>Ga0310841_100328_pt1 | contig 31032 bp, 22 predicted proteins | sample SM_ome_9_FD_201311 | JGI IMG/M metagenome (GOLD analysis project Ga0310841, IMG submission 201311) | Sorghum-adapted microbial communities enriched on stacked mutant (SM) sorghum from Joint BioEnergy Institute, Emeryville, California... ...
GCGAGAACGGGCCCGACGCCCGGCAACGCCTCCAGCTCGGCGGCGGTCGCGGTGTTCAGGTTCACCCGCCCGCCGGCCGCCGCCGCGCCCGACGGCTCGGGGACGCCGACCGTGACCATCTCCCCGTCCACGAGCTTGCGGGCGAGGTTGAGCGTGGACAGGTCCGTCTCCGGCAGCACCCCACCGGCCGCCGCGATGGCGTCGGCGACGCGCGACCCGGCCGGAATCTCGACCAGACCCGGGCGCTGGACCCGGCCCATGACCGCCACCACGATGACCTCGGGCGTGGCGGCCGCCGTCAGCGCGGTCGGCGGCGCCACCGGGTCGACCGTCGGCCGGGAGCGCCACGCGACGACGCCGGCCCCGAGCGCGACCACGACCGCCACGACGGCCAGCGCCCGGACCGCGGCCGCGCCCAGCTCGAAGCGCCGCAGCGTGGCCAGGGGCGACGTGACCTCTCGATGCTTGGACACGCGGCCGACGCTAGGCACCGGCCGGGCCGCCGGCCACCGGGACGTTCAGGCCTGTGGATTGTGGATGACCCGCCCCTTACCGGAAATCGTCAAGCATCGAATGGATGGCGAACGACGTCGCCGGTCAGGGGCGCCGGTGCACGGTCACGCCGATGACGCCCGGCCCTGTGTGGGCGCCGATGACCGCCCCCACGTCGGCCACGAAGACGTCCTTCGCCCGGGCGCCGAGGCGTTCCACCAACTGGTCGCGCAGCGCCTGCGCGCGGTCCTCGGCGGCGAGGTGCTGCACCGCGATGTCCACATCGGACTCCCCCGCCACCTCGACCGCGAGCTCGACGAGCCGGCCCAGGGCGCGGGCCGAGGTCCGCACCTTCTCCTTCAGCACGACCTCGCCGCGCAGCACGTGCAGGATCGGCTTGACCGCGAGCGCGGTGCCGAGCAGAGCGCTCGCGGCGCTGATCCGCCCGCCCCGACGCAGGTACTCCAGCGTGTCTACATAGAAGAGCGTCTCGATCCGCCCGGCCGCGGCGAGCGCGGCCTGACGCACCTGCTCGACGTCGCCCCCGTCCGCGGCGGCCGCGGCCGCGGCCCGGGCCACGAACCCGACCGCGCTCCCGGCCGCCATGGAGTCCACCACGCGCACCCGCCCACCGAACTCATCCGCGGCCAGCACCGCCGCCTCGTACGTGCCGGAGAGCTTCGACGACAGGTGCACCGAGACGACCCCGCTCGCCCCGCCGTCGAGCAGCTCCCGGTAGACGGCGGCGAACTCGGCCGGGGCCGGCCGGGACGTGGTCACGTGGTGACGGCGCTCGGCCAGCGCGCGGGCCACGTCGTCCGGCGTGACCTCGATGCCCTCCAGCCCGTCCTCGCCGGAGATGCTCACGGTCAGGGGGACGATGCGCAACGCCGCCGCGGCGACCATCTCGGCGGGCAGGACGGCGGTCGAGTCGGTCACCACCCGGACGGTGCCCGGGCCCGACGGCGCCCGGGACGCCGACGACCGGGCTCCGGAAGAGTCGTGGGCGTTCATCCCCCGCACGGTATCCGACCCGCGACCGCCCGGGTCACGCGCCGCCGGACGTGGCATCCTCTGCCGCGAGGGCCCGGTCCACGAACGGCACCCGGGGGCAGTCCTTCCAGAGCCGGTCGAGCGCGTAGAACTCACGCTCCTCCGTGTGCTGCACGTGCGCGACCATGTCGACGTAGTCCAGCAGCACCCACCGCCCGGTCCGCCCGCCCTCGCGGCGCACCGGCTTCGCCTTCTCGGGCAGTCCCAGCAACGCCTCCTCGATGGCGTCCACGATCGCCAGAACCTGCCGCTCGTTCGGAGCCGAGGCGAGGACGAAGGCGTCGGTGATCACGAGCTGATCGGCCACATCGAGGATCACGATGTTCTCGGCCTTCTTGTCGGCCGCCGCCTGGGCGGCCGCCTGCGCCAACTCCAGGGCACGCTGCGATGCCGACACGGGTCTCCCTTCGCTGCACGGACCACTCGGGCTAGCGTCTCACACCCGAGCGACCCGCGCCCCGCGCAATCCCTCGCCGGTGGCAAAACCCGCACCGGTAGCCAAGCCCTCACCGGTAGCCCACGCCTCACCGGTACAGGTTGCGCTTGGCGATGTACTCGACCACCCCGTCCGGGACCAGGTACCGGATCGGCTGGCCCTCGATCACCCGCCGGCGGCAGTCGGTCGAGGAGATCGCCATGGCCGGAACCTGGACCAGGCTCACCGAGTCCGCCGGCAGGTGCGCGTCGGAGAGCACGAACCCGGGCCGGGTCACCCCGACGAGGTGGGCCAGTTCGAAGATCGTCTCGGCGTCCTTCCACGAGAGGATCTTGCTGAGCGCGTCCGCGCCGGTGATGAAGTACAGGTCCGCCTTCGGCCCGTAGATCGCCCGCAGGTCCCGCAGCGTGTCGACCGTGTAGGTGGGTCCACCACGGTCGATGTCGACCCGGCTGACGTGGAACTGGGGATTGGAGGCGGTCGCGATGACCGTCATCAGGTAGCGGTCCTCGGCCGGGCTGACCTTGTAGCCCCGCTCATCGGTCTTCTGCCACGGTTGCCCGGTGGGGACGAAGACGACCTCGTCGAGCAGGAACTGGCTCGCCACCTCGCTCGCCGCGACGAGGTGCCCGTTGTGGATCGGGTCGAAGGTGCCCCCCATGACGCCGATCCGCCGGGCCGTGCGCCGGCGTCCACTGACCGTACGACCGGACGCGGCCGTCCGCGCCCGGGGCGTGCGCTGGGCCGCGGTCGTACGGTCGGACGACACAGGTCTGCCGCTGGGCATATGCCGAGCGTACGTGTCCGGCCGCGGGGCTCTGGCCCGGTCCTGGCATCGGTGGGCCGCGACACGCTATCCTCGGCCCCATGCGGACGAGCCGGTTCGGCTGGTGGCGCCCCTAGGGGCGGCCACGTCAGTTCGCGTACCCACAGACCAGGCGGCCGCCCCACGGGGCGGCCGTTTCGCGTTGGTGCCGGCGGTCGTCGGCGTGGTGGCGGCCCGAGTTCACGAGGAGCTACCCCGATGACCCTGACCCTCCCGCCTCACGCCACCACGACCGAGCCGACAACGGTCCGTCGGCGCCTGTCCGGGTTCAAGCCCACCGGGCGGCTGCACCTGGGGAACTACCTCGGGGCGATCCGGCCCATGCTCGACGCCGTCGGGTCCGCGCCCGACGGGGAGTCCGTCATCATGGTCGCGGACCTGCATGCCCTGACGGTCGAGCACGATCCGCAGCGACTGCGTTCCCTGACCGCCGAAATGCTCGCCACGCTGCTGGCCTGTGGCGTGGACGAGGGATCCATCTATGTACAATCCGACGTCCCTGAGCACGCCGAGCTGCACTACCTGCTCGAGTGCGCGACCGGGTACGGCGAGGCGGCCCGGATGATTCAGTTCAAGCAGAAGGCGGCGGAGGCTGAGCGGGTGCGCCTGTCGCTGCTCACCTATCCCGTGCTCATGGCCGCCGACATCCTGCTGCATGACGCGACCGAAGTGCCCGTCGGCGAGGACCAGACCCAGCACGTGGAGCTGGCCCGGGACGTGGCGAACCGGTTCAACACCCGCTACGGCCGCACCTTCACGGTGCCCCGTGCCGTGTACCCGCCGACTGGCGCGCGGGTGATGGACCTGGCCGATCCGACCGGCAAGATGGGGAAGTCGTCGCTCTCGGACTCCGGTCGCATCTACCTGCTGGACAAGCCGGAGCTGGTGCGGCGTAAGGTCATGCGCGCCGTCACCGACGGGCACGGCGAGGTTGTGTACGACCGGGAGCGCCGGCCGGCCATATCGAACCTGGTCGAGATTCTCGCCGCCTGCGACCGCGACGATCCCGCGGTCACGGCGACCCGGTTCTCGTCCTATGTCCAGCTGAAGGAGGCCGTGGCCGAGGCCATTGTGGACACGCTGACCCCGATCCAGCACCGCTACACGGAGTTCATCAACGACCGCGGCTACCTCGATACCGTTCGCCGTCGGGGGGCCGAGCGGGTGCGCGAGCGAGCCGGCCGCACGGTGGCTCGAGCCAAGCGGGCCATCGGCCTGTACTGATGCGACCCCCGTTGATCTAGGGCGTAGAGTGGTGGTTGAAGATCAATTCACCACTCCAAGCCCTAGATCAACGGAACGGGCCTAGATCTCGACGGCCTGGGCGATCAGGCGGGCCATGACGGTCTCGTCGGGAAGGCGCGTCACGCGGTAGCGCGGCGGGTTGTAGCCGGGCTCCGGCACGAGCGACGCCTCCCGCGCCACCACGTCGAACGGCACGGTCAACGGCGTGACGCCGTCGGGCATGTACGAGGTGAAGGCGATGACGTCCACCTCGGGCAGCAGGGCGTCGCCGTCGTCGGCCCACACCGCGATCGAGAGGGTGCCGGAGTTGGGCCGGTCGGCCACGATCAGCGGGCAGACGAACACGTCGTCGATGCCCTGCCGCTCGTGCTCGGCCTGAAGGGCCTTGGTCTGGTTGGCGTACTCGGTCGCCGCCAGCAGCACCTCGGCGCGGTGCACCACCTTGGCGAGCTCGGTCCCGGCCAGCGCGGTGTAGGGCACGAGCGCGCCGCGATCGTCCACTGTGTAGCCCACCGGCGATATCGACCGTGGCGCCTGCCGGTACTGCTCCTCGACCATGCCGTAGACCGAGGTCAGCAGGCCGGGATCCTCGCCGACGACCAGGAGGGTGTCGCGGTCCGGCACGAAGGCGACCGGTCGGCCGCCGACGAGCGGCGCGAGCCCGGCCAGGAAACCGTTGACGAGCAGCCACGAGGTGACATAGGTGTCACCGCTCTCGACGAACCGCAGCACCGTCGGCTGGGTGGCCGTTGGCCCGTTCACGCGGGGCGACCGCGCGGCCAGGTTGCCCCGGGCGGTGGCGAACACCTCGTCCGCGGAGACGCCCCAGTCGGCCAGTTGGCGCTGGTTGACGTAGGCCATCGAGGTCGGCTCGTCCACGACCACCGCTTCGACGAGGAACGGCAGGACCGGGCGGCTCAGGTAATCCATCGCGTTGTTCGCCACGCCCAGGCCGAACGTCACCGCCCGGAGGACCGGCCGCAGCTTGGCCTTGGCCTGCGCCCACGGTTGCAGGCCCGTGGCGCCCAGGACCGTATCGACCAAACGACGAATTCGCAGGGATCGTTCCTCGATGGGGGCCTGCTCCGTCTCCCGGAACGTGTTCTCCAGGTAGATCCGGCCCCGGCTGGACTCGCCGATCAGCTGGTACTCGATCGAGAAATCGGCCTCGACGTAGCGGGCCGATGCCACCAGGCCGCTGGCCTGCACCGTGCGCAGCACCTGGCGCGCGAACCGCTCCCGCGGCGACCCGCCCCAGCCGAAGAGCTTCACGGCCGCTGAGGCTACCCCAGGTCCGCTAGGGCCGCCGACCGTGAACCCGGCCGGACCGGTCAGGCGGCGCCGTCGTCGCCGGGCTCCGTGGGCCGACGGCGCGCCTTGCGGGCGGCCAGCCGCTGGGCGGCCGTCGCGCGGGTCGGCGGCTCCTCCAGCCGGTAGTCGGTGCCGCGGCTGCCCGGCGTGAACTCGGCGCCGGCGTAGACGGCCGGCCGCCACTCGAACTCGTAGTCGGCTATCCGGACCAGCGCGCCCGGTTCGGCGCCCGCCTTGGCCAGCGCCTCCTCCACGCCCAGCCGGGCCAGCCGGTCGGCGAGGTACCCCACGGCCTCGTCGTTGTCGAAGTTGGTCTGCCGCACCCAGCGCTCGGGGCGCGCGCCGTGCACCACGAAGGTCCCGTCCGGCGCCTTCTCCAGACGGAACCCGGCGTCGTCGACCGGCGGCGGTCGCAGCACGATCCGGGTCGGCTCGGGCTCCGGCTGAGCCGCCCGGTGCTCGGCCACCATTCGGTACAGCGCGAAGGTCAGCTCCCGCAGGCCCTCCCGGGTCACGGCGCTGACCTCGTAGATCGGCCACCCGCGCCGGGCCAGCTCCGGCCGCGCGATCTCCGCCAGCTCACGCGCGTCGGGCACGTCCATCTTGTTGAGCACGATGACCCGGGGGCGGTCCTCGAGCCCACCGTAGGCGGCGAGCTCGGCCTCGATGGCCTCCACGTCGGAGACGGGATCGCGCTCGGTCTCCAGCGCGGCGCAGTCGACCACGTGCGCGAGCACGGCGCAGCGTTCGATGTGGCGCAGGAAGTCCAGGCCCAGGCCCTTGCCGGTGGCCGCGCCCGGGATGAGGCCCGGGACGTCCGCGATGACGAAGTCGCCCGAGTCGGCCCGCACCACACCCAGGTTGGGCACCAGGGTGGTGAACGGGTAGTCGGCGATCTTCGGCCGGGCGGCCGAGAGCGCGGCGATCAGCGAGGACTTCCCGGCCGACGGGAAGCCGACGAGCCCGACGTCGGCGACGCTCTTGATCTCCAGCACCACGTCGACGACCTCGCCGGGCTCGCCCAGCTCGGCGAAGCCCGGGGCCTTCCGGCGCGGGCTGGCGAGCGCGGCGTTGCCCCGCCCGCCCCGACCGCCGCGGGCCAGCTCGTACGTGGTACCGGCGCCGACGAGGTCGGCCAGCACCTCGCCGTCGAGGGTCTGGACGACCGTTCCGTTGGGTACGCGCAGGATCAGGTCCGCGCCGTCGGCGCCGTCCTTGTTGTGCCCCGACCCGGGCTTGCCGTTCTCGGCCTTGACCCGGGGGCGGTAGTGGAAGTCGAGCAGCGTGTGCACCCCGGGGTCGACCACCAGGCGCACGCTGCCGCCGCGACCCCCGTTACCGCCATCGGGCCCGCCGAACGGCTTGTACTTCTCTCGATGGATCGACATGCACCCATGACCGCCATTGCCGGCCTGGGCGTGCACGACGACCCGGTCGACGTAGCTGGTCATGGTGCCCTCACCCCATGGTCGGGGCGACCGCGCCGCGTGGCGTCAGGAGGTCTCGGTCGGAACGATGTTCACGACCCGGCGGCCACGCCGCGTGGCGAACTGGACCGCGCCCGCGGCCAGGGCGAAGAGCGTGTCGTCGCCGCCCCGCCCGACCAGGTAGCCCGGGTGGAACTTGGTGCCCCGCTGGCGGACGATGATCTCGCCAGCGTTGACCAGCTGGCCGCCGAACCGCTTGACCCCGAGCCGCTTCGCGGCGGAGTCACGGCCGTTGCGAGAGCTGGACGCTCCCTTCTTGTGTGCCATCGCGCCCCTACTTCCCGCTCGCCGAGATGCTGGTCACCTTCACGTGGGTCAGCGGCTGCCGGTGACCCTGACGCTTGTGGTAGCCAGTCTTGCTCTTGAACTTGTGAATCCGAATCTTGGGGCCCTTGACGTGGGCCACGACCTCACCGGTCACCTTGACGTCGGCCAGCTGGTCCGGGTGGGCCACGATGCGGTCACCGTCGACGAACAGGACCGCCGGGAGCGACACCTCATCACCGGGCGCCCCGGCGAGCTTCTCGACCTCGATCACATCGCCCTCGGCGACCCGGTACTGCTTGCCGCCGGTCTTGACGATCGCGTACATCGGACGCGCACTCCCTGCTTGGTCTTTGCGGACTGATTCGGCTCCGCGCGATGGCGCGCGCGCCCACGCCCTGTCCTGGGCACCGTCGTACAGATTACGACACCGGCTCGCGCCCACCAAACTCGACCCGGCACCCAGCCGAGGTGCCGGGGTCAGCCGGTCGACGTCGAGGCGGCGGGAGCCGGCGCCGCGCAGGTCTCCGCGAGACCGGCCTGGAACTCCGCCAACTTCACCCGGGTGTCGACCGTGCTGCCGAGATAGTACTCCGACGACATCTCGGTGAGCGCCTCGGCCGTGCGCTCGAGCCGCTCCCGCAACGGCGGGTCGATCGGGCGCTCGGCGAGCCTGGTGAAGGTCTCGGCGAGGCTCGCGAACTGGTCGTCGATCTGCTTGGCCGCGGCCACCATGGCCGCGTTGTCGCCCTGCGCGACCGCCAGCTCGGCGATCGCCGTCTGCTCGGTGAAGACGGTGATGGTCGTCTCGGTCGCGGCGAGGGCCAGGCCGCACACCTCGGTGACCACCGCGGGATCGACCGGGGGTTCCGTCGGCGTGGCCGATTCCGATGGAGTTGGAGATAACGATGTCTCAGTGGGCGCGGCGACGCCGGGTGACACGGTTTGGTTGTGACACGCACCCAGGGCCAGCACCACGGCGAGGGCGACACCGCGCGTGACCCACCTGTGCATGCCACCCCGTCGCATGCCGCCTCCTCCACGTCGATCTCGACTCGACGCAGCGTATGCAATCCCGATCAACGCCCGGCGTCGGATCGCCGAAACTCCTCCGACTCTAGATGCGACTGTTATCGACGGTGCCGGTGGGCGGCGTGAGGTCGCCTGAGTCACCCTCGGCCCACCCACCGCACGGTCTTTGCCGGGCCGCCGTGCGCACTCGCCGCCCGCCCCGGTCACCCACGGGGCGTACGGCGAGATCGTCGGCCACGGACCGCCGGGCGGCTCGCGCCCCGCGGGCGCCGCGGCCCGGTCAGGGGCGCGTACGGCGGCGCGAGCTCGTCCGGCGGGCCCGGCGGCGCGCCGACGTGGTCTCGGCCTCCTCCTCGGCCCCGCCGTGGCCGGCCCCGGCGAGATCCAGCGCGAGGTCGGCGGCGTCGTTGACCGCGTCGGTGTCAATGTCGGCCAGGCTCGGCTCGGGCAGCTCCGGCTCAGCGGCCACCTCCGCGGCGACCTCGGAGGCGTCGGCCTCGGTCGGCACCGCCTCGGCCGTCTCCGGCTCCGTCGCGGCCGGAGCACCGTCGGCCGGGGCGACCGGCGCCGCCCCGTTGGCCTCCACCGGCACCCGCCCCGGCGCCTCAGCCGCGGCGAGCCGGGTCGAGGCCGCCACCGCCCGGACCTTCTCGGCCACGCTCGAGCGCGCCCGATCGGCCAGCGGCTCGGTCTGAATGATCACGCCCCGGCCCTTGCAGTGGTCACAGGTCTCGCTGAACGCCTCGAGCAGCCCCTGCCCGATCCGCTTGCGGGTCATCTGCACCAGGCCGAGCGAAGTGATCTCGGTCACCTGGTGCTTGGTCCGGTCCCGGCCCAGGCACTCGGTGAGCCGGCGCAGCACCAGCTCCCGGTTGCTCTCCAGCACCATGTCGATGAAGTCGATGACGATGATTCCACCGATGTCGCGGAGCCGGAGCTGCCGGACGATCTCCTCGGCGGCCTCCAGGTTGTTGCGGGTGACGGTCTCCTCGAGGTTCCCGCCGGCCCCGGTGTACTTGCCGGTATTGACGTCGATCACCGTCATCGCCTCGGTCCGGTCGATGACGAGGTGCCCACCGGACGGGAGGTAGACCTTGCGATCGAGGCCCTTGAGGATCTGCTCGTCGATGCGCCACTCGGCGAAGACGTCGGTCGGGCCGGTGTGCAGGCGGACCCGGGAGACGAGATCCGGCGACACCTGGGCCAGGTACTGCTCGACCTGGGCGTGCGCCTCGGCGCCCTGGATCACGATCTCGCGGAAGTCCTCGTTGAACAGGTCCCGGACCACCCGGATCAGCAGGTCGGGCTCGGCCGAGAGCAGGGCGGGCGCGTTGCCGGCGGCGGCCTTGGCCTGGATGTCCTCCCACTGCGCCTGCAGTCGCTTCACGTCCCGGGCGAGGTCCTCCTCGCTCGCCCCCTCCGCCGCGGTCCGGACGATCACGCCGGCCCCTTCCGGCACCAGGTTCTTGAGGATGTCCCGCAGCCGCCGCCGCTCGACGTCGGAGAGCTTGCGGGAGATGCCGGAGGCGTGCCCGTTGGGGACGTAGACCAGGTGCCGGCCGGAGAGCGCGATGTGACTGGTCAGGCGGGCGCCCTTGTGGCCGACCGGGTCCTTGGTGACCTGGACGAGGACCGAGTCGCCCGACTTGAGGGCCTGCTCGATCGAGCGGTTGCGGCCCTCCAGCCCGGTGGCGTCCCAGTTGACCTCACCCGCGTAGAGCACGGCGTTGCGCCCACGGCCGATGTCGACGAAGGCCGCCTCCATGCTGGGCAGCACGTTCTGCACCTTGCCCAGGTAGACGTTGCCGACCATCGTCGTGGCCGACTGCCGGGACACGTAGTGCTCGACGAGGATGCCGTCCTCGAGCACCGCGATCTGCGTCCGGTCGCCGCGCTGCCGGACCACCATCACCCGGTCGACGGACTCGCGTCGGGCCAGGAACTCCGCCTCGGTCAGGATCGGCGGCCGGGTACGCCGCTGCTCGCGGCCGTCCCGCCGGCGCTGGCGCTTCGCCTCCAGGCGGGTGGAGCCGCTGACGCCCTGCACCTCGTCGCGCGCCGGGCGGACCCGCACCACGGTGACGACGCCGTCCTCGCCCACGGCCTCGGGCTCGGCGGTGGCGGTGCCGGCCCCGGAGCGACGGCGGCGGCGCCGACGACGGGTGGTCGTGGTGGCGGCGGCCTCCTCCTCGGCGGCGCCACCCTCCTCGTCCTCCTCGGCCGGCTCCTCGGCGCCGGCCTCGACGACCTCCTCGACCTCGACGCCCCGGCCCCGGCCGCGCCCACGGCGACCCCGGCGGCGACGGCGGCGGACGACCCCCTCGGCCTCCTCGGGGCCCTCGGCCTCGGCCGCGGGCTCCTCGAGGTCGGCCGCCTCGGCGGGGCCGAGGTCCGCCGGCTCCTCCCCCTCGCCGGGCGCCGGCTCGGCGGCCCGGCGACCGGCCCGACCACGGCCGGGCGGCTCCTCGAACTCGAGGTCGAGAGCGGGCACCTCGCCGACCGGCTCGGCCGCGCGACGACCCCGGCGCCCGCGCCGCTCCGCTCGACCGATCTCCTCCTCCGGCTCGACCGTCGAGCGAACCGGCTCCGTGGGCGGAGCCAGGAACAACAGGGCCGTGCTCGGGGCGAGCTTCGGGGCCGGCGGCGGGGGCGGCGGCTCGGCGGGAGCCGACGACGCGACCGGCGCCGGTGACGGGGGCGACGTCGATGGCGCGGGCGGAGTCGACGGCTGGGCGTCACTGGCCGGCCCCGCGCTGGCGGCTTCGCCCGCCGACGCGGCCGAGGCCGTCTTCCGGGCGCTCCGCCGGGTCCGCTTCGCCGGCGTCGCCGGAGCCTCGGTGCCGGTGGCCTCGCTCGCCGCCGGACTGGTCGGTTCCGGACCGGTCGGTTCCGGACTGGTCGGCTCCGGACTGGTCGCAACGGCTGGGCTGGTCGCCGCGGAGCTGCTCGTGGCCTTGCGCCGCCCGCGCCCCGACGAGGTCGCCGGAGCGGCCGGGGCCTCGGTGGCCGGTGGCAGCTCGGGCTCCAGCCCGGGAATCACGTCGGTCACCGGCTCGGGGGTACGCCGACGGGACCGACTCCGCCCACTCGTGCGTGTGTTCGATTCCGGGGCGGCGCTCGTCTCGCCCGCGCCGCCCGCCGCGATGTCATCCATGCGGACAGGTCTCCAGTTCTGGCCGACCCGGGCGCGAACAGCAGCTCGCAGCCACGCGGGCCGACCTCAAAGTCAGTTCCGACCCCCAGCGCAGGGCGAGGAGTCGAAGTCTGTCACACCTCAGTACGTGTCGGCCGCGGATCTTCGGAGGAGCCGGACAGCGCAATCACCTTGCCACCCACGGCCCCGCCTGCCTCGATCGCCGCATCCTCCTCGAGGGGGTCAGCGATCGCACCGCGCGGGGTCACCATGCCTTGGGCCAACCGCGTCACCCGTGGGGGGACCGGCGGCTCGAGACCGGCAACGACCCGCAGGCCAGCCAGCACGTCATCAGGCCGTACCGCAGGGGTTCCCTGCCGTACGACGAGTTCCATCATCGCACACTCCCCGGCGCCCGCAGTGTCAGGTACTGCACCGGGTTCCATCGCGATCACGGCGCGTCGCGCATCGAACCGGCGGCGCCCCTGCTTGGTCAGCCGCTCGACCATCACCTCGTCGGCGGCCAGGAACGCGGCCACGGCCGGCGCCAGCTGCTCGGGGGAGACACCCGGCAGCTCGACGCGCCACCGGGAGGCCTCCAGCCGCTCGGCCAGGCTCGGGCCCGGACCGGCCAACCGCACCTCGAGCACGTCGAGCCCGGGCGAGAGGGCCGCGTCGAGCGCGGCCCGGGCGGCCTCGGGATCGACCGGCGTGTGGAGGGCGATCTCGAGGTACTCCGCCTCGCTCGCCACCCCGGTGGGGGCGGCGCTGGCGTAGGAGATCTTGGGATGCGGGGTGAAGCCCTGCGAGTACGCCACCGGCAGCCCGGCCCGCCGGATCGCCCGCTCGAACGCCCGGGCGAAGTCGCGGTGCGAGGTGAATCGCATCCGCCCGCGCTTGGCGTACCGAACCCGCAGGCGCTGGGCCACGGGCAACTGCGGCTGCTCCGGCTGAGGCTTGGCCATGGTCCTCTCTCGATCAATCCACCGGGGAGTCGATCACATGCGGGGCACGGGGCCGGGCAGGGCGCCGGCTGACGACCGGGCGCCTAGGCGGGACGCTTTCCGGCCACCATGAGCGGAAGCAGCTTGCGCCCGGTCGGCCCGATCTGGATCTCCGTGTCCATCGACGGGCAGACGCCACAGTCGAAGCACGGGGACCAGCGGCAGTCCTCCTGCTCCTGCTCGGCGAGCGCGGCCTGCCAGTCGCTCCACAGCCAGCTCTTGTCCAGCCCCGAGTCCAGGTGGTCCCAGGGCAGCACCTCGTCCTCGGACCGTTCCCGGGTGGTGTACCAGTCCAGGCTCACGCCGTACTGCGGCAGGACCTCGTTGCAGGCGTCGACCCAGCGCTGGAACGAGAAGTGCTCGGACCAGCCGTCGAACCGGCCGCCCAGCTCCCACACCCGCCGGATCACCGCGCCCACGCGGCGGTCGCCCCGGGCGAGCAGGCCCTCGACGAGCGACGGCTCGCCGTCGTGGTACCGGTACCCGATCGCCCGGCCGATCGACTTGTCGAAGCCCTCCTGCCCGACCCCGTTGATCGCCTGCTTGAGCAGCTTCAGCCGACGGTTGATGGTTTCGGGCGTCTCCATGGCGGCCCACTGGAAAGGCGTGTGGGGCTTGGGCACGAACGCGCCGATCGAGACCGTGCAGCGGATGTCCTTGGAGCCGGTCGCCTCGCGGCCGGCCTTGATCACCTCGTGGGCCAGCCGGGCGATCTGCACCACGTCCTCGTCGGTCTCGGTCGGCAGGCCGCACATGAAGTAGAGCTTCACCTGCCGCCAGCCGTGCGTGTACGCGGTCACGACCGTCCGGATCAGGTCCTCCTCGGTGACCATCTTGTTGATCACCTTGCGGATCCGCTCGGACCCGCCCTCGGGCGCGAAGGTCAACCCGCTCCGCCGGCCGTTGCGCGACAGCTCCTCGGCCAGGGTGATGTTGAAGGCGTCGACCCGGGTGCTCGGCAGCGACAGGGAGACGTTGGTGCCCTCGTACTGCGTGGCCAGCCCCGAGCAGATGTCGCCGATCTCGCTGTGGTCGGCGCTCGACAGCGACAGCAGCCCGACCTCGGAGAAGCCGGAGTACTCCACCCCGTCGCGCACCATCTGCCCGATCGTGGTGATCGATCGCTCCCGCACGGGCCGGGTGATCATGCCGGCCTGGCAGAACCGGCAGCCCCGGGTGCACCCGCGGAAGATCTCCACCGCGTACCGCTCGTGCACGGTCTCGGCCAGCGGGACCAGCGGCTTGCGCGGGTACGGCCACTTGTCGAGATCCATCGTGGTGCGCTTCGAGACCCGCAGCGGCACGCCGGGGCGGTTCGGCCGCACGCTGGCGATCCGCCCGTCCGCGGCGTACGTCACGTCGTAGAAGCGCGGCACGTAGACGCCCTCGACCCGCACGAGCCGGAACAGCAGCTCGTCCCGACCGCCCGGCCGCCCCTCGGCCTTCCACTGGCGCACCACCGAGGTGATCTCCAGGGCCGCCTCCTCCCCGTCACCGAGCACGGCGGCGTCGATGAAGTCCGCGATCGGCTCGGGGTTGAACGCGGCGTGCCCGCCGGCCAGCACGATCGGGTCGTCGTCGGTCCGGTCCCGCGCCTCGAGCGGGATGCCGGCCAGGTCGAGCGCGGTCAACAGGTTGGTGTAGCCCAGCTCGGTGGCGAAGCTGACCCCGAGCAGATCGAACGCCTTGACCGGCCGGTGCGCGTCCACGGTGAACTGCGGGACGCCGTGCTCGCGCATGAGCTTCTCCAGATCGGGCCACACGGCGTACGTCCGCTCGCACAGCACATCCGGCTGCTCGTTGAGGATCTCGTAGAGGATCTGAATGCCCTGGTTGGGCAGCCCGACCTCGTACGCGTCCGGGTACATCAGCACCCACCGGACGGTGGTCGCGTCCCAGTCCTTGACCACGGCGCCGAGCTCGCCGCCGATGTACTGGACCGGCTTGCTGACCAGCGGCAGCAGGCGCTCCAGCTGCTCGAATACGGACATCACAGGCATTCGGCACTCCTCACTGGTCGCGTCCCAGGGTAGCCGCCACCCCGGGGGTCCCGCCCACGCCCATCGCCCTCGTCGCCCCGATGATCGGCCGGGCTGCCGGCCGCCCGCGCCCGACCCGTCGCCCCATCCGTCTCCGTCGATGATGGGTCCGCCGTACGCTTGGCGAATGCTGACAATGCGCCCAAGCCGGCACGTAGCTTCCACGCTCGCCGATGAGCGGGCCGCCCGAGCCGGCCGCCGCCGGCACCCCGCCGCGCGCTTCCGGCGGGTCGGTCTGGTGGGTCGATCCGGTCTGGTAGGTCTGGTCCTCGTCGGGCTGCTGGCCGGCTGCGCCGGCCCCGCCGACGGCCGGGAGATCGCCGAGGACGAGACGAGCCGGCTGGCGGAACAGCTGGCCGACAACTTCGGCTACGTGCGGTGGCCGGGCAAGGCCGAGTGGCTCGCGGCCGAGGCGCCGCTGCCCGACACCCGCGGCGAGCACTGGGATGCCCAGATCGACTTCCTCGACTGGTCCGGTGAGCTGGTGGCCCCCGGCGACGTGGTCACGCTGGTCGTCCGCATCACGGTGACGGTCGACGAGTTCCGGCCGGACACCTTCGGAGGCCGGGGCCAGACGGCGGGGAGCGCCGGCCGCTGCTTCCGCTACCACCTGCCCCTGTACGCGCAGGCCGAGTACGACGAGATCGACTGCCCGGCCGACGCCACGCCCCGGCAGCCCACCCCGGCCCCGAGCCTGCCCGACGACGCCCGGGACCGGGTGGCGACGGTGCTCGCCGAGGCCACCCCGCAGTCGCTGGACGCGCAGGTCCGCGCCGCTTTCCCCGAGCCCTACGTCACCGTCGACACCACGGTGCACGAGGGCACTCTCGTCGTCGCGGTCGGCGTCCCCCGCGAGCGCGACTGCGTCGTGGCGATCCGCACGCCCGACGGCGAAATCGGGTACCCCTCCTTCGATCGCGACTGGCTGTGGCCCGGGGAGTTGGGCTGCACCACCAACCTCTACACGAGCCCGCCGCTGTGACCGTCCACCCAATCATGCGACCGTCCGCCGGTAAGCGACCCGCCCACCGACGAGCGACCGTCCATTTACGACGCCGGTCACACCATGATCGGCAGACCTTGCGGCCCGGCCGAAGCGGCGTAGCGTGCCAGGTGTGGCCGCACCATCCGCCCCGTCCGCCCCGCAACCGCTGACGCTCGCCCAGCGCCTCGCCGCCTGGCGCTACGCCTTCCTCACCACCAACCCACCCGAGCAGGGGGTGGTGGACCAGGTCACGCGCTGGCTCGTCGTCACGCGGGCCGGCGTGCTGCCGATGACGTTCACCTCGGGCCTCATCGCGGTGCTGCTGGCGGCGGTCGCCCCGGCCGGGACGGTGGTGGACTGGCTCAACGTCGGGCTGGCGGTGGTCGGCATCGTCATCGCCCACCTGGCGAACAACCTGATGAACGACCTGGCCGACACCCAGGTCGGCAACGACACCGCGGACTACCCGCGGGCGCTCTACGCCCCGCACCCGATCCTGGCCGGGCTGGTCACCAGGCGACAGCTCGTGGCGGGCATCCTGCTCTGCCAGGTGCTCGATTTCGCGATCATGGTGACGCTGATCGTCCGGCAGGACTGGTGGATCGCGGCGTTCGCCCTCGCCGGGCTGTTCCTGTCGTACGCCTACACGGCGCCGCCCCTGCGCCTGAAGAAGATCGGTCTCGGCGAGCTGGACGTGCTGCTCACCTGGGGCCCGCTGATGGTCGGCGGGGTCTACTACGCCGGCACCGGCACGCTGACCTGGCCGGTGCTGGCCGCGGCCACCGTCTACGCGCTGCTGCCCACGACCGTACTCATGGGCAAGCATATAGACAAGCTTCCGTACGATCGGCGGAGCGGGACGCGGACCTTCCCGGTCCTCGTGGGCGACCGCGCCGCCCGAATCATCACCCAGGCGATGATCGTCGCCTTTTACGTCGGTGTGGTGGCTCTCGTGGCCACCCGGGCTCTCCCGTGGCCGGCCCTGCTCGTGGTGCTGGCCGTGCCCCGGGCGGTGGGCGCGATCCGCGCCTTCAGCCGACCGAAGCCGACCGAGGCACCGCCGGACAACCCGGTCTGGCCACTGTGGTGGGCGCCGATCGCGTTCCTCCACACGCGACGCGCTGGTGGCCTGCTCATCATCGGCCTGACGGCCTACGCGATCTGGCTCGCCGTCCGGTAGGCCATCCGCCGTCCGGCCGACCGACCCTCGCCACGGCCAACTGGCCAATCGGTTGGGCCATCCATACGATCACGACCTTGATTAGCGATTCCGCGTACGCCAGACTACGGTCCGTCATGCGGATCACTCATGTGCAGGTTTCGACCCTATCCCGGGCAGGCTCCGTGAAACGCCCAAACCCCTCCCCGACGCTCAACCAACCGCCGCACAACGAGTGACCCCCCACCCCACCCCTCACCCCCACGGAGAGCTCATGTCATCTCCCATCGGTGGCCAACTGAAGAAGGACACCCTCGGCGTGCCGTCGGTGGTCTTCTTCGTCATGTCGGCCGCAGCCCCGCTCACCGTCGTGGCGGGCGTCATCACCATCGGCTACGGCGCCATCGGCGTCCAGGGCCTACCGTTCGCGTACATCCTGATGCCGGCGATCCTGGCCGTCTTCGCCATCGGGTACGTGGCCATGTCCCGGCACATCAGCAACGCGGGCGCCTTCTACACCTACGTCGCCCACGGCCTCGGCCGGCCGCTCGGCGTCGGCACCGCCTGGATGGCTCTGCTCGCCTACAACGCCCTGCAGGTCGGCCTGTACGGCGTCGTCGGCGCGGCCACGGCCGTCCCGCTGGAGCGGTTCTTCGGCATCACGACCGAATGGTGGGTCATCGCGCTCGTCGTCTGGGCCATCGTCGGCATCCTCGGCGTGCTGCGCGTCGACATCAACGGCCGGGTCCTCGCGGTCCTGCTGTGCGCCGAGATCCTCATCGTGCTCGTGTACGACTTCGCCTACCTGACCCAGCCGGGCCCGGACGGCGTGTCGTTCACGACCCTGAACCCGACGACGCTCTTCGGCACCGAGGGCGGCCTGGCCGCGGTCGGCGCCGTCATGGTGCTCTCGTTCCTGGGCTTCGTCGGCTTCGAGGCCTCGGTGGTCTTCTCCGAGGAGAGCAAGAACCCGAAGCGCACCATCGCGATGGCGACCTTCCTGTCGCTGGTCATCATCGGCGGCACCTACGCCCTGACCTCGTGGGCCATGTCGGTCGCGACCGGACCGGACAACATCGTGGGCACGGTCGGCGAGCTGTTCCTCCAGGGCGAGGAGGTCAGCTTCATCTTCATCCTCGCGTCCGACCGCCTGCCGGCCGTGTTCGTCGACATCGGAAGCGTGCTGTTCGCCACCTCCGTGCTCGCGGCCTCGATCTCGTTCCACAACACGGTCGCCCGGTACACGTTCGCCCTCGGCCGGGAGCGGGTGCTCCCGATCGCGCTGGGCAAGACCGGTCGGCGCAGCGGTGCCCCCATCGGCGCGTCGATCCTGCAGAGCCTGATCGGTCTCGCGGTGATCGTGGTGTTCCTCGTGTTCAACCTGGACCCCGTGTTCCACCTCTTCTACTACGGCGGCAACAGCGGCGGTCTCGGCGTCATGATGATGGTCACCCTGACCTCGGTGGCCATCCTGATGTTCTTCGCCAAGAACCACCGCGGGGAGAGCCTGCTGGCGCGGGTCATCGCTCCGGTGATCTCGATCGTCCTGCTGGGCTTCGTCCTCTACTTCGCCGTCGAAGGCTTCCACAACCTCATCTCCCCGCCACCGCTCGACGGCATTCCGGAGGGCTGGTTCTCGGCCGCCGAGACGGCCGGCTGGGTCATCCCGGCGATCTACCCGACGGTCTTCGTGCTGGGCATCCTCTACGGGCTGATCCTCAAGAGCACCCGCCCCGAGGTGTACCAGTCGATCGGCCTCGGCGCGAACAGCTCGACCGGCATCGCCGTGCAGAGCAAGGTGGACGCCGAGCCGGCCGGAGTCCCCTCGCACCGGTGACCGCCGCCGGACCGGGCCCGACCAACTGTCCAAACGCGACGCCCCCCGAGCCACGCTCGGGGGGCGTCGTCGTTCGTCCGCCTCGCGTCAGCGGTCGGCCTGGCCGTGTCCGCCGTGCTCGGGTCAGCTGTGCTCGTGTCCGGCGTGCCCGTGGCCGCCGTGCTCGGGTCCGGCGTGGGCGTGGCCACCGTCGTGCCGGCCGTGCTCGTGTCCGGCGTGGCCTGACCCGTGGTGGCCGGGGCGGCAGTGCGTGGAGGTGACGGCCGGCAGGTCGAGCGCGGGGTTGCGGTCGAAGAAGCCGATCGGCTTCAGCGTGAACCCGCAGCAGTCCACCGGCATGACCGGCCAGTCCTCCGGACGCGGGAAGTGCGTGATGCCGAAGGTGTGCCACACGACGATGTCCTCGCCGTCGATGCTGCGGTCCTGCGCTACGTACGCCGGCAGGCCGGCCCCACCCGGGTTGGCGTTGATGAACTCGCCGGCCGGGTAGCGCTCGTCGGGGTGGTACCGGGTCACCCACAGGTGGTGGGTGGCGAACGCCCCCCGGCGGCGCACCGAGGAGCCCTCGTCGGCGAGCAGCAGCGGTCCACCCTGGGGAATGAGCGCGTAGCCCACCGGCTGCCCGACCGCGTTGCGGCTGTTGGGGTTGATGATCTTCCACACCCGGCTCGCGCCCGGGTGGGCGTCGCGCACGGCCTCCGACTCACGCCGCAGGCGGGTCACCGACCGGGTGAAGGCGTTGCCGTACTCGTTGCCCGGGCCGGTGCGCACCCGGACCGCGTCGATCTCCTCCACCGCGTTGGTGAGGCCGTCGACCATCATGTCCAGCCGCACGTTGTACAGGTGCTGGTGGAACGGGCCGGCGATCTCGTCGGTGATCTGGCTCGCGTACGGGTTGCCCGGGATGTGCGGCGCGGTGAAGATGACGCCGGTGGCCTTCACCTCGAGCTGGATCGTGCCGTCGAGGTAGAAGTACCAGTAGAAGCCGTAGTCATAGTTGCCAATAGTTGCGAAGTACGAAACCACCAGCCGGCGCTGGCGACGCACCTCCGACGAGCCGGTGAAGATGTCGGTGTGCTTCCACAGCACACCGAAGTCCTCCTCGTGCAGGCAGATCGCGTTCTTCACGACCCGCGGCTCGCCCCGGGTGGTCGGCAGCACCGCGTCGAAGTAGTAGATCTCGCCGAGGCAGTCGCAGCCCAGCTCCAGCGAGTTCACCTGCTGGCCGATGAGGTACTCACCGATGTCGAAGTAGCTCTGCCAGAACCGGGTCGGGCTCGGGTCCCCGTAGGGCACCACCATCTCACCCACCGAGGCCCGGTAGATGATGGGCCGCTCCCGCCCGTTGTCCACGTAGCGGATCTGGTACAGCACCAGCCCTTCCCGCGCGTCGAAACCGATGCGCAGGCGCCAGTGGTCCCAGCTGATCTCGTCGCCGTCCACAGTGAAGCTCGGTCCCTCGGGCTGGACGATGTCCAGCGGCTTGAGGGTCGTGCGGGGCGGGCCGGTGTAGGCCGGGTCGTCGTGGTTGTGCTCCCGCTGCGGGACGGGCAGGACGCGGTGGTCGATGAGCTTGACGACCTTGCGCTCGATGAGGTCCACATAGGCCACGACCCCGTCCACCGGATGGGCCCACGGATGGTCCTCGGGTCGGTTCTGCACGAACGAGAGCACCCGCAGCAGCCGGCGGCCTTCCTCGCCCGGGAAGCCGAACTCACCCGGCGAGAGCGGGCAGGGGCGGATCTTGTCGAGATCGGTCAGCCCGCGCTTGGCCATGGCGGCGACCCATTCCGGGTCGGACTTGACGATCTCATCGACCGTGATGAGGTCATCGTCCATGATGGCCGGTTGGCCCTGGGTGCGGGTGTCGATGGGCTCGACCTGCTCGACCGTGCCCTTGGTCAGTGACGCGATGACGACGTGCGCGGCGCCGGTCGCGACGTCGAGGAGGACCGCCCGGACCCGACGGTCGATGGGCGTGCCCGGGGTGTAGGCCAGGACCTCGTCCTTGCTCGGCTCGGCGAGGCCGAGGTACGCGAAGCGGGTGCTGTCGGTGACCAACCCACCGGCGGTGATGATCTGACGGGCGACGTCGATCTCGTCGGCGGTGAGGCGGGCCAGTGGGTGTCTAGGGGTGACAGAAGCCTGCAACGTCCGCTCCTTGCTGAGGGGAAGGAGAGAAGATCAGCTAACGCCCCTCATCCTCGCGAACGGCGGATGCGCCTGTCCAGATATCGGATCAGCGGGCCCGCATGGCCAGGGCGGCCACGGCCGACTCGACGCCGGCGACGAGCAGCCGTACCTGGGGATGGCACCGCTGGGCCATACGGACGAGCGACTGCCGGACCTCGCGCGCGCTCGCCCCGCCGAAGACGAACTCCAGGTTGCCGGCCAGGAGCAGCGCGACCAGGGCGGCCGAGTGGTCGTCCAACAGTTCCGGATGGTCCAACATGTACCGGAGGCGGGCGATCGGGGCGGCGGCCGCGACCCGGTCCCGGAACGGGTAGCGGATGCTGGTCCTGAGCAGCCCCCGCGCCTCGACCCGCTCGACCAGATTCAGCCGAATCAGCCGGTTGGCCACCATCGGCCGGATATCGCCGCGAAGGTGCTCGATCCAGGCGCGCACCGGATAGCGATCAACCTGCTTGTTGATTTCGATCAGGGCCGAATCGCAGACCGCGTCCCCGGTGGGCGCGTCACTGTACGGCACGACGACCGTGTCCTCGGTCAGCGCGATCAGGCCCAGAAACAGCAGCTCGCCGAGCACGGCGCCGGCCAGCACGGTGTCGAGCCCGTCGTCGCTGATGTGGGGCTTGCCGCTGTTCTCGTCGTGGCCGATGAGGAACACCTCGTCGGCGAGGGGCAGTGGGTCCATCAACGTTCCTCGTTCAGTCGAAGCTCGTCAGCCCCCGAGCACCACCGGCGGTGGCGATCACGGTGCGGTGGCGCCAGATTACTCGGCGTACGCTAGTCGACCGGTGCGATCGGGAACAGTCTCAGGGCCGACAGGCCGGACCGGGCCGGGCCGTCGGGCCACCAGCGCCAACCGACCGGCCTGGGCATCTCGACGAGTAAGCCACCCGACGCCATCCGTCCGGCGGAACGGACCGTCGGCCGTCCGGACCGGCGCGACCGCCCCCGGCCGCCGGGCCAGCCCAGTGACGGCGGGCCATCGTCAGCGGCCCCTGGCCGGCCGGCGACCAGTCGGCGGCCCCGCCCGACCGACGACGCCGACCCGGCCGGGACGTCGGGGCAACGGCCGGGCGACCCGGTGGCCGCCGCGCGACCCACCGCCCTGGGCGCCCGCGCCGGCAATCGACCATCGTAAATCCGCTGGTGCTCGTGACTCGCCGCGGCCGGCTGCCCGGGGACGCCCGCGCGACCGGTCGGCCTCACCCGGCGCGGCCCGACTCCTCCGGCCCCGGCCGCCCGCACGGCGCCGGGTCCCCGACCGCGCGGACGACCCGCCACCACGGCTCGCGTCCGCGGCGCATCCACACCGGACGGTCGACGTCCACTGTGGAGGCTGCAGCAACTTGACACATGGGCGTTTCGGCCGAACGGTTCCCCGCCGGTGGACCGATGGGTTATCGTGAGGATGCGATCAGCGGCGTGACGTGTCGCCGCATGGGCCCGAGCGCCGCGCGCCAGCCCTCACCGCCATGAGCATCGGACGTCTGGCTGGTGTCGCGCCGGGTCAGCCAAAGACCTAACCAACCACCCCGGGCTTTCTGTCGCATCCGAAAGCCGCGCGGGACCGCGCGCGAACGACACGGGCGGAGGCATTCAATCATGAAAGTGCTTGTGGCAACCCACGAGACCCAGGGGCAGCGGGCCAACGACTTCTGCTACTGCATCGAGGGCGAGCTGGTCACCGTCGGTCTGGTCTGCGCGGCTGATGAGAACGACCCCGACGGCGGCTGCGGGTGCGGACGTGCCTTCTCCGGCCTGAACTCGCACAAGGCGACCACCACCGCGAAGGTGAAGGAAGTCGAACTGTCCGAAGAGGACTACATCGAGGCGCTGCGCTCCAGCCTCGAGCAGCAGGGCTGGCCCACCGAGGACGTGGCGGAGCTGGCCGCCTGGCTCACCGAGCTCGTCGACTCGTGGCCGACCGGCGCGATCGTGGAGCGGCGGCTCGACGACATCCTCATCCGCGAGCAGGCGCCCTCGACCCGCTGAGTCGCGACGTCGGTGACCGTACGGCCCGGTGTGGCGGGTCGTACGGTCATCGCTTTTTGTCGCGGGTTCTTGTCGCGGTTTCTTGTCGCGGGACTTGGATCCTTCCGCGCTACCTCGAGCGTCCTCACCGGACGGATCGCGGATGGCGCGGGCGCACGGTCAGGCCGACGCGGCCGGCCCCTCGCCGTTGTCGCCCGGGTCCTTGTCGCCCGCGCTCTTCTCGCCGCTGCCCTTGTCGCCGCTGCCCTTGTCGCCCGTGGTCGGCTCCCCGGCGGGCCGCGGCCCGCTGGCGGTGCGCCGCGGCGCGTACCGGCCGACGTACTCCTGCCCGGTCAGCCGCTGAATCCGCATCATGACCTCGTCGGTGATCGCCCGCAGCGTCGAGCTGTCCATGGGCTGTCCGGCGACGTGCAGCGGCTCGCCGAAGCGGATCGTCACCTTGTGCCCCAGCCGCGGGATCACCGTGCCGATCGGCTGAACGGCGTCGGTACCGATGCAGCCGACCGGGATGATCGGCACCTCGGCCAGCAGCGCCAGGCGAGCGACCCCGGTCCGGCCGCGGTAGAGCCGACCGTCGGGGGAGCGGGTGCCCTCGGGATAGACACCGACGAGATCACCGGCCCGCAGGGCGGGAATCGCGGCATCGAAAGCGGTCAGCGCCGCCCGGCCGCCCTCCCGGCGCACCTCGATGGCGCCGAACGCGTGCATCACGGCCCGGTAGAACCAGCCCTTGAGCCCCGGCGTGTTGAAGTACTCGTCCTTGGCCCAGAAGGCGATGTGTCGGGGCACGACCGCGCCCAGCATCCACTCGTCCGCCACGGACAGGTGGTTGCTCGCGAGGATCGCGCCGCCGGTACGCGGCACGTTCTCGAGCCCCTCCACCCGCGGCCGGAACATGAGCCGGATGGCGGGCCCCGCAGTGTACATACCGATGGTGTACAGCCACGGCACGGCGAACCCCTCCACTGCCTGAACCGACCCTCACTCTAGCGATCACCTTCCCGCGGTCGAGGGCCCGGCCACAAGAATGGGGGGATGGCAGCCAGGCCCCGGCAGAGGACCGAATGGCACGAGCGCACGTCACCGGTGCGCCGGTTCATGGAAACCGAGACAGCCGGGGCCGCGGCCCTGGTCGGCGCCGCGGTGGTGGCGCTCGTCTGGGCCAACCTCAACCACGCGAGCTACGAGACCGTCTTCAACACCCCCCTGGCGATCCAACTCGGCGACGCCGGCGTGGCCCTCAGCCTGCACGAGTGGATCAACAGCGGGCTGATGACGTTCTTCTTCTTCGTCGTCGGCCTGGAGGCGCGGCGCGAGTTCGACCTCGGCGAGTTCCGCCAACGACGCCTCATCGTGGTCCCCCTGGTCGCCGGCGTGGGCGCCATGCTCCTGCCGGTGCTGATCTTCCTCCTGGTCAACCTGGGTGAGGAGTCGGCCCGGGCCTGGGGTACCGCGCTGTCCACCGACACCGCGCTCGCGCTGGGGGTACTGGCCCTGGTCGGGCGCCGGCTACCGACCCCGGTGCGCATCTTCGTGCTCACCATGACCGTGGTCGACGACTTCGCGGCGCTGTTCGTCATCGCGGTCTTCTACAGCCGCACCGTCCACGTCGACGCGCTGGTGGCGGCGCTGGCGATCTTCGTGGTGATCCTGGGCGTGCGGGCGCTGAAGGTGCACGTCGGGCTGGTCTACTTCCTCCTCGCGGTGGCGTGCTGGTTCGCCCTGCTGGAGTCGGGCATCGACCCGATCGTGCTCGGCCTGGCCATGGGCATGATCACGTACGCCTACCCGGCCCCGCGGGAGCGGCTGGAGCGGGCCAGCGACCTGTTCCGCGCGTTCCGGGAGCAGCCCACGCCCCAGCTCGCCCGCTCCGTCCGCCTCGGCGTGGCCGCCTCGGTCTCCCCCAACGACCGCCTCCAGCTGCTGTACCACCCGTGGGTGAGCTACCTGATCGTGCCGCTGTTCGCGCTGGCCAACGCGGGCGTGGTGCTGACTGGCGAGGCCCTGATCCGCACGGTCACCTCACCGATCGGCCTGGGCATCCTGCTCGGCCTGGTGGTCGGCAAGCCCCTGGGCACGCTCGGCTTCACCTGGGTCCTGAGCCGGGCCCTGCGGGACCACGTGACCCCACCGGTCGGCTGGGCCGGGGTCCTCGGCTCCGGCACGGTCTCGGTCGCCGCCTTCACGGTGTCGCTGCTCATCGCCCGGATGGCGCTGGCGGGCGAGGCCCTCGAGGTGGCCACCATCGCGGTCCTCGCCTCGATCCCGCTCGCCGCGCTGCTGACCTGGGTCGTCTTCTGGGTGACCAACCGCCTGCCGAAACCGGTCCGGCGCCGGGCCCTCTACGGCAGCCCCAACCTCATCACCGACCTGGCGGTGCCGGTCGACCCCGAGCGCGACCACATCCGCGGGCCCTTGGACGCGCCGGTCACCGTCGTCGAGTACGGCGACTTCGAGTGCCCGTACTGCGGGCAGGCCGAGCCGGTGATCCGGGAGCTGCTGGCCGACTACGGCGACGTCCGGTACGTCTGGCGGCACCTGCCGCTGACCGACGTGCACCCGCACGCCCAGCTCGCCGCCGAGGCCACCGAGGCGGCCGCCGCCCAGGGCGCCTTCTGGGAGATGCACGACATGCTCTTCCGGCACCAGGACGCGTTGACCATGGCCGATCTCGTGCGGTACGCCGAGGAGCTGGGCCTGGACGTGGCGGCGTTCGAACGCGACCTGCGCGAGCGGACCCACGCCGACCGCGTCGCGGCCGACCTGGAGTCGGCCGACCTGAGCTCGGTCTCGGGCACGCCCACGTTCTTCATCAACGGCCGCCGGCACTACGGGCCCTACGACATCGCCGCGCTCAAGTCGGCGGTCCGCCTCGCCCGCGCTCTGGCCGAGGAGCCGACCCGGTCCGGCCCCCACGACGACCGGTGACGCCGAGGGCGGCCCGCCGTCCGGCGGACCGCCCCCACTCCCGACTCGGCGCGCGGCCGGCTCAGGTCCGGGCCACGCGCACGCGAATGGTCTCGCCCTCGCCGGCCTCACCGGCGAACGCGTCCGCCCCCGCGTCCCCGAACGACACCGACGTGGCCAGCGTCTCCGACGCCACGAACTCCTGGTGCGCCCGCACGGCCGCGACGACCTCGTCGGAGGCGTCGATGGCCAGCGTGATCCGATCGGACACGTTCAGCGCGGCCTCGCGGCGCGCCTGCTGCACCACCCGGATCACGTCGCGGGCCAGGCCCTCGGCGGCGAGCTCCGGAGTGACCTCGGTGTCGAGGATGACCACGCCGCCGCCCTCGAGCGGGGCGGCCGCGGCCGCGCCCTCGGCGGCCCGGGGCACCAGGCGCAGCTCGTACTCCCCCTCCTGCAGGGTCACCCCGGCCGCGACCGGCTGACCGTCCACAAGGGACCACTCACCGGCCTTGACCGCCTTGATGACCTGCTGCACCGCCGGGCCGACGCGCGGCCCGAGGGCCCGCGGCACCACGGTGAGCACCTGCTCGCAGTGGGCCGCCACGTCGTCGGTGAAGGAGACCTCCTTGACGTTGACCTCGTCGGCCACCAGGTCGGCCAACGGCTCCAGGTCGGCCGCGCTGGGAGTGGCGACCGTCAGCGACCGCAGCGGCAGCCGCACCCGCAGCCCCTTGGTCTTGCGCAGGGACAGCGCGGCCGAGCAGACGTCCCGCACCCGGTCCATGCGCGCCACCAGGGCCGGGTCGGCGGGGAACATACCGGCGTCCGGCCAGTCGGTCAGGTGCACCGACCGGCCGCCGGTCAGCCCGCGCCAGATCTCCTCGGCGGTCATCGGGGCGAGCGGAGCCAGCACGCGGCACAGCGTCTCCAGCACCGTGTACAGCGTGTCGAAGGCGTCCCGGTCGCCCGCCCAGAACCGGTCCCGCGAGCGGCGCACGTACCAGTTGGTCAGCGCGTCCAGGTAGGAGCGCACCGAGTGGCAGGCCGCGCTGATGTCGTACGCGTCCATCTGCGCGGTCACCGTCGCGACCAGCTCCCCGGTCTTGGCCAGCACGTACCGGTCCAGCAGGTTCTGGCTGTCCGTCCGCGCCGACGCCTCGTACGACTCCGCGTTGGCGTAGAGCGTGAAGAAGTACCAGACGTTCCACAGGGGCAGCAGCACCTGGCGTACGGCGTCGCGGATCGCCGCCTCGGTGACCGGCATGTCCCCACCACGGATCACCGGCGAGGACATGAGCATCCACCGCATCGCGTCCGAGCCGTACGTGTCGAACATCTCGTAGACGTCCGGGTAGTTGCGCAGGCTCTTGGACATCTTGCGGCCGTCCGAGCCCCACAGGATGCCGTGGCTCACGCAGGTGCGGAACGCCGGCCGGTCGAACAGCGCGGTGGCCAGCACGTGCATGGTGTAGAACCAGCCGCGGGTCTGCCCGATGTACTCGACGATGAAGTCGCCCGGGTAGTGGTGCTCGAACCACTCCTGGTTCTCGAACGGGTAGTGCACCTGGGCGAAGGGCATCGACCCGGACTCGAACCAGCAGTCCAGCACCTCCGGCACCCGCCGCATCATGGACTTGCCGGTCGGGTCGTCGGGGTTGGGCCGGACCAGCTCGTCGATCATCGGCCGGTGCAGATCCGTCACCTTGACCCCGAAGTCGCGCTCCAGCTCGGCGATCGAGCCGTAGACGTCCACCCGCGGGTAGTTGGGGTCGTCGGACTTCCACACCGGGATCGGCGAGCCCCAGAACCGGTTGCGGCTGATCGACCAGTCACGGGCGTTGGCCAGCCACTTGCCGAAGGAGCCGTCCTTGATGTGGCCCGGGACCCAGGTGATCTGCTGGTTCAGCTCGACCATGCGGTCCTTGAACTTGGTGACCGCCACGAACCAGGACGAGACCGCCTTGTAGACCAGCGGGGTGTCGCAGCGCCAGCAGTGCGGGTACGAGTGGGTGTAGGTGTCCCGGCGCAGGACGACGCCCCGCTCCCGCAGCTCCCGCATGATCGGCTTGTTGGCCTCAAAGACCTGCATTCCCTGGTACGGCGGGACCAGCGCGGTGAAGTTCGTGTGGTCGTCGACCGTGACGATCGTCGGGATCCCGTTGGCGTTGCAGGCGTTCTGGTCATCCTCGCCGAACGCCGGGGCGAGGTGGACCACGCCGGTACCGTCCTCGGTGGTCACGAAGTCGGCGGCCAGCACCTGGAACGCGTTGGGGCCAGCCTGGTCGACCAGGAAGTCGAAAAGCGGCTCATAGCGACGACCGACGAGCTGCGACCCCTTGACCGTGCCCGTCCGAGTCCACCCGTCCAGTTCCTTCTCATACGCCGCCAGCCGGGCCTCGCCGACGTACGCCTTCTCGCCGTCGCGCTCGAGCACGGCGTAGTCGATGTCCGGACCGACCGCCAGCGCCAGGTTCGACGGCAGGGTCCACGGGGTGGTGGTCCAGACCGCGATCTTCTCCTTGGTCGGCTTGCCGGTCTTGGTGAGCAGCCGGAACCACACGGTCAGCGCCGGGTCCTGCCGGTCCCGGTACACGTCGTCCATGCGGGTCTCGGTGTTCGACAGCGGGGTCTCGCACCGCCAGCAGTACGCGAGCACCCGGAAGCCCTCGTAGATCAGGCCCTTGTCGTAGAGGGTCTTGAACGCCCACATGACACTCTCCATGTAGGACAGATCGAGTGTCTTGTAGTCGTTCGTGAAGTCGACCCAGCGGGCCTGGCGGGTGACGTAGCGCTCCCACTCGGCGGTGTAGCGCAGCACCGAGCTCCGACAGGCTTCGTTGAACTTAGATACACCGAGATCGAGGATCTCCGCCTTGGTGGAGATGCCGAGCTGCTTCTCCGCCTCCACCTCGGCCGGCAGACCGTGACAGTCCCAGCCGAACCGCCGCTCCACACGCCGGCCGCGCATGGTCTGGTAGCGCGGCACGACGTCCTTGACGTATCCCGTCAGCAGGTGCCCGTAGTGCGGCAACCCGTTGGCGAACGGCGGTCCGTCGTAGAAGACGTACTCGTTGGCGCCGTTGACGCCGGCCTCGCGAGACTCGACCGAGGCGGCGAACGTCTTGTCGGCGGCCCAGTACTCGAGCACCCCGCGCTCGATCGCCGGCAGGTCGGGACTCGCCGGCACGGCCGACGGAGCAGGGTTCGCCTTGCTCGTCGTCCGCTTGCGCTTGGGGGCCGCTGTCTTGGGGTACGCCATCGCCTCGCTCCTCGAACTGACCTCTGTGGACAGTTGCGCGAGGACGAGCCTGACCGGCCCGCGGTACCACCTCGCTTGGCCCCGAGCCTCGGGTGACGCTCCCCGCGAGCGTCACCGAGAGTCGGGAACCCGCTCATTCGTCGGCTGTAACGGGCCGCCCCGTCCGGTTCTACTGAGGCCGGCCGAAGACATCGACTACGGCCCGTTCTTCCGGAGGCTCGCCGGTGATAGCCGGGTCAACGCCGTTGCCATCCAGGCTACCCGAGCTGTGGCCTTGCGCACGAACCGGTATCCCCGCGCGGGCCCGCCCGCCGCCCGCCAGGCGAGGATCAGCGCCCCGGGACGAGCGGGGCGGCGGTGGGCGCGGTGGCCCAGACCGCCGGGGCCTGCTCCCCGTCGAGCCGGACCAGCCGCACGGACCGGGCCGTCGCCGCGGCGACCACCTCCTCGCAGGTGCGGCGCAGCGCCGCCGGGGCCGTGGTGACCGCCGCGATCACCGTGGCGCCGGGCCCGTCATCGCCGGTCGCGCCGCCCCGGCCGTCGTCGCGCCGGTCGAACCGCACGCTGAGGTGGCTCACCCCGGTGGCGAGCGTCCCGTGGGCCGGACGCCACCCCGTCACCGCGTAGTGCGTCCGGACCGTGCGGCCGGTCCGCCACCAGCTCCAGTGCTCCTGCGGCGGCCCGTCCAGCCCGGTCGCCTCCACGAGGGCGGGGACGAGGCCGTCGGCCGTGACCGGCCGGGCCGGCCACCCGGCCGCGTCGAGCGTGCGTACGGCCTTCGCCACCGCCGCCGCGACCGTACGCTCGACCGCGCTGATGCCCCCGCTGCGTTCCGCCGCCAGCGCGTCCGCGGGCGTCACCCGCACCGCCACCCAGGCCGGGCGGGGCTGCCCGGGGTCCGGTCCCGGCACCAGGATCACCTGCACCGACGAGACCTGATCGAGCAGGGCCGCGAGCTCGCGGTACGGCACGGGCCGGGCGTCGGAGGCCGGTGGCGTCGCCGCCGGAGCCCACTCGGGGTACGGCGCCGCGCCGCCGGGCGTCCAGCCGGCGTCCGGCGCACCGCCCGCCGGGGCCGACACCAGGTCGTCATCCCAGAGCGACCCGATCTCGGCCACCGCGAACCAGCCGTCCGCGTCGGCGGCGACCGCGACCGGGTGCAGGCCGACCGTGACCGACCGCAGGGTGAACTCCGGAGCGAGCGTGCGGAGCCAGGCCACCGACACGGGCACCGTCCCGGCGTCGACCGCGGCCGTCACGACCTGCGCGGCCGCCAGGCGACGCCGACGGCGAAAACGGTGCGACAGCGCCACCGCCTCGTACCACCACCGTCCCCCGGCCCGGCCGAACGTCGCCACCAGGACGGCGGCTCCGAGAATGGCGACCCCGACGAAGACCCACCGGGGCGCGAAGGCCGATCCGACGACCGCCACCGCGGTCACCTCGGCGACGACGAGCTGACCCGTCCGGACCCGCCGCCGCACCGCCACTCCTCCCTATATCGCCCAAAACCGCCACGAGACGCACCGAGGGTAGTGCTTCCGTTGCCACCCGCGTACCCCGTAGCCTCCCTCACGTGAGCCGGCGGTGGTACATCAGCGACTTCCAGCGGATTGTGCTCTATCTCGCCGTGGTCGCCGCGGTGTTCCTCGTCGCCATGGCCCTGGGGTGGCAGAACCTCTGGCTCCTGCTCGCCGCCCTGGGCGTCCTCGCCGTGACGGCCCTGGGCGTGTTCGCCTCGGCCGCCCGGCGCGGCGCCGGATCGTACGAGATCGCGACCGCGCGGGTGCTGTCGGTCTCCGACCCACCGCCGAACACCGGTATCGCCGCCCGCTGCGACATGGTGTTGGAGATTCTGCTGCCCAACCGAGGGCCGGTGCGGACGCGGCACCGCGACCCGGCCGTTCCGCTGGAACGGTGGCCGCAGCCGGGGTCGACGTTTCCCGTCGAGGTCCGGGGCGGCAACCCACGGCGGCGCCTGCACATCCGCTGGGACCTGGTCAACCAGGGCATGGTTCGCGCGCCCGACGCCCCGTCCGCCGGCGGGGACGCGAGCCCGGCGTTCGTGTGGGAGGAGGAGAACGAACCCATCGTCTACTCCCCCACCCCACCGCGTCCGCGCCGGCCGCCGGCCTCGTCGCCGCCGTCGTCGGCCACAAAGGCACCACCTCCGGCAACGTCGCCACCTCCGGCAACGTCGCCACCTCCGGCACCGCCACCGCCCCCGGCGTCGTCTCCACCCGCGGCGCCGCCACCCCCGGCTTCGCCATCCTCGCCGTCGCCGCCGCCACCCACCGCAGCCGCGACCGCCGTCTCCCCGGCCGAGATCGTGCTGCACGAGACCTTCACCGACCTCGACGAGACCTTCACCGACCTCG
>Ga0310841_100335_pt1 | contig 30136 bp, 25 predicted proteins | sample SM_ome_9_FD_201311 | JGI IMG/M metagenome (GOLD analysis project Ga0310841, IMG submission 201311) | Sorghum-adapted microbial communities enriched on stacked mutant (SM) sorghum from Joint BioEnergy Institute, Emeryville, California... ...
GCACAACGCCCAGGACGTGGTCCGCCGCGGCGTGCTCATCGGCGACACGGTCGTCGTGCGGCGGGCCGGCGACGTCATCCCGGAGATCGTCGGTCCGGTGCTGGAGAAGCGGGACGGCACCCAGCGGACGTTCGTGATGCCGACCCACTGCCCCGCCTGCGGGGCCGAGCTCGCCCCCGAGAAGGAGGGCGACGTCGACATCCGCTGCCCGAACACGCGCTACTGCAAGGCCCAGCTGCTGGCCCGGGTGACCCACATCGCCAGCCGGGAGGCTCTCGACATCGAGGTGCTGGGGGAGAAGTCGGCGCTCGCCCTGCTCGACTCCGGCGTGATCCAGGACGAGGGTGACCTGTTCGCCCTCGACGAGGAGAAGCTGTCCCGGGTGCCGTTCTTCGTCAACAAGTCCGGCGGGCTGAAGGCGAACGCCGGAAAGCTTCTGGAAAACCTCGCCGAGGCCCGGCGCCGTCCACTGTGGCGGGTGCTGGTGGCCCTGTCCATTCGGCACGTCGGCCCGAGCGCGGCCCAGCCGCTGGCGGCCGAGTTCGGCTCGATCGACGCGATCGCGGCGGCCACGCCGGAGCAGATCGCCGCGGTCGAGGGGGTGGGGCCGACCATCGCCGAGGCGATCAAGGAGTGGTTCGCCGTCGACTGGCACCGCGAGATCGTCGAGAAGTGGCGGGCCGCGGGCGTCACGCTGGCCGAGGAGCGGGTCGATACCGGCCCGAAGCCGCTCGCCGGGATCACGGTCGTGGTCACCGGGACACTCGCCCACTACTCCCGCGACGAGGTGACCGAGGCGATCACCGCCCGCGGCGGCAAGGTGACCGGGTCGGTGTCGAAGAAGACCGATTTCGTCGTGGTGGGGGACAACCCAGGGTCCAAGTACGACAAGGCGGTGGCGCTGCGGGTGCCGATCCTCGACGACGACGGTCTCCAGGTGCTGCTGGACCAGGGCCCCGAGGCGGCCCGCGCGGTCGCCTCGGTCGGGGGAACCAGCTGACGCGATTTACCGCTATGTCGGGAAGGCGCGGTATAGCGTAAATAACCGGCGTATCCGTTACGTCCGCTCGGTCGACTCGTTGAGTCGGTGATCGAACGCCTCGGTGCGTTCGGGCCCCGCCGCGAAGCCGAAAGCCGCGCGGCGCGCACGGCGGGGTGGAGGCTGGCGGGCGTCGGATGCCGCGCACAACGCGGGCGCCACAGGGACGTCGTGCGTCCGCGGGGCCCGCCTACACAACCCTGGTCTTTGGTAGTCACGGGCCCCGCTGGGGTCCGCGGAGGTGTCATGGAGGCCGGCACGGTCTACCGGTCGACAAGAGCCACCCCCGACGCCGGTGCGGGCGGCCGGGGCGAGTGGCGCCGGCCGGTCGGACACTACGAACGGAGCGGGTCGGATCCGGGGGCGCTGGAGGACCTCCCCCGCGAGGTGCCGCAGGACCGGCTCGGGCGATTCGCCATCTGGACGCTGGCGGGCGTCGCGGCCGCGCTCGCGGTGACGGCGCCGGTGCTGGTTGACCTGCCGGCGGTCCTGCGCTCGGCCGGCCCGGCGCTGTGGCTCATCGCCGCGCTCGCTCTGCTCGTCGACACCCCCTGGTTCACGGGCCGGCAACGCTTCGCCACGGTCTATCCGTCGGTGGCGTTCACGTTCGCGCTGCTGCTGGGGTGGGGCGTCGCGGTGGCGGTACCCGCGCAGGCCCTCGCCGTGGTGGTGTCCTCGCTGCGCCGGCGCGACCCCGCCTGGCGCATGGTCTTCGACCAGGCCCGGTACGCCCTCAGCCTCGCCGCCGCCGGCGGCGTGCTCGCCGTGGCCGGCGTTCCCCGGCTCGCCGGCGGCGCCTGGGCCGGGGCCGGGGTCTGGTTCGACGTCACCACGGTTGTGGCCATCGCCCTGGCCGGAGTGGTCTGGGCCGTCGTCAACGGCCTGCTCGCCGCGACGGCCTCGGCGCTCGTGCTCGACGCCGGATGGCTCGCCGAGCTGATGCGGATCGTGCGGCAGAACGGCTGGGCCACGCTCAGCCTCCTCGTGCTCGGGCCCCTCGTGGTCGCCGCCGGCGCCGTGAACCCGCTGCTCGTGCTGCTCGTGCTGGTGCCGCTGTTCATCGTGGGGCAGCACACCCGGTACACCACCGAGGAGGCGCGGAAGGCGACCACGGACGAGCTGACCGGCCTGCCCAACCGCAAGGCCCTGTACGCCCACGTGCAGGCCCAGGCCCGGACGTACGGTCAGTTCCGGCGCCGTCGCCGCGGGCGCCCTGACGAGCGGCGCATGGCCCTGCTCCTCATGGATATCGATCAGTTTCGTCGGGTCAACGAGGCGCTGGGCCACGGGGTCGGCGACCGCCTGCTGGTCGCGGTGGCGGCGCGGCTGCGCGAGGCCATCGGCGGCGACGGCCTGGTGACCCGGCTCGGCGGCGACGAGTTCGCCGTGCTCGCGCCCCGGCTGGTCGACTCCGAGGCGGTCGGCGTGCTCGCCGGCCGGGTGGCGGACGCGCTCGCCGACCCGGTCGTGCTCGACGGCCTGCCGCTGGACGTCACCGCCGCGATCGGCGCCGCCATCTACCCCGACCACGGCACCGACGTCATCACCCTGCTCCGCCGGGCCGAGGTCGCCATGTACGACGCGAAGGACCACAGCGCGACCTGGGCGGTCTACACGCCCGACGCGGAGCAGCACTCGCCGGAGCGGCTCGAGCTGCTCGCCGACCTGCGCCGCGCCCTCGACTCAGCCAGCGACGAGCTGGAGCTGCACTACCAGCCCCAGATCGACCTCGCCACCGGACAGATCTGCGGCGCCGAGTCGCTGCTGCGCTGGAGCCACCCGCAGCGCGGGTTCATCAGCCCGGACATGATCATCCGGATCGCCGAGCACACCGCGATCATGCGGCGACTGACCGCGCGGGTCATCGAGGAGGCGGTCTCGCAGCTGGCCAAGTGGCGGGCGGACGGGCTGCATCTGCGGGTGTCGGTCAACGTCAGCGCGCGTGACCTGCACCGGGGGGAGTTCGTCGACGACCTCGCCGAGCTGCTGGCCGAGCGCGGCGTGCCGGCCAACCAGCTGCAGATCGAGATCACCGAGGGCGCCCTCATGGCCGACTCGCGGCGGGTGCTGCTGACGCTGCACCGGCTCGACCGGCTGGGCGTGGCCCTGTCGCTGGACGACTTCGGCACCGGTTACTCGTCGCTCACGCACCTGCGTCGGCTGCCGTTGGCCGAGGTAAAGATTGACAAGTCTTTCGTGCTGGGAATGGCGACCGACACCGACGACAACGCCATCGTCGGCTCGATCATCGACCTCGGTCGTCGCCTGGGGCTGCGGGTCGTGGCCGAGGGGGTGGAGGACGAGGAGACCCGCCGCATGCTGCTGGCCGCCGGCTGCGAGGTCGGGCAGGGGTGGTACTTCGCCCGGCCGATGCCGGCCGACGCCTTCGTCACCTGGCTCGCGCGGTACCGCGCGCCCGAGGCCCCCGCCTGATACTCACGTGCCCCCCGCCTGATACTCGCGTTCAGCGGCCCCGGGCCTGCCCATAGACTGAGCGTCGTCGCCTGCTGTCTTCGACTCGGTACCGAGAAAGGCAACCCGATGGCCGCCATCACGCGGGAGGAGGTCGCGCACCTGGCGCGGCTGGCCCGGCTCGCCGTCACGGACGAGGAACTCGACCGATTCGCCGAGCAACTGGACGTGATTCTGCAGGCCGTCGCCCGGGTGGGCGAGGTGGCGGCCGCCGACATCCCGCCGACCTCGCACTCGGTGCCGCTCACGAACGTGCTCCGCGAGGACGTCGTGGTGCCCGGCCTCGACCGGGAGGAGGCGCTGGCCGGCGCCCCCGACGCGGCCGAGCACCGGTTCCGGGTGCCGCGCATCCTGGAGGAGGAGTGACCGATGGCGGGCAAGCGTCCCCCCAAGAAGACCACGCCGGCCAAGGCAACCTCGGCCAAGCCCACCCCGGCCAAGGCCACGCCAGCCAAGGCTGCACCAGCCAAGGCGGCCTCCCGGCCGGCCAAGTCAGCCTCCGCCGCCGCGGGCAAGGCGGCGGCCGCCTCGTCGGGCGACCTCACCCGCCTGTCGGCCGCCGAGCTGGGGCGGCTGCTCGCCGCCCGTGAGGTCTCCGCGGTCGAGGTGACCCAGGCCCACCTGGACCGCATCGCCGCGGTCGACGACCGGGTTCACGCCTTCCTCTACGTCGATGCCGACGGCGCCCTGGCCGCCGCCCGGGCGGTGGACGCGGCCCGGGCCCGGGGCGAACGGCTCGGCCCGCTCGCCGGCGTGCCGGTCGCCGTGAAGGACATCCTGACGACCCGGGGTATCCCGACCACCTGCGCGTCGAAGATCCTCGAAGGCTGGCGACCCCCGTACGACGCCACCGTGGTGACCCGGCTGCGCGAGGCCGGTCTGGTCATGCTCGGCAAGACCAACCTGGACGAGTTCGCCATGGGGTCGTCCACCGAGTACTCGGCGTTCGGCCCGACCTACAACCCCTGGGACCTGACCCGGATCCCGGGTGGGTCCGGCGGTGGCTCGGCCGCGGCGCTCGCCGCCTACGAGGCCCCCCTGGCGATCGGCACCGACACCGGCGGCTCGATTCGCCAGCCCGGGGCGGTGACGGGCACCGTCGGGGCGAAGCCCACGTACGGCGGGACCTCGCGGTACGGCCTGGTCGCGTTCTCGTCCTCTTTGGATACTCCCGGCCCGTGCGCCCGGACGGTCGAGGACGCCGCGTTGCTGCACGCGGTCATCGGCGGCCACGACCCGCGCGACTCGACGTCCATTCCGGCGCCGGTGCCCGACGTGGTCGGGGCGGCCCGGCAGGGGGCCTCGGGTGACCTGTCCGGGGTGAAGCTGGGGCTGGTGACCCAGTTCGGCGGTGAGGGGGCCGAGCCCGGGGTGATCGCGGCGTTCCGGGAGGGCGTCGAGGCCCTGACCAAGCTCGGCGCGGAGGTCGTCGAGGTCTCCTGCCCGCACTTCGAGTACGCGTTGCCGGCGTACTACCTCATCGCGCCGAGCGAGTGCAGCTCCAACCTGGCCCGCTTCGACGGCGTCCGGTACGGCCTGCGGGTCGGGGACGACGGGCAGCGCTCCCTCGAGGAGGTCATGTCGCTCACCCGGGAAGCCGGGTTCGGTCCGGAGGTGAAGCGGCGCATCATGATCGGCACGTACGCGCTCTCGTCCGGGTACTACGACGCCTACTACGGCCAGGCCCAGAAGGTGCGCACGCTGATCGCCCGGGACTTCGCCGCGGCGTTCGAGAAGGCCGACGTGCTGATCTCGCCGACGACGCCGTTCGTGGCGTTCCCCCTCGGCTCGCGGACCTCCGATCCGTACCAGATGTACCTGGCCGACCTCTACACGATCCCGGTGAACCTCTACGGCGGGCCGGCCATCTCCGTCCCGTGTGGACTCTCCGAGGGTCTGCCGGTCGGCTTCCAGATCATGGCGCCCACGATGGCCGACGACCGCATGTACCGGGTGGCCGCCGCGCTGGAGACGGTGGTCCCGCCGCTCACGCCGCCGGAGCTCTAGGGCTGGCGGGGTCGGCTAGCCGCGGCCACGGCGACGGCGGCCGGAGGTCCAGGAGGCCGCGCCGGGGAGGTCCAGGCGGTGCTCGCGCTGCTTGGAGTTCCAGGTCCAGCGCCCGAGCCGGAAGCTCACGGAGGAGAACCCGCGCTTGGTGAAGTTGAACCGGAACGGCCCGAAGCGGAAGCTCTTGCGGAAGATCAGAGGCATGGCTCCATGGTCGGTCAGGCGGTCGCCCCGCCCGGGTACGTACGGAATCGGGCGATTCCGGACATCGCGCGCAGCTCGGGCGCGAATCCCGGCGAGGCGGGACGGTCGGCCCGGATAGGCTGACCGGGTCGAGACGGTGGCTTTCGACGGCACGACGGCTGTGACGGAGACGATGACGGCAGGTAGGCGATGACGGCGACCCTGATGAGCTTCGACGAGGCGGTGGCGGCGTTCGAGCCGGTCATCGGCATGGAGACCCACGTCGAGCTGGGCACCCGGACCAAGATGTTCTGCGGCTGCCCCACCACGTTCGGGGCCGAGCCCAACACCCAGATCTGCCCGGTGTGCCTGGGCCTGCCCGGCAGCCTGCCGGTGGCGAACAAGGCGGCCGTCGAGGCGACGATCCGGATCGGGCTGGCCCTGAACTGCCGCATCGCCTCCTGGTGCCGCTTCGCCCGCAAGAACTATTTCTATCCGGACATGCCGAAGAACTTCCAGATCAGCCAGTACGACGAGCCGCTGTGCGTCGACGGCTACCTCGACGTCGAGGTGGACGGCGAGGTCTTCCGGGTGGGCATCGAGCGGGTGCACCTGGAGGAGGACACCGGCAAGACCATGCACATCGGCGGTGCCACCGGACGCATCCACGGGGCGACGGAGTCCCTTGTGGACTACAACCGGGCCGGCATCCCGCTGGTGGAGATCGTCACCAAGCCGGTGGTCGGGGCGGGCGCCCGCGCACCCGAGGTGGCCCGTGCGTACGTGACCGAGCTGCGCGACCTGATCCGCGCCCTGGGCGTGTCGGATGTCCGGATGGAGCAGGGCTCGCTGCGCTGCGACGTGAACGTGTCGCTGAACCGGCCGGGTGAGCCCTGGGGCACGCGGACCGAGACGAAGAACGTCAACTCGCTGCGCAGCGTGGAGCGGGCGGTCCGGTCGGAGATCATCCGGCAGGCGTCGGTGCTCACCGCCGGCGAGAAGGTCGTCCAGGAGACCCGGCACTTCCACGAGGACACCGGGGAGACGACGCCGGGCCGCAGCAAGGAGACCGCCACCGACTACCGGTACTTCCCGGAGCCGGACCTCGTCCCGCTCCAGCCCGACCCGGAGTGGGTGGAGCAGCTGCGGGCTACTCTGCCCGAGCCGCCGCGGGAGCACCGTCGACGGCTGCGCGAGGAGTGGGGCCTGAGCGCCAAGGAGATGGAGGCGATCGTCAACGCCGGGGCCGTGTCGCTCATCGAGGCGACGGTGGCGGCGGGCGCGTCGCCGGATGGCGCGCGCAAGTGGTGGCTCGGGGAGCTGGCCCGGCGTGCCAACGAGCAGGGCGTCGACCTCGCCGACCTCGGGGTGACCCCGGCCCACGTGGCCGAGCTGCAGGGCCTGGTCGAGAAAGGCACGCTCACCGACAAGCTGGCCCGCCAGGTGCTGGAGGGCGTGCTCGCCGGCGAGGGGTCACCCGCCGAGATCGTGGCCAAGCGGGGCCTCGCGGTGGTCTCCGACGCCGATGCGCTGGGCAAGGCGGTGGATGAGGCGATCGCGGCGAACCCCGAGGTCGCGGAGAAGGTCCGCGCCGGCAAGGTCGAGGCGGCCGGCGTGCTCATCGGGGCCGTCATGAAGGCGACCAAGGGCCGGGCCGACGCCAAGGCCGTCCGCGAGCTCATCCTCTCCCGCCTGAGCTCTTGAGCTGGCCCGCGCTCTGTACCCTGCGCGATCCTCCCTGCGCGTTGATCTAGGGCCCAGAGTGGTGAGTTGATCTCCATTCACCACTCTAAGCCCTAGATCAACGGGGAGGGGCAGGCGGGCTCAGGCCTGGGCGAGGCCGCCGGCGCCGCCGCCGGAGACCACCAGACGCAGGATGCGGTCGTCGTCGTCCGCGGCATGGCCCCGGCCGTCCCGATTGGACGTAGAAATCCAGATCGATCCGTCCGGCGCCGTCGTGGCGGCGCGCAGCCGTCCGTACTCGCCGACCAGCGCCGCCACCGCCGGGCCGGCCAGCTCGCCGTCGGCGAGCGGGAGCAGCCAGACCCGGGTGCCTCGCAGGCAGGCCGCGACCAGCACATCGCCGGTGATCGCGGCCCCCGAGCACGAGGACTCCGACGTGGGCCACACCTGGATGGGGTCCACGTACTCGGCGTGGCCCCCGACGCCCTCGACCTCTGGCCAGCCGTAGTTGCGGCCTGGCTCGATGAGGTTGATCTCGTCCCACGTGCTCTGGCCGAACTCGGTGGCGTACAGGCGGCCCTCGCTGTCCCAGGCGAGGCCCTGCACGTTGCGGTGGCCGTAGCTCCACACGAGCGAGTCCGGGAACGGGTTGCCGGGCGCGGGCTGGCCCTCCTTGGTCATCCGCAGGATCTTGCCGGCCGTCGTGCCGAGGTCCTGCGACAGGTCGCGCCGCCCGGCGTCGCCCGTCGACGCATAGAGATATCCGTCTGGTCCGAAGGCAAGACGGCCGCCGTTGTGGTTGCCGGCCTTGGGGATGCCGGTGACGATCGGCTCGGGCGCCTGGCCGAGCTTCAGCCGCGCGATCCGGTTGTCGGTCGCGGTGGTGTAGTAGACGAAGACGAGGCCGTCGGTCTCGTAGTCCGGGGAGACCGCGATGCCCAGCAGCCCGCCCTCACCGCCGGGTTGAGCCTCGTCGATCGTCTGCACCGGCGTGACGGACGCCCCGTCGGCCGAGACCCGCACGATCCGTTTCGTGTTCCGCTCGGTCACCAGCGCGGACCCGTCGGGCAGGAACGCGATGCCCCACGGCACGTCCAGCCCCCGCGTGATGACGGTCGCCGCCACGCTCGGCGGCCCGTCGACCACTGACGTCGACGTGGGGGTCGGCAGGTTCGGCGGGGCGCCGGTCTCGTCCTCGTCCGGCGGACCGAAGGCGCACCCGGCCGCGACCAGGGCGGCGACCAGCGGGATCGCGAGATGGGGGCGTCGTCGGCGAAGCATTGACGAAGCCTAGCGTGACGCACCCCCGACCAGCGAGTAACGAGTCGCGGCCAACGGCCGCGACGAGCCGAGGACGGCTCGCTCGGCAAGGCCGTGCCGCCGTCGGGCCGTCCATCCGTCAGGGGGTGGGCGCCCAGCCGGGCATGGGGAAGCCGGCGAGCAGCTCGGCCACCTCGCCGGCGATGCGGTCCAGCGCCGCCTCGTCGCCCTTGATCTGGGCGGTCACCGCCGCGTCGATCCAGGCGGCCACGGCCGGCATGTGCTCCTCCCGCAGCCCGCGGGTGGTGATGGCCGGCGTGCCGAGCCGGATGCCGGACGGGTTCCACGGCTTGCGCGGGTCGTACGGCACGGTGTTGAAGTTCAGCTCGATGCCGGCCCGGTCCAGCGCCTTGGCCGCGGGCTTGCCCTCGATGCCCTTGTTGGTCAGATCGATGAGGATGAGGTGGTTGTCGGTGCCGCCCGAGACCAGGTCGAAGCCCCGCTCCAGCAGGGCCGCGGCGAGCGCCTTGGCGTTGGCCACGATCTGGTGGGCGTACTCCTTGAAGGACGGCTGGGTGGCCTCGTGCAGGGCCACCGCGATGCCGGCCGTGGTGTGGTTGTGCGGCCCACCCTGCAGGCCGGGGAAGACCGCCTTGTCGATCGCGGTGGCGTGCTCGGCCGTCGTCATGAGCATCGCGCCCCGCGGGCCGCGCAGGGTCTTGTGGGTCGTCGTGGAGATCACGTCGGCGTACCCCACCGGTGACGGGTGCGCGCCGCCGGCGACCAGCCCGGCGATGTGGGCGATGTCGGCGACGAGCAGCGCGCCGACCTCGCGGGCGATCTCGGCGAACGCCGGGAAGTCGATGGTACGGGGGATCGCCGTCCCGCCACAGATGATCATCTTCGGCCGCTCTGCCCGAGCCAGGTCCCGGACGTGGTCCATGTCGACCCGCCCGGTCTGGCGGTCGACCCGGTAGTGCACCGGCCGGAACCACTTGCCGGTGGCCGAGACCGGCGAGCCGTGGGTCAGGTGCCCGCCGTGGGCCAGCTCCAGCGAGAGGAACGTGTCGCCCGGGTTCATGAAGGCCAGGTAGATGGCGAGGTTGGCCGGGGAGCCCGAGTACGGCTGCACGTTGGCGTGCTCGACCCCGAAGAGGGCCCGCGCCCGGCTCACCGCCAGCTCCTCGATCGGGTCGATGTACTGCTGGCCCTCGTAGTAGCGCTTGCGCGCGTACCCCTCCGAGTACTTGTTGTTGAGCACCGTGCTGCACGCCTCGAGCACGGCGGTCGACACGTAGTTCTCGGACGGGATGAGGCGCAGCTTGTCGTGCTGACGCTGGGCCTCGGCCTCGACCAGTGCGGCGAGCTCGGGGTCGGCCGCGGTCAGGTTCGGCAGCGGCGGGACGTGCATGGGTAGCCTCCGGCGGTCGGCGGCACCCAGGCGCTGCGGTGCCGCGAGCGTCGCTCCCCGGTGGTCAGTTCCACCTGAACGCCAGTCGCGAGTCGCCCTCAGCGTAATACGAGACGGGCCCCGCGGGGACGTGCCGGGCCGAGGTGTGGTCAGGTCGTCCCGACCCGCGCTCGGCCGGGGTGGTCGCCGGGGCCGTCACCGCGCGAGCGCGGGTGGTCGCGGTCAGTCGGGCACGCGGCGGTAGGCGCCGTCGCTGGCCGAGGTGGCCATCGAGGCGTACGCCCGCAGCGCGGCCGACACCGGGCGGTCGCGGTCGACCGGGGTGTAGGGCTTGTCGCGCTTCTCCTGCGCCACCCGGCGCGCCTCGAGCTCCTCGGCCGGGACGTCCAGCGTGATCCGCCGGTTGGGGATGTCGATGTCGATGATGTCGCCGTCCTGGACCAGCGCGATCGGCCCGCCGCTGGCGGCCTCGGGCGAGACGTGGCCGATCGACAGCCCGCTGGTGCCGCCGGAGAACCGGCCGTCGGTGATGAGCGCGCAGGCCCGGCCGAGGCCGCGGCCCTTGAGGAACGACGTGGGGTAGAGCATCTCCTGCATGCCCGGGCCGCCGCGCGGGCCCTCGTAGCGCACCACGACGACCTCGCCGGGCTGGACGGTGCCGTTGAGGATACCGTCCACTGTGGCCTCCTGGGACTCGAAGACCCGGGCCGGCCCACGGAAGGTGAGGCACTCCTCCGGCACGCCGGCGGTCTTCACCACGCAGCCGTCCGGGGCGAGGTTGCCGTAGAGCACGGCCAGCCCGCCGTCGGCCGAGTAGGCGTGGGCCACGTCGCGGATGCAGCCCTCGGCCGCGTCAGTGTCCAGAGTGGACCATCGGTTGGTGGTCGAGAACGGTTCGGTGGTCCGCACCCCGCCCGGGGCGGCGTGGAACAGCTCGAAGGCCTCGGGCTTGGCCGAGCCGCCACGGATGTCCCAGTCGCGCAGCCAGGTCTGAAGGTCGGGGGCGTGCACCGCGTGCACGTCGCGGCGCAGCAGCCCGGCCCGGTTCAGCTCCCCGAGGATGGCCGGGATGCCGCCGGCCCGGTGGACGTCCTCCATGTGGTACTTCTGCGTGTTCGGGGCGACCTTGCACAGGCACGGCACCCGGCGGGAAATCTCATCGATGTCCGCCATGGTGAAGTCCACCTCCGCCTCGCGGGCGGCGGCGAGCAGGTGCAGCACCGTGTTGGTGGAGCCGCCCATCGCGACATCGAGCGCCATCGCGTTCTCGAACGCGGCCCGCGTGGCGATCGAGCGGGGCAGCACCGAGTCGTCGCCCTCGTCGTAGTACCGGCGCGCCAGCTCGACGACGAGCCGGCCCGCGGTCTCGAACAGGCCCCGCCGGGCCGCGTGGGTGGCCAGCGTCGACCCGTTGCCGGGCAGGGCGAGCCCGATCGCCTCGGTCAGGCAGTTCATCGAGTTGGCGGTGAACATGCCCGAGCAGGAGCCGCAGGTGGGGCAGGCCGAGCGCTCGATCCGGCCCAGCTGCTCGTCGGTGACGGCCGAGTTGGCCGAGGCGATCATGGCATCGATCAGGTCGAGTTTCTCGTGGACGATGCCCTCGACGGCGACGGTCTTCCCGGCCTCCATGGGGCCGCCGGAGACGAAGACCGTCGGGATGTTCAGCCGCAGCGCCGCGAGCAGCATGCCCGGCGTGATCTTGTCGCAGTTGGAGATGCAGACCAGAGCGTCGGCCCGGTGGGCCTCGACCATGTACTCCACCGCGTCGGCGATCAGCTCCCGGCTCGGCAGCGAGTAGAGCATCCCGGAGTGCCCCATGGCGATGCCGTCGTCGACCGCGATCGTGTTGAACTCCCGCCCGACGCCGCCGGCCTGGGCCACGGCGTCGGCCACCAGCGCGCCGAGGTCCTTCAAGTGCACGTGGCCGGGCACGAACTGGGTGTACGAGTTGGCGATCGCCACGATCGGCTTGCCGAAGTCGGCGTCGGTCATCCCGGTGGCCCGCCACAGGGCGCGGGCGCCGGCCATGTTGCGGCCCTGGGTCGAGGTGGCCGAGCGCAGCGGCCGCGCGGGCCCACCGGCGCGCTTCGCGGACGCCGCGGCCGTACGGCTCGGGGTCGCGGAGGTCGCGCCCGTACGGCTCGTGGTCGGGGCGGCCGCTGGGCCACCGGCGGCGCGCTTGGTCGCCCGGGTGGACTTGGCCGGCTGTCCGCCGGCGGCCTTGGCCGTCGACGCGGCGGCCTTCTTCGCAGGCTTGCGGGGAGTGCGGGACGACTCTGGCATTCGTCCAGTGTGCTCCTTTGCTGGGTGGCCGCAATACGCGGCCCACCACGTGGTCCGCCGCGGCCGTTACCGTTCCGTTATCTGATCGTCAACCATTATGTGAGACGGCTTGACTCGGAGCCTGGGAATGGTGCACGCTGGGCACCATGCGGTACCGGCCTGTCCGAGTACTCCTCACGTAGCGCGTGGCGGATTTCTCCCGTCACGCGCGAGCCCACGTGCCCTGCACGGGGGCTCTTTTGTTGTGCAGGACAAGGACAGGACCCAGTTCAGAGCAATCGACCCCGAAGGCGTGGACGCCATGACAAAGCCGGCCATCAAGCCCGAGAAGACCGACAAGCCGGATAGTTCCGGTCCGACCAAGCAGCCGAGCCCGTTGACCGTCGCGGCGGGGGCCCGGACGCAGCCCGCGGCGAAGGCCCTCACCAAGGTCGTCGAGACCCCCGGTCCCAAGGTCGTCGAGACCGTAACCGGGGCGCAGGCGCTGGTCCGGTCGCTCGAGGCGCTCGGCGTCGAGGTGATGTTCGGCATTCCGGGCGGCGCGATCCTGCCGGCCTACGACCCGATCTTCGACTCCCGGGTGCGCCACATCCTCGTCCGGCACGAGCAGGGCGCGGGGCACGCCGCCACCGGGTACGCCCAGGCGACCGGCAAGGTCGGGGTCTGCGTGGCGACGAGCGGCCCGGGCGCGACCAACCTGGTCACGCCGATCGCCGACGCCTACATGGACTCGGTGCCCATCGTCGCCATCACTGGGCAGGTGTCGCGCTCGGCCATCGGGACCGACGCCTTCCAGGAGGCGGACATCCGCGGCATCACGCTGCCGATCACCAAGCACAACTACCTGGTGCAGCGGGCGGAGGACGTGCCCCGGGTCATCGCCGAGGCGTTCCACCTGGCCAGCACCGGCCGCCCGGGCCCGGTGCTCGTGGACATCCCCAAGGACGTGCTGCAGGCGCGGACCGAGTTCGCCTGGCCGCCCACCATCGAGCTGCCCGGTTACCGCCCGACGCTGCAGCCGCACGGCAAGCAGATCCGGGAGGCGGCCAAGCTGATCGCCTCGGCCCGCCGACCCGTGCTCTACGTCGGGGGCGGGGTCATCAAGGCCGGGGCGTCGGACGCGCTGCGGCGGCTCGCCGACCTGACCGGGGCCCCGGTGGTCACCACGCTCATGGCCCGCGGCGCCTTCCCGGACAGCCACCCGCAGCACCTGGGCATGCCGGGCATGCACGGCACGGTCAGCGCGGTCTACGCCCTGCAGAAGGCCGACCTGCTGGTGGCGCTGGGCGCGCGGTTCGACGACCGGGTGACCGGACGACTGGACACGTTCGCGCCCCACGCGACCGTGGTGCACGCCGACATCGACCCGGCCGAGATCGGCAAGAACCGGGTCGCCGACGTGCCGATCGTCGGGGACGCCCGCTACGTGATCGAGGAGCTGATCACCGCGGTCGCCGCCGAGCACAAGGCCGGCCACAAGGCCGACCTGACCGACTGGTGGCGCACGCTCGACGACATCCGCGGCCGCTACCCGCTGGGCTGGGAGGACCCGCCGGACGGCACGCTCGCCCCGCAGTACGTGATCAAGCGGCTGGGTGAGATCGTCGGGCCCGACGCCATCTACGTGGCCGGGGTGGGCCAGCACCAGATGTGGGCCTCGCAGTTCATCACGTACGAGAAGCCGGGCACCTGGCTGAACTCGGGTGGCCTGGGCACCATGGGCTACGCGGTGCCGGCGGCGATGGGGGCCAAGGTGGGCCGGCCCGACGCGGTGGTCTGGGCGATCGACGGTGACGGTTGCTTCCAGATGACCAACCAGGAGCTGGCCACGTGCGCCCTGGAGGGCATCCCGATCAAGGTGGCCGTCATCAACAACGGCAACCTCGGCATGGTGCGCCAGTGGCAGACGCTGTTCTACAACGAGCGCTACTCGAACACCGACCTCGGCACCCACAAGCACCGCATCCCGGACTTCGTGAAGCTCGCCGAGGCGTTGGGCTGCATCGGGCTGCGCTGTGAGGCCGCCGACGAGGTGGATCGCACCATCGAGACGGCGATGAAGATCAATGACGCCCCGGTGGTCATCGACTTCGTCGTCGGCAAGGACGCCATGGTGTGGCCCATGGTCCCCGCCGGCACCAGCAATGATGAGATCATGTTCGCGCGCGGCGTTCGGCCGGTGTTCGACGAGGACGACGTGTAGGGCGGTTTCCGGTCAGGAAGGACGCCTTGACTGACGTCTGATGCCCACAAGGACGCCTTCCTGACATCGAGGAGGATGACAGAGATTGAACAAGCACACGCTGTCGGTGCTGGTCGAGAACAAGCCCGGTGTGCTGGCCCGCGTCGCCGGCCTGTTCTCCCGCCGCGGATTCAACATCGACTCGCTCGCGGTCGGTGAGACCGAGCGTCCCGAGATCTCCCGCATTACGATCGTCGTCAACGCTGAGGATTCGCCGCTGGAGCAGGTCACCAAGCAGCTCAACAAGCTCGTCAACGTACTGAAGATCGTTGAGCTTGAGCCGAGCAACTCGGTCCAGCGCGAGCTGCTGCTGGTCAAGGTCCGGGCCGACCGGACGCAGCGTTCGCAGGTTCTTGAGACGGTCCAGATGTTCCGGGCCAAGGTGGTCGATGTCGCCCCCGACGCCCTGACCATCGAGGCGACCGGGACGGCCGAGAAGATCGAGGCGCTGCTGCGCGACCTCGAGCCGTTCGGAATCAAGGAGATGGTGCAGTCGGGTCTGGTGGCGATCGGGCGCGGGTCCCGCTCGATCACCGCCCCCGTCCTGCGAGCGGCCTGACAGGTCACTCGGCAACAGATGCCGCGTCGGTCCCGAATGCCTCGCCGCGAGCCTGCGAGCCAGCCGCGGACCGGGCGCGCCGTACAGGAAAGGTAAGGGACACACGAACATGGCCACGGAAGGACGGCCCAGCGAGCCGACGGGCTCCACCGTCTACTACGACGACGACGCTGATCTGTCGGTGATCCAGGGCCGCAAGGTCGCGGTCATCGGCTACGGCAGCCAGGGCCACGCCCACGCGCTCTCGCTGCGCGACTCGGGGGTCGATGTGCGCATCGGGCTGCCCGAGGGCTCGAAGAGCCGCGCCAAGGCCGAGGAGCAGGGCCTGCGGGTGCTCACGCCCGCGCAGGCCTCCGCCGAGGCGGACCTCATCATGATCCTCGCGCCCGACACCGCCCAGCGCCGCATCTACGCCGAGGACATCGCGCCCTCGCTGACCGCGGGCAAGGCGCTTTTCTTCGGTCACGGGTTCAACATCCGGTTCAACCTCATCACGCCACCGTCCGATGTGGACGTCGCTATGGTGGCGCCGAAGGGCCCGGGCCACCTGGTGCGTCGGCAGTTCGTCGACGGCAAGGGTGTCCCGGTGCTGGTCGCCGTCGAGCAGGACGCCACCGGCCAGGCGTGGGCCCTGGCCCTCTCCTACGCCAAGGCGATCGGCGGTACCCGCGCCGGCGCGATCAGGACCACCTTCAAGGAGGAGACCGAGACCGACCTGTTCGGGGAGCAGGCGGTGCTCTGCGGCGGCGCCACCGCCCTGGTGCAGGCCGGCTTCGAGGTGCTCACCGAGGCCGGGTACGCGCCCGAGGTGGCGTACTTCGAGTGCCTGCACGAGCTGAAGCTCATCGTGGACCTCATGTACGAGGGCGGCATCGCCCGCATGCGCTACTCGATCTCGGACACGGCCGAGTACGGCGACTACTCGCGGGGCCCGCGGATCATCGACGCCCGGGTGAAGGACGAGATGCGCAAGATCCTCAGCGAGATCCAGAGCGGCGAGTTCGCCCGCGAGTGGATCGCCGAGGACGACGCCGGCCGCCCGAACTTCACCAAGTGGCGGGCCGAGGCGGCGGCGCACCCGATCGAGGAGACCGGGCGCAAGCTGCGCGGGATGATGTCCTGGGTCGACCGCCCGATCACCGAGACGGCCTGACCGACCGGGGACGCCCTGTTGATCTAGGGCTCAGCCCTGGATCAACAGGGCCATGTTGCGGCAGAACCGTCATGACAAATCCTGACAAAACCGGGCAAATTAGGTCCCCGATGTCATGCAATCGTCAATACCCGTGGGTATGGTCCGCCCATGCGGCTGGAGTACCCCCACCGGACGGAGCGCTTCGGCGCCGTACGCATCCGCAACCTGCAGCGGGTCATCGAGATCGACTCCGGGCCTGACCGGGGCGATGACCTCGCCAGCGACCTGGGTGCGGTGCAGTGCGTCCCGACGAGCCGGATCCGGGAGATCGAAGCAGATCTCGTCGTCGTCGTCCCCTGCAAGAACGAGACCAGGAAGGTCATCGAAGGCGTCCTCTCGGGGATCCCGCACGACTGCCTGATCATCCTGGTCTCCAACAGTGACCGCGTGCCGCTCGACCGGTACGCGGAGGAAGTGGAGGTCCTGGAGCAGTTCTGTCGCGTCTCCCGACGGCCGGCGCTGTCGGTGCACCAGCGTGACCCGGGCCTGGCCGCCGCGGTCAAGGCGGCGGGGATGCCCGACCTCGTGGGCGACGACGGCCTCGTCCGCAACGGCAAGGGCGAGGCCATGCTGGTCGGCACGGCCCTGGCCGCGCTTTCGGGCCGGCGCTACATCGGGTACGTCGACGCGGACAACTACGTGCCGGGCGCGGTGACCGAGTACTGCAAGGCGTACGCGGCCGGGCTGCACCTGGCCGGCGGCCCGTTCAGCATGGTCCGCATCTGTTGGGGCTCCAAGCCGAAGCTGCGGGACGGACGGATGTTCTTCAGCCGCTGGGGTCGCAGCTCGGAGGTGGTCAACCAGTTCCTCAACCGGCTCATCGGCGAGTACAGCGGTTTCGGGACCGACATCATCGCGACCGGCAACTCGGGCGAGCACGCGCTCACCATCGACCTGGCCGTACGCCTGCGTACCGCCAGCGGGTTTGCCGTCGAGCCATTCCACTTCATCGATCTGTTTGAGCAGTTCGGCGGGCTGCTCGACACGCCCCACGCCGATGTGCTCGGCAGCGCGGTCGACGTGGTGCAGATCGAGTCCCGGAACCCGCACTTCCACGACGACAAGGGCACCGAGCACGTGCAGGGCATGCGGTCGCAGGCCCTCAACGCGCTCTACCACTCGCCGATCTGCCCGCCCGCCGTGCGCGACGCCATCCAGGAGTTCCTGGAGGCGGAGGGCGTCATCCAACCCGGGACGCAACCACCGACCGCGCGTATCTACCCGCCGGTCGCCACGATGGCGCTGGACATCTTCTACGACGCGCTGGTGGCCGAGGCGCCGAGCTTCCGGCAGATGCAGCGTCTGGAGATCGTCGGTGTCCGGGGGGATGCCCCGATCCGGCGTCCGGAGCTGCTGTCGTCCCAGGCGGATGCCTCCGTCGATGCGTGACCGGGTCCTGTTCACCGACCTCGACGGGACGCTCCTGGGCCACGACGACTACCGGCCGGGTCCGGCGCGGGCCGCCGTCGCCCGCCTGCAGGACTGCGGCGTCGCGGTGATCCCCGTGACGTCCAAGACCAGCGCGGAGCTCGGCCCGATCGTGGCCGAGCTCGGCCTGCGGGACGGGTGGGTCGCCGAGAACGGGGCGGAGATCCGCTGGCCCGGCCGGGCCGCGCCCACCGTCCACGGGACGCCGTACGACCAGGTGCGCGCCGGCCTGGCGGCCGCGGCGGCCGCGGCGGACGTCACGGTGCGGGGCTTCGGGGACATGAGCGACGCCGAGGTGGCCGAGCTCACCGGGCTCACGCTGGCGGCTGCCCGGGCGGCCCGGGCCCGGGCCTACTCGGAGAGCTTCGTGGTCCTGCGGGGCAGCGTCACCGCCCTGCAGGCCGAGCTGCGGCGGCGCGGGCTGCGGGCCGTGCGCGGTGGACGGTTCCTCACGGTCACCGGGCTGCACGACAAGGGCACCGCGGTCCGCGCCATCCTCGCCCGCCGGCTGCCGGCGACGAGCTGGGCGGTCGGGGACGCGCCCAACGACGGGCCGATGCTCGCCGCGGTCGCCCGTCCCTACCAGGTTCGGCGGCCGGACGGCACCTGGGCCGCGCTCGACGTCGCCGGCGTCACCCGGGTCGACGGGGTGGGGCCGGCCGGTTTCGTCCAGGTCGCGGAGCGGCTGCTCGCCGAGATCAGGGACGCTCCGGCCTGACCCGGGCCCCGGACGGTTCCGGCAGGGTCGGCAGGGACAGCTCGACGAGGGCACCGCCCAGCGAGCTGGTGCCCAGGCGCAGCGTGCCCCCGGCCGCCTCGGCCGTGCGCCGGGCGATGTCCAGGCCGAGCCCGGTGGAGCCGAGGCCGGAGCCGGTCGAGACCGTGGTCCGGCCGTCCGGCGCGGCCGTGTCGTCCGACCCGGCGCTGGTGACGGGGAAGCCCGGACCCCCGTCCTCGACGCGGAGGACGCACCGGTCACCCGTGACGGTCACCGACACCTTCGTCGGCGTTCCGTCCGGCGTGTGGCTGAACACGTTGCCCAGCAGGGCATCCAACACCGCGGCCAGGTCGGGCGTGGGCGCGGCCACGACGGCCGGTCCCGGCGGGAGGTCGAGCGCGATGGGCCGGCCCGACTCCTCGGCGAGCGCGGACCAGAACGCCGTCCGCTCGGCCACCACGGCCACCAGGTCGGCCTGCGGGTGGACGCCGGCCCGAACCGGACGACGGGCGGTGCGGATGAGCTCGTCCACCTGGCGGATCAGTGCCTCCACATCGGACGCGAGCCGCTCCCGCTCCTGGGGATCCCGGACCGCGTCGATGTCCAGGCGCAGGGCGGTCAGGGGCGTCCGCAACCGGTGGGCCAGGCTCGCCACCTCGTCCCGCTCGGCCTGCAGCAGCTCCCCGATGCGGGCGGCCAGCCGGTTGAGCTCGGCCGCGACCCGCTGCAGCTCGGGTGGGCCGGTCGTCGCCGCCCGAGCGGTCAGGTCGCCGGCGGCCAGGCGGTCGGCGGTGGCGGCGAGCGCGGTGACCGAGCCGACCAGGCGGCGCCCCAGCCGGTCGGCGAGCAGCAGGCTGAGCCCGACGAGCGCCAGCCCGACCGCGGCGAGCAGCAGCCAGCTCCGCAGCACTCCACTGTGGAGCGAACTGTCGGGGACGAACACCCGGACCACCGGGGTGCCGGTGGTCAGGCCATGGACCGGGACGAGCACCTCGACCCCGCCGGTGGTGCGGGCCGCGAACGCCTCGCCCCGGCTCGCCAGCTCGACCGCGGGTCCGCGCTCGGCGGCGGCGCCGGCAACGCGGCCGTCGCTGTAGAAGACGGTCAACGCCACCTCGTCGTCGCGCGGTGTCTGGCCCACGGCCACCAGGGCGGCGGCCGCCTGGGCCCGGGTGGTGGCGTCGGCGATCGCCCGCTGCTCGGCCATGGTGCGCAGGACGACGCCCAGCGGGGCCAGGAACGCGGCCAGGACCACCGCGGTCGTGGTCGCCACGAGCAGGTTCACCTGGGCCCGGACGCCGGTCATGACGGCGGCTCCTCGTCGTGGGAATGCCGGCCTTGATCGCCCGGGGCCGGCTCCGCCCAGGCGAACCGGACCCCCACGCCCCGAACCGTGTGCAGGAACCGGGGCCGGTCGGCGCTCTCGCCGAGCTTGCGGCGCAGCCAGGACAGGTGCACGTCCACGGTCTTGTCGGCCGTCCCGTACGGCGCTCGCCACACCTCCGCCATCAGCTCTCGCTTCGTCACCACGGTTCCCGCCCGTTGGGCCAGGTAGGCGAGGAGATCGAACTCGCGGGGCGTGAGGTCCAGCGGCCGGCCGTGCAGCGTGGCGACCCGGGCGGCCGGGTCGACCGTGAGCGGGCCGACGACGACGGGCTGGGGACCGCGCGAGCCGGCCTCGGTCCGGCGCAGCACGGCCCGGATCCGGGCGTCGAGCTGGTTGGCGCCGAACGGCTTGACCAGGTAGTCGTCGGCCCCGGCGTCGAGCGCGCGGACGACCTCGTCCTCCTCCTCGCGGGCGGTCACGACGATGACCGGCACCGCGCTCACCCCGCGCAGCATGCGCAGGACGTCGTGTCCGTCCACATCGGGCAGTCCGAGATCGACGAGCACGAGATCCGGTCGGTCCCGCACCGCCTGCTCGAGCCCGGCCATGCCGGTCGCGGCCCAGCTCGTCGCGTAGCCGCGGTCGGCCAGTGCCCGCAGCAGTGCCGAGCGGACCTGTGGCTCGTCCTCGACCACGAGGATGTGGGGCATGCGCGCCACCGTACCGTGACCGCCGCGCACAGGACCCACCCTTGACCTGCCGCATACGCGGGCCCAGCCTTGAGCCGCCTTTAGCGCGGCCTTAACCACGACCCGGCGAGGATCGGCCCCATGAACAAATCGTCAGTACGCCCGCTGGTCTGGGTGGTCGCGGCGGTCGCCGTGACCGCCACGGCCACGGCGCTCATCACCGCATCCCTGCTGGCCGACAACTCGGTGCGCTCGCCACAGGAGGTGGCCGACGCGCTGGCCGCGGCCACGGCCACCCCGGCCGACACCCCCACGACGACCGGTACGGGCCCGGCGACCCCGACGGTCACGGTGACCGGGGGCGCCGCCGACCTGACCTCCACCCTCACGCCCGGGATCGTCACGGTTCACTGCGATGGTTCCCTGGCGAGCCTGGTCAGCTGGAGCCCCAACCCCGGATGGCGGGCCGACGACCCGGTGCGGGGTCCGGCGGCCGAGGTGAGCGTGCGTTTCGAGAGCGATGTGGCCGCCGACTACAAGGTGACCGCCACGTGCGTCCAGGGCGTGCCCGTGGTGAATCTCGGTCCGGACGACCATCACGGCGGGGGCCACGGTGACGACGACGATCGTCGGGGCCGGGGCGGCGGTGACGACGACTACTGACGGCGACTCCTGATGGCGACTGACGGCGGCTCCTCACGGCGCGGCCGGGTGAGGCGCCGACCACTGGGCGAGGGCGGCTGGCCCGGCGCGTGGACGCGGGGTACGCCCCGCCGGGCGGTTACGGTGACGGCCGTCACGGCCCGGTGCGTGCATGCGGCACGGACGACGCCCTACCATCGGTGGCGACTGACCGCGGGCGCACCGCCGCGCCCGTGTTCCTTCCGGTGCGCCCGCCGGACCCCCATCCACCGCCGGTAGCCGCGCTGCCCTACCGCCCCCCGAGGTGAACATGGTTACCCCCGTTGTGCTCATCGCCGAGGAGCTTGCGCCAGCGGCGATCGACGTGCTCGCCCATGACTTCGAGGTCCGTCACGTCGACGGCACCGACCGTCCGGCGCTGCTGGCCGCGCTCGCCGACGCCCACGCGGTGATCGTGCGCAGCGCCACGGAGATCGACGCCGAGGCGCTCGCGGCCGCGCCGAACCTGCGGGTGGTGGCTCGGGCCGGGGTGGGACTGGACAATGTGGACGTGTCGGCGGCCACGGCGCGGGGCGTCATGGTCGTGAATGCCCCGACGTCGAACATCGTCTCTGCCGCCGAGCAGGCCGTCGCCCTGCTGCTCGCGGTCGCCCGCAACACCGCGGCCGCCTGCGCCTCCCTGAAGTCGGGAGAATGGAAGCGTTCCAGGTTCACCGGTGTCGAGATCCAGGGCAAGACGGTGGGCATCATCGGGCTGGGCCGCATCGGGGTGCTGTTCGCCCAGCGCATGGCCGCCTTCGGCACCCGGCTCATCGCCTACGACCCGTACGTGCAGCCGGCCCGGGCCGCGCAGCTGGGGGTGCGCCTGGTCGGCCTGGAGGAGCTGCTGGCCGAGTCCGACTTCATCTCCATCCATCTACCAAAGACCCCGGAGACGGTCGGCCTCATCGGCGAGCGTGAGCTGCGCATGGTCAAGCCCGGGGTGCGCATCATCAACGCGGCTCGGGGCGGCCTGATCGACGAGCAGGCGCTCGCCGAGGCCATCGCCGAGGGACGGGTCGCCGGCGCGGGCCTGGACGTCTTCGCCAAGGAGCCGTGCACGGCGTCGCCGCTGTTCGCCTTCGACAACGTGGTGGTGACCCCGCACCTGGGGGCCTCGACCCACGAGGCGCAGGACAAGGCCGGCCTCGCGGTGGCGCGCAGCGTCAAGCTCGCGCTGCAGGGCGAGTTCGTGCCCGACGCGGTGAACGTGCAGGCGGGCGGCGTGGTGGCCGAGGAGGTCCGGCCGCTGCTGCCGCTGGCCGAGAAGCTGGGTCGGGTCTTCACCGCGGTCGCCGGTGGGGTGGCGCCGTCGGTCACCGTCGAGGTGCGCGGCGAGGTGGTGGCCCACGACGTCAGCGTGCTCACGCTCGCCGCCATGAAGGGCCTGTTCACCTCGGTGGTCGCCGAGCAGGTGACGTATGTGAACGCGCCGCTGCTGGCTGCGGACCGCGGCGTCCAGGTCGGCCTGTCGACCACGACCGAGACGCTCGACCACCCGGTACTGGTCACCCTGCGGGGCGCGCTGCTCGACGGCCGTACGGTGACGGTCTCCGGCACGGCCCTGACCGGGCCGCGCGAGTCGCTGCGGCTCACCGGCCTGGACGACTTCGACCTGGAGCTCGAGGCGGAGGGGGTCCTGCTCTTCTTCCGGTACGCCGACCGTCCCGGTGTGGTCGGCACCGTCGGGACGCTGCTGGGCGAGGCCGGGGTCAACATCGCCGCCATGCAGGTGGCGCGGCGCGCCGTCGGCGGCGAGGCGCTCATGACGCTGACCGTGGATACGCCGGTCGCGCCGGAGCTGCTCGACCGGGCGGCCTCCGCGATCGGCGCCACCGCCGCCTCCTCGGTCGACCTCACGGACTGACGACTGCGCGGCGGGCGATTCCCGCGGCGGACGCGGGCGGGCTCACTCGACGCGCGCGGGCGCGCGGGCCGGGATGCGGACGACCACCTCCGACACATCGGGCTGGACGCCGCTGGTCGTCGTGAACCGGTGCATCACCCGGTCGACGTGGCCGGCCAGCCGGGCGACGTCCGCGTCCGCGGTCACCGCGAGCCGGACCCGCAGGCGCGGATGATCGGGCGGGCCGGTGAGCCGGACCGCCGCGTCGCGGATCTGCTGGTCCGACTCGAGGTCGCGCTGCAGCGCCCGGTGCAGGGCCCGGCTCGCCACTCCGGTGCCGCCCTCGGGCTGCGGCTCCTCGGTCGGCTCGGGTGACGGCAGCAGGTACAGGTCGGCCATGGGCGGGCCACCGCGCCGGCGGAACTGGGCCCGGAGCAGGAGCAGCCCGAGCACGGCCGCGAGCAGGCCGGCGACGATGGTCAGCGCCAGCGACCACGCCCGGTAGCGGTTCCAGGCGTCGATCAGTTCGGGCGACAGCAGCACCTGCTGTCTGTCCACAAAGGGCAGCGCCCCGTAGCCGGCCAGGAGGCCGGCCACCCCGGCCGCGAGCAGCACGAATCCGATGACCGTCCACAGTGTACGGTTCACGCTACCCTCCTCGCGGGGCGGCGCAGGGTGACGCTCACCGGGGTGTCGGGTGGGGCGTAGAGCCGATCCAGCTCCGCCCGGACCGCCGCCATCACGGCGTCCCGCTGGTCGGGCCAGGCCACGCCCCGCAGCCGGACCCGCCATCGACCCGGTCGGCCGCGCACGGCCGACGCGGGGTGTTCCACCCCGGCCCGGGCGGCCGCCAGCTCGACCCGGTGCTCGACCGACCTCCGCGCGATCGACAGCGGTGGGCTCTCGCCGGCGCTGGTCTGCACCCGCTCCGGCGGCCACGGGCGCAGCTGCAGGATGACGAGCAGGAGCCCGACCAGCGCCGTGATCGCCGCGGTCACGAGGAACGGGCCGTCGGCGAAGCGGAGCCCGCGCAGCGACGCGTACCACCGGTCGACCGGGACGACCGCCGGCCGGCCGCCCCAGGCGATCAGGGCCGTCTCGATCGCCACGGCGAGCCCCACGGCCAGCAGCACCAGGCCGAGCAGCGCCGACAGGATCCGGTTCGTCGTCCGCATGCCGCCCTCTCACGCCACGCGTCGGTTCAGCGCCTCGGGGAGCACGTCGTCGATGACGACCGTCACCGGACGGTCGTCGCCGACCGCCGACAGGACCCGGCGCACCGCCGCGGCGACCTGGTCGGCGACCGGGGGCAGCGGCACGCGGTCGACCGTGATTCCCACCGTCACCCCGTCCGCGGCCATGCGGACGCCGACCACCTTGCCGCCGGGATAGGGCGTGCTGACCTCGACGCCGCCGGTGACGGACCGGGGGCCCGGACTGAGGCCGGCGACCCCGGGCACGCCGAGCGCGGCGTCGGCGATCGCGGAGGCGACATCCTCAACGCGCACCATGGGTCACTGCGCCCGGGACTGCTGGCTGTCCTGCGGCGACTCGACGTGGATGTCGTCGACCTGGATGTTGACCTCGGTGACCTTGAGCCCGGTCATGCCCTCGACCTGCCCGGTCACGCTGCGCCGAACCGCCTCGGTGATGTCGACGATGCTCTGGCCGTACTCGGTCACCAGGTTCAGGTCGATGGCGGCCTGCCGCTCGCCCACGTCGACGGAGACGCCCTGGGTCGCCGCCTGGCTGCCGCCGGGGAAGAGCTCGCGGATCTGTCCGATCCGGCGGGCGACCCCGCTGCCCATCGAGTGCACGCCGGGGATGTCCCGGGCGGCGAGGCCGGCGATCTTGGCGACCACCTCCGGCGCGATGCGGGTGCTGCCCTGCCCGGTCTCGAGCGCGACCGGCGCCGAGGTCGTCCCGCTCATCTTCTGCGCGATGCCACCGCCCCGCTGCTGCTCGCCCGATCTCGAAGTATCGGCCCGGTTGCTCTGGGTAGTGCCCTGCCCGACGCTACTACTGGTCACGACCTTCCCCCGTTCTCTTCAAATGGGCCGCGTCGACGTCCCGACGGTCAGCGACGACTCGGCGAGACGCGCTCGATCCATGCGTTGACGTCGACCTGGCCGTCGAGAATCCGGCCGATCCCGAATCCGACCAGGCCAGCGGCGACGGCGCCGACCATGACGAGGAAGCCCGCCGCAGCCCACAAGGCGACGACCGCGAACCCGACGGCGAATCCGAACTGCGTGCGGCTCATCGCGTCCCCCGGCTTTCTCATCCGCCTCAGTTTTCGGCGGTTACCACGGACGTCCCCGCGACCCTTGGTAGCGTCCACTCGGACGTCCCCAGGCTAGGCAGGCTCGGCGGCGGGTCGTGGCCATATGCCCGAGGTTGGATGTGGGTAGGCCCGCGCTGTTGATGTGAGTAGCCCCGCGCTTTCGAAACGGGCATCCCCGCGCCTTGATGTGGTGCCCCGCCTTCTTCGGTCGGTCGGCGTGGCGCGATGTCCGGCGGCCCCGAGGTAGCCCGACCGGCCGAGCACGGTCCGCACCGGGCGACGTCCGGGCGGGCCCGGCCGGGGTCGGGTGCCCGGATGATGGGAGCCGCGTACCGCAGGCTAGGATGCGGGCCTACGGTTGCGAGAGCGTCGCAGTCCCGGGAACAGGTGGTGGAAGTGGCCGCGAAGGCACGTACGAGCGGGCGGGCCGCCCAGGCGCCGGCCGGGCCGGCCGTGGCCAAGGGCCGGACTTCGAAGAGCGGCGGCGCCGCGGCCGCGAAGCCGGCGAAGCGAAAGGCCCACTCCATCGCGGTCGTAGCCGGGGACGGTATCGGTCCCGAGGTGGTGGCGCAGGGCCTGAAGGTCCTCGACGCCGTGCTGCCCGGCTGCCAGATCACCGAGTACGACCTGGGCGCGGCCCGGTACAACCGCACCGGCGAGGTGCTGCCCGACTCGGTGCTCGCCGAGCTCGCCGAGCACGACGCCATCCTGCTCGGGGCCGTGGGCGATCCGAGCGTGCCGCCGGGCGTGCTGGAACGCGGCCTGCTGCTCAAGCTGCGGTTCGCCTTCGACCAGTACGTGAACCTGCGCCCGGCGCGGCTGTGGCCCGGCACGACCGGGCCGCTGGCCAACGTCAAGGCCGGGGAGATCGACTTCGTCGTCGTCCGGGAGGGGACGGAGGGCCTCTACGCCGGCGCGGGCGGCACCATGCACACCGGCACCCCGGTTGAGATCGCCACCGAGGAGAGCCTCAACACCCGGCACGGCGTGGAGCGGGTCATCCGCGACGCCTTCGCGCGGGCCAGCAAGCGGGAGCGCCGCAAGGTGACGCTGGTGCACAAGACGAACGTGCTGACCCACGCGGGTGGGCTCTGGAGCCGCACCTTCAACGAGGTCGCCCGCGAGTTCCCCGACGTCACCACCGAGTACCAGCACGTCGACGCGGCCGCGATGTTCCTGGTGACCCAGCCCCAGCGGTACGACGTGATCGTGACCGACAACCTCTTCGGTGACATCCTCACCGACGTCGCCGCCGCGGTCACCGGCGGCATCGGCCTGGCCGCGAGCGGCTCCATCAACCCGCCGCGGCAGTACCCGTCCATGTTCGAGCCCGTCCACGGCTCGGCCCCGGACATCGCGGGCCAGGGCATCGCGGACCCGGTCGCGGCCGTGCTCTCGGTAGCGATCATGCTCGACCACCTCGGCCACGCTGACGCCGCCCAGCGCATCGAGCGGGCGGTCGCGGCCGAGCTTTCCGGGCGTACCCCCAACCGCCCGTTGCGCACCGAGGAGGTCGGCGACCGGCTGGCCTCGCTCGCGAGCGGCTCCTCCGCCTGATCACCGACCCACCGGTCGTCGGCGGGCGCCTTTTTCGTACCTACTCACTTAACGTCCGTTCGGGTAGGTTGAGGCAACAGCGTCGCTGTATCCCCGTCCGTACGGACCCCTCGTCAGTTGTTGGAGGTCGCGCGACATGACCGGCGGTGAGTACACCTTCTCCGTCCGACCCAACCGGAAGCCCACATCCGCCGCCGAGCGGTCCGCGCTGCTGGCCGATCCGGGCTTCGGCCGTGTCTTCACCGACCACATGGTCACCATCCGGTACTCCGAGGGCAAAGGCTGGTACGACCCCCGGGTGGAGGCCCGTAAACCGATCCAGCTGGACCCGGCGACGGCGGTGCTCCACTACGCCCAGGAGATCTTCGAGGGCCTCAAGGCGTACCGGACGCCCGACGGAGGCGTCACCCTGTTCCGGCCCGACGCCAACGCCCGCCGGTTCCGTGAGTCGGCGCTCCGCATGGCGATGGCCCCGTTGCCTGAGGAGCTGTTCCTCGGGTCGCTCAAGGAACTCATCAAGATCGATCACGAGTGGGTGCCGGACGATCCTGAGGGGTCGTTGTACCTGCGGCCATTCATGTTCGCCTCGGAGGTGTTCCTCGGCGTCAAGCCGTCGTCGGAGTACCTCTACGTGCTCATCGCCTCGCCCGTGCGCTCGTACTTCAAGGGCGGGGCCAAGCCGGTCTCGCTGTGGGTGTCCACTCAGTACACTCGGGCGGCGCCGGGTGGCACCGGGGCGGCCAAGTGCGGTGGCAACTACGCGGCCAGCCTCGCCGCGCAGGCGGAGGCGGCCGAGCACGGCTGCGACCAGGTGATCTTCCTCGACGCGCGGCGGATGAAGTACATCGAAGAACTCGGTGGTATGAACATCTTCTTCGTCCACGCCGACGGCCACCTGGTGACGCCGCCGCTGTCGGGCACGATCCTGCCCGGCATCACCCGCGACTCGGTCATCACGCTCGCCCGGGCGGCCGGCCGCGAGGTCGAGGAGCGGCCGGTGACCCTGGACGAGTGGCGCAACGGCGTGGCCAGCGGCGAGATCGTCGAGGCGTTCGCCTGCGGGACGGCCGCGGTGATCACGCCGATCGGCACGGTCCGCTACGCGGGGGGCGAGTTCACCATGCCCAACAAGGGCAAGGGCAGGGTGGCGGCGTCCCTGCGGAAGTCCCTCGTGGACATTCAGCGCGGCCGGGTCAAGGACCGCTACGGCTGGGTCCGCCGGGTCATCTAGCCAGCGATCGTCAGCCAGGGCCCCCCGGGCACCGTTCCCGAGGGGCCCTTTGTCGTGCGGTCACCCGGGCCCTGCCGGCGTCACCCGGGCCCGGTCGTGCGGTCACCCGGGCCCTGCCGGCGTCACCCGGGCCCGGTCGTGCGGTCACCCGGACCCGACTGTGGACACTGGCCTCCCGTCGTGGGCCGGGCCCTCGGCCGGTCACCGGCGTCAGCGTGTTTTGTCGCTTCCGTAGGCATTTCGCCGCTTTCGTGGGCTTGCCTGGTCATCCGCCCGCGCCCCTCGCCGTCGGGTCGACCGGCTGGCCGTCGTCGGCCCGGCCACGAGCGATTCGGGTCGACAAACAGGGCAAACCCCGGATTCTCGGGCGGGCGATGACGGCCAGGTTACGGAGATGTGCCGTCGCTGTGTTGACTGTCATACAGCACGACAGTATGGTCCTCTGACAAACAGACGATCACACAAGTGCCGCTTGCGACCTGGTGGGCCCACCGAGCGCCAGCTGTAGAAACTCGCCTTCATCTATTTATTGAACCCAACGCGTGGAGGTATCTCCGTGAAGCGTTTAGGCCGCTGGGTCGTCACACCGCTGAGCGTGTTGGCGCTGTTAGCTGCCAGCGTCGCCTGCGGCGGCGAGCCGGCCCCGACGACGACGTCCTCGAGTTCTGATGGCATCCTCCGCTGGGGATCGTCCAGCCAACCCACGTCCCTCGACCCTCGTAAATCCGCTACGTTCGATCCGCTCTTCCTGCTCCCGGTCTACGATCCCCTGATCCGCCGGGACGCCAAGGGCAACCTCGTCCCGGCGCTGGCCACCGAGTGGAAGCTCTCGCCGGACGCCCTCACCCTCGAGCTGACCCTGCGCGAAGGCGTCACCTTCCACGACGGCGCGGCCTTCGACGCCGAGGCGGTGAAGGCCAACATCGACACCGGTCGTCAACCGGGTAACAACCTGACCTCGGCCCTCTCGGTCGTCGATTCGGTCGAGGTGGTCGATCCGACCCACGTCGTGCTGCACCTGAAGACCCCGTCCAGCCACATCCTGAACGTCCTGGCCGGCGAGGCCGGCATGATGATCAGCCCCAACGCGCTGAACAACGAGGACCTCGGCACGAACCCCGTGGGCGCCGGGCCGTTCAAGGTGGTCACCTACAACCAGAGCAGCCTCATCTACGAGCGGTGGGACGACTACTGGGACCGCGACAGCATCAAGCTCAAGCGCATCGAGATGACCTTCCTCCTCGACGAGGAGGCCCGGCTCCGCGCCCTCATCAACGGCCAGGTCGACGCGGCGCCGATCCGGTCGAACCAGAAGGAGCAGGCGCTCGCCGCCGGGCTCGAGCTCACCACCGGTGAGGCGGCGTTCCTGTACGGCCTCATGCTCAACACGTCGCGCTCGCAGCTGGGCAACCCGTTGGTGCGTAAGGCGCTCATCCACGCCATCGACCGGGAGGCCATCAACCAGGCCTTCTTCGACGGCGACTGCAAGCCGGTCGTGCAGCCCTTCCCGCCCAGCCACTGGGCGCACGTGCCCGGGCTGGAGGACTCGCCCGACGGTCGGTACGACCCCGAGCGGGCCCGGGAGCTGCTGGCCCAGGCCGGGCTGCCCAACGGATTCGATCTCGAGATGTACATGGGTACCGCGCCGACGTTCCAGGCGACCGCCCAGGCGATCCAGGCTCAGCTGGCCGAGGTCGGCATCCGGGTGAACCTGACCGCGATGGAGAACACCGCCCTGGCCACCGCCCGGCGAAACGGTGAGTTCGAGTCGAGCTTCGCGTCGATCCAGTCCGGCCGGCCCGACCCGAGCCAGTTCGTCGTGGACTTCTACACGCCGAACGGCTTGTTCAACCCGGGCAAGACGACCATCGACGGTGTCGAGCCGCTGCTGCAGCAGATGCGGGCGACGGACGACCCGCAGGCGCGAGCCGAGGCCATGCACGAGATCGTGACGACCGCGCTCAAGGCCGGCCCGCCGATGACCCCGGTCTGCAGCGCGCTGGTCGTGTGGGCCCACACCGACAAGGTCAAGGGCCTGGAG
>Ga0310841_100387_pt1 | contig 26479 bp, 30 predicted proteins | sample SM_ome_9_FD_201311 | JGI IMG/M metagenome (GOLD analysis project Ga0310841, IMG submission 201311) | Sorghum-adapted microbial communities enriched on stacked mutant (SM) sorghum from Joint BioEnergy Institute, Emeryville, California... ...
GCACCGACTTGCAGGACACGCCCTAGTTGTCCCCGCTGCAGAGGTTGTTGACGCGGTGGGCGGGTGGGTGGCCGCCGAGCGCGGTGTGGGGCCTGTGGTGGTTATAGCCGTGGAGCCAGGCCGGGAGGGCGGCGACGCGGTCGGCGCTGGAGTCGTAGGCGGTGGCGTAGGCCCACTCGACGGCCAGGGTGCGGTTGAACCGTTCGGCCTTGCCGTTGGTCCACGGGCAGCGGGGTTTGATCGGTTTGTGGGTTGCGCCGATATCGGCCAGGGTCGCGGCGAATAGCCGGCTGCGGGCGTAGGCGAAGGCGTTGTCGGTCATGACCTGCTCGATGTGGATGCCGTAGCCGGCGTAGAACGCGGCCGCCCGGCGTAGGAACCCGGCGCAGGCGGCGGCGTTTTCCCCGCCCTGGTCGCTGGTGATGACCTCGACGTAGGCCAGCCGCGAGTGGTCGTCCACCGCGACGTGGACGTAGTCGTAGCCCACCCGCGGTCCGGACCGGGACGCCCTCGCTTGCGCGCTGTCGCGGCCATGGGCCCACCAGCCACCGCCCGGGCGGATGTGGCCCAGCTTCTTCACATCGATGTGGATCAGCTCGCCGGGCCGCTCGCGTTCGTAGCGTCGCCACCGGTTTGGGCCGGGCGCGCTGGTGGCCGAATCAGCAGCGCACCGTGTTGGATGCTGTGGTTGGCGCTGTGGTTGGCGGAGTTGTTCGCCGGTGGGCGGGTCCAGGTCCCGCAACCGGTTGATCCCGAGCCGGACCAGGACTCGATGCACCCCGGACGCCGAGACCTGGATGCCCTCGCGGCGCAGCTCGTAGGCGATCCGGTCCGGGCCCAGGTTGCGGTCGCGGCGCAGTCGTTCGATCCGCTTTTCGACCGTGGCCGACAGCCTGCGAGGGCTGCGGCTGGGCCGGCTCGAGCGGTCGGCGAGCCCGGCCTCGCCTTCGGCCAGCCAGCGCCGATGCCACTTCCACAAACACTGCCGTGAGATCCCGGCCTCGGCCGCCACATGGGCCTTGGGTCGGCCTCGATCCACCCGCTCACACAGGCGTCGTCTGCCCTCCACGGTCAGCGGGGCGTTACGGTGCGGCACGAGGACCTCCAGACGTCGGTGTGGTCGCCTTCAGCAGCTCCACACCTCGCCTGGAGGTCCTCCCTAAAGCAAGATCATCCCATCTCGCGTGTCCCCGACCATCACGTCACCAACCTCCATGGGTGGGACAGCTAGCCGACGGTGAGCACCAGCTTGCCGGTGGTACGACCCAGCTCGCCGGCGCGGTGGGCGTGCGCGGCGCGCTCGAGGGGGAAGGTCTCCGACACGAGCACCCGCAGCCGCCGCTCGTCCACCAGGCGGGCGAGCTCCTCGAGCCCGTCGCCGTCCGGTTCGACGAGCATCGACGTGGCGCGCAGGCCGCGCTCGGCCGCCGCGGCGACCGCGTCGGCCGCGGCCGCCGACGGCAGGCAGATGAGCCGGCCCTCCGGGTGCAGGACGTCGAGCGAGCGCGTCGCCACCTCGCCCCCGATCAGGTCGAGCACGAGGTCGACCTGCGGCTCGATCACCTTCTCGAACTCCTCGGCGCGGTAGTCGATCGCCTCGTCGACGCCGAGGTCGTGCAGCAGGTTGTGCTTCGGCGCCGACGCCGTGCCGATCACGTACGCGCCCCTCGCCTTCGCGATCTGGACCGCGAGGTGCCCGACCCCGCCCGCGGCGGCGTGCACGAGGACGCGCTGCCCCGGCTGCACGTCGGCGATGTCGACCAGGCACTGCCACGCGGTGAGCCCGGCGAGCGGCAGGCCGGCCGCCTCGATCTCGGACAGGCCCGCGGGGCGGCGGGCGAAGTGGCGCGACGGCGCCGTCACGAACTCCGCGTAGGCGCCCGCCTGGCGTGGGAACCACGGCATCCCGAACACCGCGTCGCCCACCGCGAAGCGGGTGACGCCCCGCCCGACCGCGTCGACCGTGCCCGCGACGTCCCAGCCCACGGTGAACGGCGGCGGCCCGAGCACCGAGGCCATCCCCGCGCCCGCCCGGGTCTTCCAGTCGACGGGGTTCACGCCCGCCGCACCGACCCGCACCCGGACCTCCGTGGGCAGGGGCTCCGGGATCTCCGCCTCGCCGAGCTCGAGCACCTGCGGTCCGCCGGTCGACAGCTGCGTGATCACGCGCATCGTTCCCACGGCGGATGCCTACCACCGCCGGCGGGCGCCCCGCGGGGTCGAACCGGCCTCCCGCGCGGACCGCGCGGCGAACGGCAGCCCCCGCGCGCCGGGCTATCCGGGCAGCACGGCCTGGGTCTGGGTGACGCGGGCGGCGAGCCGACCACCGGCGTCGCGCAGCTCGGTGTCGGCCACGATCACGGTCCGCCCCACGCTGAGCGGCCGGGCCGTGGCCGCCACGTGGCCCGCGGTGACCGGGCGCAGGAAGTTGGTCGCGGAGGAGATGGTGGCCGTGCCGCGCGCCCCCTCGGGCAGGTTGAGGAACGCACACCAGCCGCCCGCGGAGTCGGCGAGCGCCATCAGCGCGCCGCCGTGCAGCAGCCCGCCCGCGGTGCAGCGGGTTCCGTCCCAGTCCAGCCGCAGCACGACCTCCTCCGGGCCCACCTTCAGCGCCGTCGCGCCGAGCACCGCGGTGAACGGCATGGCGGCGTGCAACTGGGCGGTCAGCTCGTCGGTCATGACGGCCACCCTGCCGATCACGGGCGCACCGGTCCATTACCCCTGAGGTCATCGCCCGGGCGAACCCGCGCGAGCTAGCGTCGCCGCTATGACCGCGGCCACCGCCACCACCAGCTCGTTCGGGTCCCTGCTGCGCGAGTGGCGGCAGCGGCGCAGGCTCACCCAGCTCGAGCTCGGCATCCAGGCGGACGTGTCCGCCCGTCACCTCAGCTTCCTGGAGACGGGCCGGTCGCGCCCGAGCCGGGAGATGGTGCTGCTGCTCGCCGAGGAGCTGGACATGCCGCTGCGCGCGCGGAACGAGCTGATGATGGCCGCCGGGTACGCCCCCGCCTACACCGAGCACTCGCTCGACGACGCCGAGATGAGCGAGGTCCAGCGCTCGCTCAAGCAGATCCTGGAGGGCCACGCGCCGTACCCGGCGGTGCTCGTCGACGGCAGCTGGAACCTGCTCGCCGCCAACAGCGCCGTCGCGCTGCTCACCGACCTCGTCGACCCCGAGCTGCTCACACCGCCGGTGAACGTGCTGCGCGCGAGCCTGCACCCGCGCGGGCTCGCCCCGCACGTCGCCGACCTGCCCGAGTACGCGGCCCACCTGGTGTCGCGGCTGCGCAGGCAGGCCGAGCGCTCGGCGACCACCGGGCTGCGTGCCCTGCTCGACGAGGTCACCGGCTACTGCCGCGACGCGGGCCTCGACCCGGCCGCCCAGCCGCGCGACCGGATCGTGCTGCCGCTGCGGCTGCGCCACCCCGACCAGGAGCTCACGCTGTTCAGCACGGTGGCCGTGCTCGGCGCCCCGCTCGACGTCACCCTCGACGAGATCGCCATCGAGAGCTTCTTCCCCGCCGACGACGCCACGGCCGCCTACCTGCGCAAGCGGTTCGGGCAGCCGCGCCGGGATACGGTGCCCGCATGACGGAGCTGGTGCACCTCGACGTCGCGGCCGGCGTCGCCACGATCACGCTCGACTCGCCCGCCAACCGCAACGCGCTCTCGGCGCAGCTGCGCCGGGAGCTGCTCGCGCACCTGCAGACCGCGATCGACGACCCGGGCGCGCGCGTGATCGTGCTAAGCCACACCGGGCGGGTGTTCTGCTCCGGCATGGACCTCAAGGAGTCGCGCGGGGCGGGCGCGCAGGACCAGGGCGTCAACCAGTTCCCGGCGATCCTGGAGCGGATCTGGTCCTCCCCCACCCCGGTCGTCGCGCGGGTGGCGGGGCCCGCCCGCGCGGGCGGCGTCGGGCTGGTCGCGGCCTGCGACATCGCGGTGGCCGCCGAGGACGCCACGTTCGCGTTCAGCGAGGTGCGGCTCGGCCTGGTGCCCGCGGTCATCTCGGTGACCGTGCTGCCCCGGCTGCTGCCGCGCGCGGCGCACGAGCTGCTGCTCACCGGCGAGACGTTCGACGGGCGCCGCGCGGCGCGGATCGGGCTCGTCAACAGCGCGGTCCCGGCCGACGGCGTCGACGCCGAGGTCACCCGCTACGCCGAGATGCTCCGGCTGGGCGCCCCCGGGGCGCTGGCCGCGACGAAGGAGCTGCTGCGCCGGGAGCGCCCGGCCGCGCTCGACGCGCAGTTCGCCGAGATGCAGCAGCTCTCCGCCCGGTTCTTCGCCGGGGAGGAGGGCCAGGAGGGCATGCGCGCGTTCGCCGAGAAGCGCAAGCCGGCCTGGGCCCGGTAGCGCCCGCTCACCCCGGGAGGCGGAGCCGGACCACCACGGCCCGGTGGTCGCTGCCCGCCACCTCGTGCAGCGCGAGGTCCTCGGCGGCGATCGGGGGCGTGACGAGGACGTGGTCGATCTGCGCGCCGAGGAAGGTCGGCAGCCACGACGGCCAGGTGGGCGCGAGGCCGCGCCCGAGCTGGGCGGCCGCGTCCGCGCACCCGGCGGTGACCTCGCGCAGCCGGGAGTGGTCCAGCGTCGCGTTGAAGTCGCCCGCGACGATCGCCGGGGTACCGCCCGCGCAGTAGCGGGTCAGCTCGCCCAGGTCGGTGCTCCACTGCGCGACGTCACCCGGGCGCGGGGCGACCGCGTGGTAGGCCACGAACCGCGTCGCGCCCAGCCCGCCGCCGCCGATGATGACGGTGGGGAACGGCCGGGTCTCGTCGACGTCGACCGTCACGTCGCCGAGGTGCGCGGCGACCAGCGCCGAGACCCCGAAGACGTCGGTCACGCCGTCGGAGTCGGTGCCGACCGCGGTGACGATGCGGTAGCCGAGGGGCTCGACCAGCGGCGCGAGCCGCTCCCGGTACCAGGGGCCGACCTCGACGAGCGCGCCGAGGTCGGGCCGCTCGCGGCGGACGAGCTCCGCCAGGCCGGCCACGTCCGCCGCGCCGTCCAACGCGTTGACCGTCAGCACGGTGAGCGCACGCCCGCCCGCGGGCGGCGGCCCGGGTTGCGTGCGGGGGACGGTCACCACGACGCCGAGGACCAGCACGACCGCGAGCGCCGCCGCGGGCAGCAGGGCCCGCCGGGTGCGCCACGCGAGGCCGCACAGGGCGAGCACCAGGGCCGCCACCCCGACGAGCAGGTACGGCCGCAGCGACACGACCTGCGCGAGCGGGGTGATCCGGTCGATGCCGAGCAGGTCGGGCACGGTCAGCACGGCGACCCCGGCGCCGAGCGCGATCGGCAGCCGTCGGCGGGGCCGGGTGGACGTCGGTGCAGCCGGGACGTCGGCCCCGGTCCCAGGCGGTGAACCCACGCGGCGAGTCTGGTGGGCGCCCGCTGTGATCCCGGTGAGAAACGATCACGGACGCTCGAGCGCGACCACCGGGATCGTTCGCGTCGTCCTCGCCTCGTGCTCGGCGAAGAACGGGTAGGTCGCCTTCAGCATCTCCCACACCCGCTCGCGCTCGGCGCCCTCGAGCGGCCGCGCCACCGCCGGGCGGGCGCCGCCGGGCTCGTCGCCGACCTCGACGGTGACGTGCGGGTCGGCCACCAGGTTCAGGTACCAGTCCGGGTGCCGGGGCGCGCCGATGTTGGACGCGACCACGAGCAGCCGATCGCCGTCGCGGTGGAACATCATCGGGGTGGTGCGCGGCCGCCCGGTGCGCCGCCCGGTGGTGGTGAGCAGCACCAGGCGCTCCCGGTGCATGCCCTCGACCGGGCCGCCCGCCCGCAACTGCGCGATCACGCGCTCGTTGACCGCGCGCACGTCCATCCCGGTCACGGCGTCCACCCCGGGTCCCGGCCGGACGCCGCGAGGGCCCGCTCGAACGCGGGCGCGTCGGGCGCCACGGCGACCTCGGGCCCGAACCACCCGGCGGCGCGCCCCGACGGCGCCATCGCGAGCACCCCGTCGAGCACGGCGGCGCCGAGCGCGTCGGGGACGTCGACGGTCCTGCCGGTGGCGCGGGCGAGGTCCCAGGCGTGCACGGCGAACTCGGCGGTCATCATCGAGCCGATCGCGGAGGCGGGCATCGCCGCGCCGCCCATGCTCGCCTCGCCCCGCCACGCGTCCGGGTCGGCCCACACCTGCGTGGTGGCCGCCGCCTCGTCGGCGCACGCCCGCGCCCACTCCTCCTCCGGCAGCCCGGCGAGGTAGGGGGCGCGCTCCTCCCCGCTCCACGACGGCTCCCACGGCTCGCGAGCGCCGCTGCGGTGGGCGAGCAGGAAGCCGAACGCCAGGTGGTTCACGACGTCGCGGACGGTGTATCCGGCGCACGGCGACGGGTCGTCGTAGCGGCCCGTGCCGGTGTCGCGGATCGTCGCGGCCGCCAGTTCGATGCTGTCTCGTAGCCGTTGCGCCGATTCCATGCCTCGATCCTGCGCCCCGCGCGACGATCTGTATTGCACGAACGCGACAGCTACCCTTGCCGTCGTGGACACCCTGGAGGCGCCGGCCGTCGACCAGGCGCTCGACGTCCTCGCGCGCCGCCCGATCGTCGCCCTCACCGGGGCGGGCCTGTCCACCGACTCCGGCATCCCCGACTACCGGGGCCCCGGGTCGCCGCGGCGCACGCCGATGACCTACCAGGAGTTCCTCTCCGGCGAGGACGCCCAGCGCCGCTACTGGGCGCGCAGCCACGTCGGTTGGGCCCGCATGGCGCAGGCCGAGCCGAACGCGGGCCACCACGCTCTCGCCGCGCTGGAGCGGTGCGGGGCGCTGAAGGGCGTGATCACGCAGAACGTCGACGGTCTGCACACGGCGGCGGGCAACCGGGCGGTGATCGACCTGCACGGCCGGATCGCCGACGTCGTCTGCGTGCGCTGCCGCAGGCGCAGCAGCCGCGCCGAGCTGCAGCGGCGGCTCGCCGAGCTCAACCCAGGCTTCATCGAGGCGGCGGGCGCCGCCGTGGAGGCCGCCCCGGACGGCGACGCCGAGCTCGCCGCCGTCGACGGGTTCCGGCTGGCGTGGTGCACCGGGTGCGGCGGCCCGCTCAAGCCGGACGTGGTGTTCTTCGGCGAGAACGTCCCGCGCGACCGGGTCGAGCGCGCCTACGCCATGGTCGACGCCGCCGCGGCGCTGCTCGTCGCGGGCTCGTCGCTGGCGGTGATGTCCGGCCTGCGGTTCGTGCGGCACGCGCACGAGGCGGGCCTCCCGGTGGTGATCGTCAACCGCGGCCCCACCCGCGGCGACGACCTCGCCACGGTCCGGGTCGACGCCGGCTGCTCGGAGACGCTGTCGGCGCTCGCGGCCGCCCTCGGCACGGCTCAGTAGTCCGTCGCCATCGCGGCGCGGACCTCCCGAAGGGTGTCCTCGGCGATCGCGCACGCCCGCTCGTTGCCCGCCCGCAGGATCCGGCGCAGCTGGGCCCGGTCGTCGAGGTAGGCGGCGCGGGCGGCGCGGATCGGGGCCAGGAACCCCTCGACCGCGTCGATCGCGAGGCGCTTGAGCGCGGCGGCACCCGCGTCCCCGACCTCGTCGGCCACCTCGACCGGGTCGCGGTCCTGGCAGAGCGCCACCAGCCGGACCAGGTTGGCCACCTCCGGCCGGGTGTCCGGCTCGTAGGTGATGCGGCGCTGCGCGTCGGTCCGCGCGCCCCTGATCCGCCGCGCGACCTCGTCGGAGGGCAGCGACAGCGGGATCGCGTTGCCCCGGCTCTTGCTCATCTTCTGCCCGTCCAGGCCGAGCAGGTGCGGCACCGGGGACAACAGCGCGTCCGGGACGGGGAAGACCGGCCCGTACCGGTCGTTGAAGCGGCGGGACACCGTGCGCGTGAGCTCCAGGTGCGGCAGCTGGTCCTTGCCGACGGGCACGAGGTTGGCCTTGCAGAACAGGATGTCGGCGGCCTGGTGCACCGGGTAGGTGAACATCAGGCCGCTCACCGCTCTCCGGGACGCCTCGATCTCCTCCTTGACCGTGGGGTTGCGCGCGAGCTCGGCGACCGAGACGAGCGACAGGAACGGCAGCAGCAGCTGGTTGAGGGCGGGCACCGCGCTGTGGGTGAAGATCGTGGCCTTGCCGGGGTCGATCCCGACCGCCAGGTAGTCGGCGACCAGCCCGTCGACGTGCTCGGGCAGGTTCTCGGCGACGTCGCGGTCGGTGAGCGCCTGGTAGTCGGCGACGAGCACGAACAGCTCGACGCCGAGCCGCTGCAGGCGCACGCGGCCCGCCACCGTGCCGAAGTAGTGGCCCAGGTGCAGCGGGCCGGTCGGCCGGTCACCGGTGAGGATCCGGAACCGCGCCGGGTCCTCGGCGATGCGGGCCTCCAGCTCGGCGCTGCGGCGCTGGGCGGCGAGCAGGGTGTCGGATGGGTCAGGGCTCATGGGGGCTCCTTCGCTGGTGGGCAGGCCGCCCGCCAGAAGGCCCCCGACGAACGAGAAGGGCCGGCCCTGACGGGACGGCCCTGGTCGTGCGTGAGCTGGCGGCCGTCCTACGACGGCGGCCGCCAGCTCACGCACGGGAGACGATGCACACCCTCAGGCTAGCCGCCTGCGGCTCACGGCGCGGACGAGAAGCACCCCCGCCGCCGCGACGCTCTGCGCGCCGAGCCACGCCACCCCGGTGGCGACGACCCCGAGCGCCGGCATCAGCACCCAGCTCCCGGCGATCACCGCGGTGGTGACGGCGGCGGGCAGCCCGAACAGGACGCGCCCGTCGCGGCGGACGCGCGCGGCCCACACCGCGGACCAGGTGACGACGTTCGGGACGGCCGAGAGCGCGAGCAGCGCCAGCAGGAGGCTGCCCTCGTCGGCGTAGTGGGCGCCGAACAGCGACAGCAGCGGCTCCGCCCCCACCGCGATCACGAGCACGGCGGGCACGAGCAGGGCCATCGCCTTGACCACCATGCCGCGCCGGGCCTGCTCGAGCCGGTCGGGGCGGGCGGCGACGTGGGCGACGAGCGACTGCCCCATCCCGTTGACGACCAGGTAGAGGGCGTAGGCGATCTGCCAGGTGATGCCGTACACCGCGGCCGCCTCCGGGCCGAGGCGGGCGAGGACCACGAGCGGCAGCCCGAACACCGCGGTGAGCAGGAAGACCGTGCCCGCGTAGTCGGCCCGGACGAACGACGCGACGTCGCGCACCGTGACCGCGGGGGCCGCGCCGCCCGTGGTCTCCGCGGGGCGCGGCAGCACCCGCGCCAGGTAGGCCGTGACGATCAGCACGATCACGGCGGTGGCCGCCACCCAGGCGACGGCGAGCCCGCCGAAGAGCCCCAGCGCGGCGGCCGCGCCGAGGAACACGATCTTCAGCACGGAGAACACGAGGTTCTCCACCGGCACCAGCGTGGCCTTCTTCAGCGCGGGCAGCACGTAGTCCTGCATGACGAACATCGCCCACACCGGGGTGGCCAGCGTGAAGAACGCCAGCAGCTGCGACCCGCCGAACGCGGCGACCAGCTCCGGGGCCCACCAGCCTGCTCCGAGCGCGAACACCGCACCGGCCAGTGCGGCCACCGCCACCGCGGCGGCGTAGCAGCCCACCACGAGCACGCGGACGTGGCGGCCCGCCACGGGGACGAAGCGCAGCAGCGCGTTGCCGAGGTTGAGCTGCGCGGCCGTGCCCAGCAGCGTCATCGCCGACAGGACGGTGCTGTTCACGCCCACGGTCGCCGAGTCGTACAGCCGGGCCGCGAGGATCCAGAACAGCAGCCCCAACCCCGAGGTGAGGCCGGAGCTGAGCACGAGCGCCAGGCCGTCGCGGTGCTGCGGGGTCCGCCATCCGCGGAGCAGACCCGACCGTACCTGCGCGGCGCGGTCGCGGGTCGGAACGCGGTGCTCCTGCAAGGTCGACATGGGCCTTCCGTCGCCGTCGTCACCCGGTGCGGTCGCACCGGGCATCGCGGCCCACCCTGATGGCGGACCGCTGAAGCGACGCTGAGAGTTACCGCGACGCGGAAGTCACGTCGGGTGAGCCCTCGGAGCCCTTCTCGCGGCGCCCGCGGCGGGCGGCGAACCAGCCCGCGGCGGCGTCGACCAGGCGATCGGACACCACGGCGGTGCCCCAGCAGAGCGGCACGAGCACGAACGTGGCGAGGAGGACCTGGAACCCGAACGGGAGTTGCGTGAGCCACAGCTCGAACGCGTCCCACCAGTCCGCCAGGGTGCTCAACACGGCTCACACAGTAGACGGGGACGATCCTGGATACATTCGCGCCATGTTCGCCGTCTACGCAGCAGAGCCCAACGCCGACGCTCCGCTCGACTCGCTCGTCGTGGGCGAGCGGCCCGCGCCCGAGGTGCCCGACGGGTGGGTGGCCGTCAACGTCACCGCCGCGAGCCTCAACATGCACGACATCTGGACGTTGCGCGGCGTGGGGATCAAGCCCGACCAGTTCCCCATGATCCTCGGCTGCGACGGTGCGGGCACGCTCGAGGACGGCACCGAGGTCGTCATCCACTCGGTGATCGGCGACCCGGCGTGGGAGGGCGACGAGACGCTCGACCCGAAGCGCACCCTGCTCACCGAGAAGCACCAGGGGACGTTCGCCGACACCGTGGTGGTGCCCGCGCGCAACGTCGTGCCCAAGCCCGCGGGGCTCACCGCCGTGCAGGCGTCCGTGATGGGCACGGCGTGGCTCACCGCCTACCGGATGCTGTTCACCAAGTCGGGGCTGCGGCCCGGGCAGACGATGCTCGTGCAGGGCGCGTCCGGCGGGGTGTCGACGGCGCTGGTGCAACTGGGCCGCGCCGCCGGGATGCGGGTGTGGGTCACCGGGCGCACGGAGGAGAAGCGCGCGGTCGCCGAGCGGCTCGGCGCGCACGCCACGTTCCCGACCGGGGAGCGGCTCCCCGAGCGGGTGGACGCGGTCTTCGAGACCGTCGGTGAAGCCACGTGGTCGCACTCGATGCGCGCCCTCAAGCCGGGCGGTGTGATCGTCGTCTCCGGCGCGACCAGCGGGCCCAACCCCGGTGCCGACCTCCAGCGGCTGTTCTTCCTCCAGTTGCGCGTCATCGGTTCGACCATGGGGACGCGCCAGGAGCTCATCGACCTGCTGCGTTTCGTCGAGAACGCCGGCATCTCGCCCGAGATCGGGCTCGAACTGCCGATGGATCGGGCCGCCGAGGGCTTCCGCGCGATGCTCGACGGAGACACCGCTGGGAAGATCGTATTCACCCGGTGAAGCCGCTCGTCGCGCTGAATCGGCCGTTCGTCTAGCGATTCGCCTTCCTGAGAACCCCGTTCGGCCCTCTCAGGACGTACAGTGTGTGACCGTGTCTGAGCCACCAAGTCGAATGGCGCCGGGGAATGGGTACCCCGCCCCGGCGCCGCGAGTGACAGGTCTGGTCGAGTTGCTCGACCGTTTGGACCGCGCGGTTGCCGCCGCGCTGTCCCCGGTCACGTCGGCGGAAGGCGTGAGCCGCGACGGATGGCGGGTGCTTCTCATGCTCGCCCGCGGCGGTGGGCGGAGCATGGGTGAGATCGCCGCCCACACCGCTCTGCCCGCACCGACCGCCACCCGCGTGGTCGACCGCCTGGTCGCCGCGCAGCTGGCCTACCGGCGCACCGACCCCGTCGACCGCAGGCGGGTCCTGGTCCACCTCGCAGGCGCCGGGCGGGCCGTCGTCGAGCGTGTCTGCGGCCGGGTGGAGCGCAAGGCGAGCGAGGCGCTCGGCTCGCCCCACACCCCCGAACGCGCACAGCTGGCCGAGCTCCTCGAGGCGCTGGCGCGCCAACCCGTCTGAGAAGACCCCCGACCCTCCCCGATCCCCCGAACCCCCCGACCTCCCCGGCTACGCCCCCGACAGCTCCAGCGCCCGATCCAGCCAGGCCCGGGCTCGCACCCCCAGGTACTCCCGCGCCGCGGCGATCTCGGGCGCCCGCTCGCGCGCCACGGTGGAGGCCGCCAGCAGGTCGGCCACGGTCACCCCGTGGTCCGGCCGGTCGAAAACCTCCACCGGGTCGCCCGCCCGCACCGTCCCGGGGCGCAGCACCGCGAGGTACGCACCGGGCCGTCCGGCGGCGATGAACCGCTTGACCAGGTCGGGCACCCCGCGGAAGCCGGCGAACACCCGGCAGGGCGTGCGGGTGGCGCGCACCTGCAGCACGGCCTCACCGACCCGCCAGCGCTCGCCGAGCACGGCGCCGGTGCAGTCCACGCCGGACACGGTGAGGTTCTCGCCGACGCCGCCGGGGGTGAACTCCTGCCCGAGCTCGGCGGTCCAGAACGCGAGGTCCTCCACCGCGTAGGCGTACACCGCCTGGTCCGGGCCGCCGTGGTGCTTGGTGTGGCAGATGGTGTCGCCCCGCACTCCGTCTGCGGTGAGCAGCACGGGGCCGTCGACGGGGCGCTTGTCGATGCCGGTGCGCCCGTCGGGGGCGCGCGTCTCAATGTCGCTGCGGACGACGGCGACGTTGACCGACACGACCGTCACCGGGCCACCCCCGCGGCGGCGCGGGACGCGGCCTCCCGCGCCTCGGCGAGCAAGGTGGCCACCAGCTCGGCGGCGGGCAGCGGCCGGGCCAACGGGTAGGCCTGCCCCGCCCAGAGGTTGGTGGTGGCGGGATCGCCGTGGGCCCTGATCGGTCTCGTCGTGTGGTGCACCTGCGGGTAGGCGGCCGGGGCCGCGGCGGTGTGGACGTCGAGGAACGTGTTGCGGATGGCGCGCGCCGGGCGGCCGGTGAACGCGCGCGTCATCGCGGTGGGGGCGCCGTCGGAGGCGGCGAGCGCGGCGCGGTGCGCGGGCTTCGTGCCCGCCTCGGGGCAGGCGAGGAACGCGGTTCCCAGCTGGGCGGCCACCGCGCCCGCGGCCAGCACGGCGGCGACGCCCGCGCCGTCGACGATGCCGCCCGCGGCCACGAGCGGCAGGTCGACGGCCGCGGCGACGAGCCGCAGCAGCGCGAGCAGCCCGTACTGCGGGCCGCCCGCCGGATCGGCCGGGTCGTTGTCGAACACCCCGCGGTGCCCGCCCGCCTCGAACCCCTGCACGACGAGCCCGTCGACCCCGGCCTCGGCGGCCTGGCGCGCCTCGTCCGGGTTCGTGACGGTGGTGAGCACCTCGCTGCCCACCGCGTGCAGCCGCGCCACCGCGTCCGGGTCGGGGCAGCCGAACGTGAACGACACCACCGGCACCGGGTCGGCGAGCAGGAGCGCGAGCTTGTCCGGGTAGGCGTCGTCGTCCCACACCGGCTCGCCGGGGTCGAACCCGGCGGCGACGAGCCGCGCGCGGTAGCGCTCCACCCCGGCGTCGCACCGTTCTCCGGGCAGGAACAGGTTCACCCCGAACGGCCGCGCGGTGCGCTCCCGGACGGCGGCCACCGCGGCGCCGAGCCCGTGGGCGTCCAGGTAGCCGCCCGCGACGAAGCCGAACCCGCCCGCGCCGGACACCGCGGCGACCAGCTCGGGGGTGGTGGGGCCACCCGCCATCGGCGCCAGCACGATCGGGGAGTCCAGCGCGGTCAGCACGCCGATCACGCTAGCCCGGCCGCGGCGGCCGGGTACCGCAGGTGTGAGCGGTGAGTCAGCCGCCTGGCAGGAACGCCGTGGCCGTGGCCTGGCCTGCCGCGGCGTAGGGGAAGGCGACCAGCAGGAACGCGCCGATCGCGATCACGAGGAAGCGGCGCAGCCAGCCGCCGCGCACCAGGAGCCAGCCCGCGACGAAGGCGATCAGCAGTGGCAGGGTGATCGTGTAGAGCGCCGTGAGCTCGGCGGCCGGGTCGTCGTTCTCCGGGCCGCCGCCGACCGCGGTGAGCACCACGCCGGCGGCGAAGATCAGCACGATGCCGCCCGCGAGCGCCGTCCACCTGCTCTTCGACCGCCCGGCGAGGACGCCGGCCAGCAACACGGCCAGCAGGACGACGCCGGTGACGGCCGGGGCGTACTCCAGGAGGCTGGCACTCATGGGCCACATCGTGCCCCCCGACCGGGTCATCCGGGCAGCCGCCGCGCCGGTGCCGATCCAGCGTCGAGGCGTGCGCCGCTGGACCGTCGCCGCAGCCCTGTTCACCGCGCTCGCGCTTGCCTGTTCGGCGCGCCCACCGCGGCGTGGGCGCAGCCGCCGGACGCGGGCGTCGCCGCCTGCTTCGACGGCACCTGCACCCTCCGGGTCACGGGCCCGGTGCGGATCCCGCTCGACGGGCGGGCCGGCGCGACGGGGCTCTCGGTGTCGTCGGTCGGGCCGTTCGCGGTGGCGTTCCGGGTGCACCGGCCCACCGGGCTCGGGCTGGGCGTGGTCGGGCCGTCCGGGACGGTGCGGTTCGGCTCGGACCGGGGCACCCTCACCGTGCGGGTGCTCGAGCTCGGGCCGGACGCCGCGGTGATCGAGCTGAGCACCCAGCCCGCATAGCCACCCGGCGCCGCCCACGGCCGCAGGCCGTCCAGGAGCCGGGCCGGCCCGACCGTGACCGGGACGGCCGCTCCGCGTGGAAGGCCTCGTCGCCCACGGCGCCGCCGACCTCGCGGTACGCGCCTGCGCCGTCGAGCTCGTAGCCGGTGAGGGCGCCGGGCTCGGCGGGGTCGAGGAGCCGGTAGGACGCCACCCCGATCCGCTCGCAGTACGCCACGCGCAGATCGCGCGGGCAGGCCGCCCGCCGCAACAGGAAGAGCCATGGTCCCCTCCTCCGTCTCGCCGTGCACGGACGGAATCGGGGCCTGCCGGCTGGCTACTTCTTCGCTTTGTCTGCGCTCGACTCGGTGGAAAGGGCCGCGACGAAGGCCTCCTGCGGGACCTCGACCCGCCCGATGGTCTTCATCCGCTTCTTGCCTTCCTTCTGCTTCTCCAGCAGCTTGCGCTTGCGGGTGATGTCACCGCCGTAGCACTTCGCGAGGACGTCCTTGCGAATGGCGCGGATGTTCTCCCGCGCGATGATGCGCGACCCGATCGCCGCCTGGATCGGCACCTCGAACTGCTGGCGCGGGATCAGCTCGCGCAGCTTCGAGGCCATCATCGTGCCGTAGGCGTAGGCCTGGTCCCGGTGCCGGATGGCGGAGAACGCGTCAACCGGCTCGCCCTGCAGCAGGATGTCCACCTTGACCAGGTCGGCGGCCTGTTCGCCCGCCTCCTCGTAGTCCAACGAGGCGTAGCCGCGCGTGCGGGACTTCAGCGCGTCGAAGAAGTCGAAGATGATCTCGGCGAGCGGCAGGGTGTAGCGCAGCTCGACACGGCTCTCCGACAGGTAGTCCATGCCGCTGAGCTGGCCGCGCCTGCTCTGGCAGAGCTCCATGATCGCGCCGATGTACTCCGACGGCGCCAGGATCGTGGTCTTGACGACCGGCTCGTACACCTCGGAGACCTTGCCGGTCGGCCAGTCCGACGGGTTGGTGACGATGCGCTCCGAGCCGTCGTCGAGCACCACCCGGTACACCACGTTCGGCGCGGTGGCGATCAGGTCGAGCCCGGCCTCGCGCTCCAGCCGGTCGCGGGTGATCTCCAGGTGCAGCAGGCCGAGGAACCCGCAGCGGAAGCCGAAGCCGAGCGCGGCGGAGGTCTCCGGCTCGTAGGTGAGGGCGGCGTCGTTGAGCCGCAGCTTGTCGAGCGCGTCGCGCAGCTCCGGGTAGTCCGAGCCGTCCACCGGGTAGAGCCCGGAGTAGACCATCGGCCGGGGCTCGCGGTAGCCGGTGAGCGGCTCGGTGGCGCCGTTGTGCTGCGTGGTGACGGTGTCGCCGACCTTGGACTGCCGCACGTCCTTCACGCCGGTGATGAGGTAGCCCACCTCGCCGACGCCGAGGCCCTGCGACGGCTTCGGTTCCGGGGAGACGATGCCCACCTCGAGCAGCTCGTGGGTGGCGCCGGTGGACATCATCCGGATCCGCTCGCGCGGGGTGATCTTCCCGTCGACCACGCGGATGTAGGTGACGACGCCGCGGTAGGTGTCGTACACCGAGTCGAAGATCATCGCGCGGGCCGGGGCGTCCGGGTCCCCCTGCGGCGGCGGGACGGCGCGGACGACCTCGTCGAGCAGCGCGGCCACCCCTTCGCCGGTCTTGGCGCTGACCCGCAGGACGTCCGCCGGATCGCACCCGATGATGTGGGCGATCTCGGCCGCGTAGCGGTCCGGGTCGGCCGCCGGCAGGTCGATCTTGTTGAGGACCGGGATGATCGTGAGGTCCTTGTCGAGCGCCAGGTAGAGGTTGGCGAGCGTTTGCGCCTCGATCCCCTGCGCGGCGTCGACGAGCAGGATCGCGCCCTCGCACGCCTCGAGCGCGCGCGAGACCTCGTAGGTGAAGTCGACGTGGCCCGGCGTGTCGATCAGGTGCAGGACGTGGTCGGTGCCGTCGACCCGCCACGGCAGCCGCACGTTCTGGGCCTTGATCGTGATGCCGCGCTCGCGCTCGATCTCCATCCGGTCGAGGTACTGGGCGCGCATCAGGCGCTCCTCGACCACGCCGGTGAGCTGCAGCATGCGATCGGCCAGGGTCGACTTGCCGTGGTCGATGTGCGCGATGATGCAGAAGTTCCGGATCAGCTCCGGCGGGGTGAACGTCTGATCGGCGAAGCTCACTCTGTTCCTTCTCCTACGGGGTGGCTCCATCGTCCCACGACGCACCGGGTCGGAGTCCGGACGGGTGAGCCGGTCGGCGGCTCGAGGGGTCCCCGCCCGTGCGTAGCCCGGGCCGGCCGTGGTCACCGCCCGTGACACCGGGGCGACCATCCGTTGGATCTTCGGGTCGAGTTCCGCCGCCGCCCGCGTCCGGGACCCGTCCGACGTGCCACGATGCCGAACGCCGGCGAGCTGGGAGGAAGCGGTGACGACGACGCGCACGGCGACCGAGTGCGCCCTGCTCGGCGGGGCACCGGAGTGCCGCTGCCCGCGCGAGGCCGGGGACCTCACCGAGGAGCAGGTCGTCGACAGGGCGCTGAGCAAGGTGCGCTTCGGGCAGCGCGCCGACCCCGCTGGCAGGGCCGCGGCGCGGCGCGGCCTGGACGCGATGCTGGACCAGGCCCGCGGCCACGGCCCGTCCACGCTGGTCTCCGAGCTGCTGCGGATGGGCATCACGGCGCGGCTGCTCGGCGAGGACGCCGCCGACGCCGACGAGGTCGAGGCGCTGCTGCAGGAGTTCGTCGAGCTGGCCGAGCTGGACGCAGACCCGCGCCGGCTCGGCGAGGCGGCCACCCTGCGCGCCCACCGCACCGCGGTGTACGGGCACGAGGAGGACGCGCTCGCCGACGCCGCGACGGCGTTCGCGATCCTCACCGACATCACCGCGCCCCCGCCGGGCGAGGACCCCGGCCGCTGGGCGCGCTCGCTCGCCCGCAGCCTCAACGGCCTCGTGGTCGTGCTGCTCAAGCTGGGGTCGCACGAGCTCGCCGACGAGGTCTCGCAGCGCGCCGTCGCCGTCGCGCAGGGGTCGGGTTCGGTGATGGACCGGCTGGTGCACCAGCTCAACCGGACCCGGCTGCAGCTGTCGTGGGCGCTGCGGCTGGAGCGCAGCGGGCGCGACACCGCGGCGGCCACCCGGTTCGCCGCCGCGGCGCAGACCGCGCGCACCGCCGCCGGGCTCTGGACCGCCGCGATGCGCACCGGGCGGCCGGCCACGAGGGAGTGCTCGGTGATCGGCGCCGCCTACGCGCTGGCCCGGCCCGCCCCGCACCAGTTGGAGATGTTGACCGCCCTGCACCCGATGGCGCACTTCGCCGGGGACCGGATCGTGCTGGCCATCGCGACCGCCCGGTGCCTGCTCGCCGCGGGCAGGCCCGACGACGCCGCCGCGGCGCTCACCGGCCTGCAGGCCGAGCTGCGCCACGGCTCGCCCGCCGGTGCCGTGCTCACCCTCGCGCTGCACCGCGAGGTCGCCCGCGTCGACCGCATCGCCCACGGCGCCCCGTCCGGCCCGCTGCAGCTGTACGCCTCGGCGCTGGAGAACGAGCTGTGGGCGCTGCGCGAGGCGCGGCACACGGCGCTGCGCAGCCACGCCGAGCAGCACCGGCTGGCCCGCGAGCACGGGGCCGCGGCCGCCCAGGCGCTGCAGGACCCGCTCACCGGGCTGCCGAACCGGCGCGCCCTCGACCTGCGGCTCGCCGAGGCCGTCGCCGACCCGGCCGCGCAGCCGTGCGCCGTGGCGCTCATCGATCTCGACGGCTTCAAGAAGGTCAACGACGAGCGCTCGCACGCCGCGGGCGACGAGGTGCTGCGGGTGATCGCCGACTGCCTGCGCTCCACGCTGCGCGCGGGCGACCTCGTGGCCCGCTACGGCGGGGACGAGTTCGTCGTGGTCATGCCGGCCACCCCGCTCCCGGTGGCCACCGCCGCCCTGCGCCGTGCGGCGGCCGCGGTGGCCCGGCTGCCGGGCGAGGTCGCCGCGGGAGTGACGACGTCGATCGGCGTGGTGCGGGCCCGGCTGGACGGCGAACCGGCGGCCGCGCTCGCCGCGGCCGACGCCGCGATGTACCGGGCCAAGCACGGGGGCGGCCACGCGGTGGTCAGCGACGACGGCTCGCGGCCGCGGCGGATCGGGGCGTTCCCGCTGGGTAGGGGCGATTTCGCCGGTGGATCCGACGCGCTGTAGCATGGGCCGTCGAGCGCCCGGCGTGACGAACGGATCCCCGCCGCCGGTGCGGAGAGCGAGCAGTCCACCGGCAGGAAGAAACTCGAGGCATTCGCGTGGCCAACATCAAGAGTCAGATCAAGCGGGTCAAGACCAACGAGAAGCGCCGCCTGCGCAACAAGTCGGTCAAGTCCGCCGTGCGTACCGCCGTGCGGAAGTTCCGCGAGGCCGCCGAGGCAGGCGACACCGAGAAGGCCGTCGAGCTGCAGCGCGCCGCGGCGCGCGCGCTGGACAAGGCCGCGAGCAAGGGCGTCATCCACAAGAACCAGGCGGCCAACCGCAAGTCGGCGATGGCCAAGCGCCTCGCCGCGCTCTGACCCGCAGAACCACGACGGCGCCGATCCGCGATTCGCGGATCGGCGCCGTCGTGCTCCGGCAGTAGGGCCTACAGCTCGGCCGCCGCGGGCACGATCTCGCGGCCGAGGGTCTCGAGCGCCGTGAGCTCCCACACCCGGGGCACCCAGCCGTGCACGTGCTGCACGCCGAGCTTGGCGAGCTGCTCCAGCTGCGACCGCAGCGCGTCGACCTTCTCGCCGCGCTCGCCGACGTCGAGCGGCAGCATCACGGTCTTCTCGATCTCGTCGTAGGGCCGCCCGACCGCCGCGCAGTGCTCGCGCAGCACGTCGAGCTTGCGTTCGAGGTCGTCGGCGGCGAACAGGTTGCACGCCTGCGCGTACTGCGCGACCAGCCGCAGCGTCTTCCGCTCGCCGCCGCCACCGATCAGGATGGGCGGCCTGCGCAGCGGCTGGGGCCGGTTGAGCGTGCGCTCGAGTCGGTAGTGCCGCCCGACGTAGGGCTCCTCCGAGTCGCTCCACATCTGCTGCACGATCTGCAGCGTCTCCTCGAGCCGCTCGAAGCGCTCCTTGGTGGACGGGAACGGCAGGCCGAGCCCGCGCGCCTCGTCGGCGTTCCACGCGGCGCCGATGCCGAGCATGGCGCGGCCGCCGGAGAGCACGTCGAGGGTGGTGACGAGCTTGGCGAGCATGCCTGGCTCGCGGTAGGTCACCGCGGTGACCCACGCGAGCAGCTCCACCCGCGACGTGCGCGCGGCGAGGTAGCCCAGCGTCGTGTAGGCCTCGAGCATCTCGTGCTCGGGTGGACCGAGCACGGCGATCTGCCACACGTGGTCCATGACGCTCACGCGGGCGAAGCCGGCCTCCTCGGCCGTGGTCGCGATGCGGGTCAGGTCGTCGGCGAGGTTCGCCGGGCCGGACGGGTAGGTGAAGTCCGCGATGTGCAGACCGATCTTCACGTCGATCCTCCGAGTCTGCTGCTCGATCAGCGGTTCCGACGCTAGCCCGCACGGCGTTCGCGGTGGTGGGACCAGGGTGGCCCTGCTGGGACCAGGATCGGCCCAGGCCGGGGCCGGCTCAGGGAAGCGCGTGCGCGGTGACGGTGGCCCCCGGCTGGAACTCCGCGAGCAGCGCGACGATCTCCTCCCGGGCCGCCGCGACATCGCGTTCCGCCGCGTCGTGCAGACCCTCGACCACCACGAGGGCGTCGGTCGTCGACTCCCGGGTCGCGCTCTGGGCGCTCTGTCGCCAGCACCAGCGGCGGGCGCAGGCCACCCCGGCGCGGTCGACGAACACGACCTCGCCGGGCTCCGGCGCGACCGGCTCGTCGGCGCCGAGGTCGGTGAACCGCTCGGCCCCCGTCGCGAACCGGACCGTGATGCCGCCGTCGATGCCCGCGAGATCGACGACCGCGACCGGGAGCGCGTGCCGGATCGACACGAGGTTGCCGAGGTCGACCAGCGCGTTGATCGACGGGATGTCGCCCTGCTTGGCCAGCCGGCGCAGCAGCGCCTCGGCCGCGCTGCGGTACTGGGTCGGCTTCGCCCCGAACCCGGCGAACGCCCGGCGCCAGGCGGCGATCGGGGGCAGCTGGGAGGGCGGGGTGGTCGCAAGCCGGTCGGCGACCTCCTTCTGCGCGGTGCGGTAGCGCTCCCACAACGCGGGTGGCGTGGGCCCGTTGGTCAGGCCGGAGGCGTGGACGACGCCGGCGCGGACGGCGGGGTAGCGGTCGAGGACGGCCTGGTCGTAGGAGAACACACGGACACGCTAGGCCAGACTGGTCCCGTGACCGAGTCCACCGCGGCGGCGATCAACGAGACCAATCCGGGGCTGCGCATCGAGCTCGGTGACCTGAGGGCGCACGGCCCGCGCGCGCTGGCCGACGGGCTGGCCGACGCGCTGCGCCGCGCGATCCGCGGCGGGCGTCTCCCCGCGGGCACCCGGCTGCCCGCGTCGCGCAGCCTCGCCGCCGACCTCGCGGTCTCCCGCGGCGTGGTCGTGCGCGCCTACGAGCAGCTCGTGGCGGAGGGCTACCTGCAGGCGCACACGGGCCGCGGCACGGTGGTGAGCGACGTCCACACCGACGGGAGCGAGGCGCCGCCGCCGGTGCGCCCGTTCGAGCCCGGCAACCCGGGCGTGCCGGCGCTGGGCGCGTTCCCCCGCACCGAGTGGCTGCGCGCACTGGAGACGGCGATGCGGTCGCTGCCCGACGCCGAGCTGGGCTACGGCGACCCGCGCGGCCACCCCCGGCTGCGCCGCGCGCTCGCGGCGTACCTGGGCCGCACCCGCGCCGTCGTCGCGCCGCTCGATCGCATCGTGGTCACCGGCGGGTTCGCCCAGGCGGCCCGCCTGATCGCCGAGGCGCTGGCCCGCCACGGCATCGACGCGGTCGGGGTGGAGGACCCCGGCTCGGCGGGCGTCGTCGAGACCTTCCGCGTCGGCGGCCTCGACACCCACCCCGTCCCGGTCGACGAGCAGGGCATCGACGTGGCCGCGCTCGCCGCCACCGAGCTGCGCGCGGTGTCGGTGACCCCGGCCCACCAGTTCCCCACCGGCGCCGTCCTCGCCCCCGCGCGGCGCACGGCGCTCCTGGAGTGGGCGGCGGCGCGGGACGCGGTGGTGGTCGAGGACGACTACGACGCCGAGTACCGCTACGACCGCTCCCCCGTCGGCGCGCTGCAGGGCCTCTCCCCCGACCGCGTCGTGTACGGCGGCAGCATCTCCAAGACCCTCGCGCCCGGCCTGCGGCTCGGCTGGGTGGTCGCCCCGTCCTGGCTCGCCACCACCCTCACCGAGGTCAAGCACTGGGCCGACATCGCAGAGTCCGTGCTCGAGCAGGTGGCGCTCGCGGTGTTCATCGAGACCGGCGCGCTCGACCGGCACATCCGCCGGATGGCCGCCCGCTACGCGGAGCGCCGCCGCGCCCTGCTCGCCGCCGTGGCCCGCCACCTGCCCGGCTGGTCGGTCACCGGCGTGGCCGCGGGCCTGCACGCCGTGCTGGTGCCGCGGCACCCCGTCCCGCCGGCCGCGCTCGACGCCATGGCGCACGCGCCCGGCGGGCCGGGGGCGATCCCCCTCTCCGCGTACGCGCAGTCGACGAGGCCGCGGGCGGGGCTCGTGGTCGGGTACGGGTCGCTCACCGCCGACCGGATCGAACGGGGCATCGCGGCGATGGCCGCGGCCGGCGTCTGACCAGCGCGGGAACGGGTCAGAAGGCCGGCCAGGGGATGGCGGGCCCGTACCCGGACGGCTCCGGGTAGCTGGGCTCCTCGAGCAGGTGCTCGACCCGGTGGACGAGCGTGCGCAGCTCGCGCCGCGTGATGTGCTCCGACAGCGACTCGGCCAGCTCCCCGTCCAGCTCCGCGCGCAGCCGCTCGAGGTTCTCGATCACCGGGCGGGGCAGCGGCTTGCCCACCCAGCCCCACAGCACCGTGCGCAGCTTGTCGTCGGTGTGCATGCACAGCCCGTGGTCGACGCCGTAGACGTTGCCGTCGGCCCCGGCGAGCACGTGCCCGCCCTTGCGGTCGGCGTTGTTGGCGACCACGTCGAACGCGGCCATGGCCTGCAGCTCGGGGATGTCGGCGTGGACGAGGACGGCGGGCTCGCCGTGGTCACCGCGGGCGCGCAGCACGCCGATCCAGCCGGGCGGCACCTCGCGGGGGTGGCAGACGTCGACGAGCTCGCGCTCGTCGTCGGTCTCCACCCACACCTGCACCATGCCCGGCCCGAACGGCCCGTCGCGCAGCACCGTGGGCGGCACGACGTGGAAGCCCGCGGCCTCGGACACCAGGTACGCGGCCACCTCGCGCCCGGCGAGGGTGCCGTCGGGGAAGTCCCACAGCGGCCGCTCGCCCCGCACGGGCTTGTAGACGCACTCGGCCTCCACGCCGTCGAGCGCGATCGTGCCGAAGAGGGTGGCGTTCGAGGCGTCCACCAGCCGGCCGGTGATCTCGATGCGGCCGTGCCGGAGCAGTCCCGGCACCGCCGGGTCGCGAGGGTCCACCGAGGTCTCGTCAGTCCTCGACCGGGGACCGCTGGTGGTACCCGTTGAGCCGCACGCAGACGTGGCCGTGCGGGTCGAGCGGCTCGGCGCACAGCGGGCACGGCGGCCGGCCCGCGGACACCACGCGCTCGGCGCGGTCGGCGAACGCCTTCGCCTGCGGCGGGGACAGGAAGACCCGCAGCGCGTCCGGGCCTTCCTCGGTGTCGTCGAGGACGACCGACTCGTCGACCTCCTCGTCGGTGACCGCGAGCAGCTCCACCACGACGGACCGCGTCTCGGCGTCCCAGCCGAGGCCCATCGTGCCGACCCGGAACTCCTCCTCCAGCGGCACGGCGAGGGGGTCGAGGTCGGTGCCGGCCTCCTCGTCGTCGAAGTCGTCCGCGCCGAAGCGGCGGGCCACCTCCTGCAGCAAGGCGGTGATCCGGTCGGCGAGCACCGACACCTGCTGTTTCTCCAGCAGCACGCTCACCGTGCGCGCATCCTGGATCGCCTGGAGGTAGAACGAGCGCTCACCGGGCTCGCCGACGGTGCCCGCGACGAAGCGCTCGGGCTGGCGGAAGACGTGGATGACGCGTGGCATGGCGACATCGAGGGTAGACCGCCGCGGCTTTTCAGGCACGCCCGTGGGCGTTACGCGCCGGTGTCGCCTCCGACCACGGCGTCCGAGCTGCGCGAAGACGACCTGCGCCGCTTGCGCTTCGGCGGCGGGATCAGCCCCGAGACGTCACCGCCGAGATCGTTCACCCGCGCCACGAACGGGCGCGTCTCGGTGTAGTGCACGACGCTGATCGACCCCGGGTCGACGACGATGCGCTGGAAGTTGTCCAGGTGCGTCGCGAGCGCGTCGGCGAGGATCGACTTGATCACGTCACCGTGGCTGCAGGCCAGCCAGACGGCGTCCGGGCCGTGCTCGGCGGCGATCCGGTTGCCGTGCCTGCGCACCGCCGCCACCGCCCTCGCCTGCATTCCGGCCAGCCCCTCCCCGTCCGGGAACACCGCGGCCGACGGGTGCGCCTGCACCACCTTCCACAGCGGCTCCTTGGCCAGCGTCTTCAGCTCGCGGCCGGTCCACGAGCCGTAGTCGACCTCCGCGAGCTCCGGCTCCGTGCTCGGGACGAGCCCCCTGGCCGCGGCCAGCGGCGCCACCGTCTGCTCGCACCGCAGCATCGGCGAGCAGACGATCTCCGCGATCGGCACGCCCGCCAGCCGGTCCACCAGCTTCTCGGCCTGCGCCCGGCCGGTGTCGTCGAGCTCGACACCGGCGGAGCGCCCGGCGAGCACGCCGGACGCGTTGGCCGCCGAGCGGCCGTGGCGGAGCAGGATGAGCGTCGTCACGACCGCCGAGCGTACGTGCGTCCAGCGGGCGGCCGCGGCTCAGTAGGCGGCGATCCAGCCCGCGCCCAGCGCGACGAACAGCACGGCCCCGAGGGCGACGCGGTACCAGACGAACAGGTAGACGCTGTGGCGCTCCACGTAGCGCAGCAGCCACGCGATCGAGGCGAAGCCGATCGCGAACGCGATCACCGTCGCCACCACCATCTGGGCGACGGACGGCCCGTCGCCCGCGAACACGTCCGGGATCTGGAAGATGCCGGAGGCGACCACGGCGGGGATCGCCAGCAGGAACGAGTAGCGGACCGCGGCGGGGCGCGAGAACCCGAGCAGCAGCCCCGCGGTGATCGTGCCCCCGGAGCGGGACACGCCCGGGATCAGCGCCATCGCCTGGGCGAAGCCGAGCAGGATGCCGTCGGCGGGCTTCATCTGCTCCAGCTCGAAGCGCTGCTTGCCGATCCGCTCGGCGAGCCCCAGCAGCAGCCCGAACACCACCAGCGTCGTCGCGATCAGCCACAGGTTGCGCGCCGCGGTCTGGATCTGGTCCTCGAACAGGAAACCGAGCACGCCGATCGGGATCGTGCCGATGATCACGAGCCAGGCGATGCGGTAGTCCGAGGTTGCCCGCACGGCGGGGAAGCGGAAGCCGCGCAGCCAGGTCAGCAGCAGGTGGCCGATGTCACGCGCGAAGTAGACGAGCACGGCGGCCTCCGTGCCCAGCTGGGTGACCGCGGTGAAGGCCGCGCCCGCGTCCCGCCCGAAGAAGACCTCCGACACGATCCGCAGGTGCGCCGACGAGGAGATCGGCAGGAACTCGGTCAGCCCCTGCACGACCCCGAGCACGATCACTTCCAGCCACGTCACGCGCGGGACCGTACCGAGGGCGCCGAGGGCGTCCCGCATAGGCTTCCCCCGTGCGGAGGCGACGGGTCGGGGGCAGCGGGCTGGAGGTCTCGCAGATCGGGCTCGGCACGATGACCTGGGGCGTCTCGACCGACGTCGAGACCGCAAAGGCCCAGCTCGCGGCGTTCGTCGAGGCGGGAGGCACGCTCGTCGAGACCGCGGAGGCCTACGGCGACGGGGCCGCGCAGGAGGTGCTCGGCGAGGTGCTCGCCACGGCCGTCCGGCGCGACGACGTCGTGCTCGCCGGGCGTGGTGGCGTGCCCGGCGGGCCGCTCGGCGAGGGCGCCGCGCGCGGGGCCCTGCTCGACGGGCTCGACGCGATGCTCGCCCGGCTGCGCACCGACCACATCGACCTGTGGCAGCTGCCCTACTTCGACGCCCGGGTGCCGGTCGAGGAGACCCTGTCGGCCGTGCAGGTCGCGGTGTACTCGGGAAAGGCGCGCTACGCGGGCCTGGTCGGGCCCGCCGGCTGGCAGCTCGCGACGGTGGCCGAGCGCGGCCGGATGCTGGGCGGCGTCGCCGTGCCGGTCTCGGCGCAGGCGGAGTACTCGCTGCTGTGCCGGGACCCGGAGCGGGAGCTGCTGCCCGCCGCGCTGCACCACGGGATCGGCCTGCTGGCGTGGGCGCCGCTCGGCCGCGGCGTGCTCACCGGCAAGTACGTCGACGGCACCCCGGCCGACTCCCGCGGCGCGTCCCCCGAGCTCGCGTCGTACGTCGAGGCCCGCCGCACCGAACGCGCGACCCGGATCGTCCACGCGGTGCTCACCGCCGCCGACGGCCTCGGCACCTCACCCCTGTCGGTGGCCCTGGCGTGGGTGCGCGACCAGCCGGGCGTCGCGTCCGCGATCGTCGGCGCGCGGGACGCGGCCCAGCTCACGGCCTCGATGGCGGCCGACGGCCTGGTCCTGCCCGCGGAGATCCGTGCCGCCCTCGACGACGTCAGCGACCCCGGCTGAGCCCTGGCACGCGCGCGCGGGCGCGCCTATGGTGTGGGTCATTCCACCCGGCGTTCACCAGGACGTCAGGTGGCGGTGCGGTGCTGCTAGGGAGGTGAGCCGGTGGCGCGGAGCGGCCCGACCGGCACGGTCGAGGGGGAATCTGTCGACGGGGACTGGGAGTACCGCCCGGTCCAGCTACCGGGTGATGTGTCCCGGATGACCGCGGCGGTGCGGCTGGCGATCCAGGCCGAGTTCGGCGGCTGGGAGCTGTCCCGCGTACGTCTCTACCCGGGTGGGGTCCGCAAGGTGGTGCTGCGCCGTCGGCGCAGTTCGAGAATGCTGCCGGAGCTCTCGATCTAGATGTAGTGACTCAGGACGTTGTTGTCAGTGCTCGACGGCGTGTCGGCTTGAACGAGGGGAGGGCCTCCGGGCGAGGTGGGTGTGTCTGAGGCACCTACTTCGAACCCA
>Ga0310841_100396_pt1 | contig 26256 bp, 26 predicted proteins | sample SM_ome_9_FD_201311 | JGI IMG/M metagenome (GOLD analysis project Ga0310841, IMG submission 201311) | Sorghum-adapted microbial communities enriched on stacked mutant (SM) sorghum from Joint BioEnergy Institute, Emeryville, California... ...
TTTCTACAATCGCAAACGAGTCCATTCGGCGATCGGGTATCTCACACCCATTCAATGCGAACAAATGTACGATTATGTTGCGTAATTTTCTCGATTCCATGTGTCCAATCTATTGACAGAGGTCCAGGTGCCGTTCCTCAAAACGAAATATTCCGTGGGAATGCCGGTGACGAGGAAAGTGGAGCTGACCTCGCCACTATGTAGGCCTTTGAATGTTCGAGCGCCGTTTCTCAATTTGCTGGAAAGATATTAGTGTAGATATTAGCACGCCTTCACAAAAAAAGGAATATTTGCGCATTCCCTCTGCCACAAAAATGCGCAGCTATTCCTGCGGTTTGACGGCCGCCACCCGAAGCCGCTTGTAGTCGATGTGCCAGGCGCCGTCCCGGAACAGCGCATCCCGCACCTCGTCTTCGATGCCGCGAACGGCCGCCTCGCGTTCCGCGGGCGCAAGCCCCGCGAAAAACGGCTCCGCAAACCCATCAAGCCACAGGCGCAGGCCGTTTTCCCCGTCTTTCATGATCGTCGGCCTGTCAAAATGGGCGGCATACGTCACCCGGAACCCCTGTTGTTCCAACAGCGTGCTGTATTGGCCGATGCTCGGAAAATACCACGGATGCCGCTTTTCGGCATCGATGCCGAAATCCCGTTCAAGCACCCGGACGATGCCCCGAATGACCGTCTCCACGTTTCCCTGCCCGCCGAATTCGGCGACAAAGCGTCCCCCCGGCTTCAGGGCGTCCCAGACGCAGGCCGCGACCCGGTCCGGCTTCGTCATCCAGTGCAGGGCAGCGTTCGAGAAGACGGCATCCACTTGGTGCTCAAGGGAAAACCGTTCGCCGTCGCCCACAAAAAAGTGGAGGCCGGGATATTTTTTTCTGGCGGCTTCAATCATTCCGGGGGAAATGTCCATTCCCAGCACCGTTGCGCCGCGCCCGGCAATCTCGTGCGCCAGGTCACCCGTTCCGCAGCCCAGGTCCAGCACGGTCTCGCCGGGCTTGGGGTCAAGCAGATCGACGACGCCTTTGCCCAGTTGGGACACAAAATCCAGCTTCGCGTCGTAGAAATCGGACTGCCAGCGGTTCGTCGACATGTGCTCATCCTCCCGATGGTTGGTGCTGTCATTACTCTGCGAACTGCGAAACCATCGAAGCTAGAAATAGATCACAAACCCCGTTTTCCGGTACCGGTCAAATCCCGTGTTCTCGTAAAACCGCAAGGTTTCTTCCTTCTTGGACCCGCTCATCAGCATGACCTTGTAACAACCCAGCTCTTTCGCCATTTCGATCGCCCTGTTGAGCGCCATGCGGCCGAAGCCCCGATTTCTGTGTGCCTCGTCCGTGACGACGTTTTCAATGACGGCGAACGGCCTGGCGCCGCGGGTCAGGTTCTTCACGATGGCGAGCACGCACGTGGACACGATGGCGCCCTCATGTTACACGACGATGATGCGCATGTTCGGATCCTGCAGGATGTCTTTCCAAAGGGCGGACAGTTCTTCGTTCCGTTCCAGTTCGGGATCGTCCGGCTGCAGCTGCTTGTACAGACGCAGCAAATCTTCCAGTTCCTCTTTCCGGATCAGTCTGCAAATCGCCATGATCGACTCCTCCATTATTCATTCAAATAAACGCGGAAAACACGAGCATTGCGAACAGAAACAACCCGGTTTGCTCCCGGCGAAAAAATGCAACGCCGCCACCATGACGCTGAAAACCGCCAAATCCGCATCGAACGGGCTTTTGCCGATCAGCAGGTCGAACAGGACAACGGTTGCGAGAAAGATCGCCACCGCCGGTGCAAAAAGATCAAATCGTTTCGTCAAACAACTTCAGCCTTTTCACGACAAGGCCCGTTTCCTCCAGCACTTCCCGCCTGGCCGTTTCCTCCGTGCTTTCGCCAGGCTCCACCAGTCCGCCGGGGAAACACCAGCCGTGGTTGTCCGACCGCTTCAGCATCAACACCCGGTTCCGGTCGTCAAAAAGGATGATGCTCGCGCCGCACAGCAAGAGCGGCCGCGTCCCGATGTATTGCCGCATCGTTATCACGTATTCCAGCATCGCTTGCCTCCGTTGTGGTTGGCCACTCGCCTGATCCGCGCCGGTTCGGCTGTCCGTGCCGGGACGGCCGGCCGCACCGGGCCGTCCGTACCAAGCCCCCCGTCCCGGGACGGCCGGATCACTCGCGCTCGAAAACGGGCGTCACCATCACGTTCTTCGCCAGATCGACGGTGATCGCCGGTTCGTTTGACGCGATGTCGCCTTTCCACCCGGCGAACCGGTAACCGTGCATCGGAATGGCGGTCAGCGTGACGGGCACGCCGCCGAAATAGGACCCGGTCCAGGCCCCTTCCGCCGTTTCCACGACGAGCGAATTCACCTTCACGACGCCCTGCCCGGCGGGAACGGCGCCGACGGTCAATTCGTGGACGCCGCCGAGCTTGAAAAAGTCGTTGATGATCGTTTTCATGGCGGCGGGCCTCAGTCTGGCGAACGTCTCGATCCGCTCGATGTGCATGTTCCACCAGCCCATCCCGTACGGGCGTCCCCAGCGGGCGATGTGTTCGGGCATCTCCGGCCCGATGACGCGTTTCATCTCCATCAGCCGCTGGACGGCCCGCTCCGGGCGGAACGACGTGTTCATCAGATCGGCGAACCGGTTGATGAACCGCAGGCGGAAGTCGTCGTTCTCCAGCAGCGTGCGGAGCAGGAACGTCGACCACTCCGGATTCGGCCATTCCGCGCCGTACGGCGTCGTCGCCCGCTCGAGGGAATTGCTCAAATAATTGTGCTCGCCGTACATGCCGAAGCCGAAGTCGGTGTCGTAGACGAGCCAGCGCCAGCGGCCGTCCCGGCCGTACGGCGACGCCGGATCGAACGGTTTGTTCTCCCGCCAGAACCGGATGTTGTTGCCGGGCCAGTCGCCGTTGTCGAAGTAGATTTGCGCGATCTGGTAGTCGATGAAGTTGTCGACGTCGATCGCTTCGTTCACCCGTTTGTAGACGGCGGGATCCTTCACGTCACTCGTCCGCAGCATCTCGATGAGCGCATTGTAATGCTCGTTCGAGCCGCTGACGATCTCCGCGTTGTTTTCCAGCAGGTCGAGCTCCGCCTTGCCGATGCCGTATTTCTCGTCGAAATAGTCCTCGTCCCCGCGCTCCCGGATGTTGTGGATGCCCCAGTATTCCCCGTTGATGAACAGGATCGCCGGGCGATAGGCCAGCGTGTCGAGCCGCGTTTCGTCCAGCAGGCTCTGCATGAACGCGTCGCGCAGATAGGCGCCGTCATGGTCGTTGCCCGCCGAACGCAGCACGAAGGAGTCGAACCGGTCATAGGCGAGGCCCGGAAACAGCGGATATTCGAGCCGCCCTTTGCCGTACTCCTTGCGGAACTGGACGCGCAGGCTCTTGATGGGGTTAGCCCGCGAAGCCGCCCCGTAGATGCGGATGCCGACGTCCTCGGAGAAGCCCAGCGTGCCGTCCGGCTCGTAAAACTCGATGTGCGCCGGCCGTTCCCATTCCGGGCCGCGCTGGTTGTAGTTGCCCGGGTTTTCCCAGAAGTTCGGGCTCACTTCTTCGTACAGGACGCCGGGTACATAGATGCCGGTTTCGGGATCGAACAGGTGGTCCGCATCCGTCGACAGGGACACGACAGGCAGCAAGTAGCGCCCGTGCCCGCGCGGATGGACGAAAAACGTCTTCGTCACGACGCCGCTCGCCCTGCCCGCCGCATCGTAGGCGACGGCGCGGACGACGGTGCCTTTGAACACGTTGCCCGGCGGGACCCACCCTTCGGCGGACGTCGGAATGTTCGCGATGCCGTTCGGTTCGTTCTCCCGGTTGTAAATGCGGATCGGCCCCGTATACCGGATGGATGACCGGGTGGGCACCGAGCCGTCCAGCGTGTAATAGATCTCCGCGTCCGGCAGCAGGCTGGTCAAGGCCAGCTCGAACGGTTCCCGGTAAAAGCCGCCTTCATGCGAAAAGATCGGCAGCGTCAGGTCCACGTCCCGCTCTTTGACTTCTTCGATATAGGAAAGAATCGGCGAGTAGTCCGCGATCGGGTTGCCGGCCAGATACAGCCGGTCCCTCAGCAGCGGCAGATCCGCCAAGGGACGGATGTCCCGCACCCTGTTGTTCCGCAGGTTCAGATCCCGCAGCAGCTTGAGGTTGGCCAGCGGCGAGATGTCGGTGATCTCGTTGTCCCGCAGGTTCAGTTTCTCGAGCCGCGTCAGCGCCGCCAGCGGCCGGATGTCAGATATCCGGTTGCCGCGCAGATCGAGGCGCCGCAAATTCGTCAGCTTCTCGATGCCCTCGAGACTGACGATGCCCGCATCGCGCACGGTCAACTCCGTCACGAGCGCCAGATGCTCCGGACCGAGCTCCCCGTGGTAGCGCCCGACGATCTGCCGCACCGACGCGTCGATGGCCGGGTGGCTGACGCTGCCCTTGCCCGGCGACACCCGGAACGCCGCCAGCCACACAAGCACCACCGCCAGGAGCAGGAGGACCGGCACGGCCCATTTTTTCAGCGCCCCCATTGTCCTCACCTGTCGGGGTTCGGCATCATCAGCACCGACACTTTCAAGTTCTCGTTGCGTTCCCGGATCTCGTCCAGCATCGCCTTCATCTCGTTCATGTCGCGCAGCTGCACGCTGTACTCCAGCTGGAATGCGGTGCCCATGTTGACGGTCTCCACCCCGGTCAGTTCGCAATGGTTGAAATACTTCTTGAAAATGTCATCGAACAGCCCGTCGTGGGACACCGTTTCCGGCACGACGATGCGAAGCGTCTGTCTCGCGGGCATCCGCCCGAACTGCAGGCGGCTCAGCATGTAGACGATCAGGCTCACCGAAAGGGCGAAAAGCACGGCCACCAGATAGTAGCCAAGCCCGCAGGCGATGCCGACCGCCATGCTGAAAAAAATCGTCGCGATGTCCCGCGGGTCGCTCATCGCCGTGCGGAACCGGATGATCGAGAAGGCGCCGACGAGCCCGAAGGCCACCGCCACGTTGTTGCCGATGACCATCATGATCAGCGACACAACGACGCCCATGATGATGATCGTGTGCGCGAACGACTGCGAATAGCCGCTGCCTTGGTACGTCACCCGGTAGACGACGGAAATGAGCGTGCACAGGACGAAGCTGAGCACGAGGGCAATGAGCGCCTTGGCCAGGGCGATGCCGGTGGACATGTCGTAGACGGATCGGAACGGATCAAGAATGAAATCCATGCGCATTGACACTCCCATCCAGGATGAAAACTTTGTGCGACCGAACGGGCCCGACGGGACAAGCGGCATTCACGCTGCTCATGTATTTGGACACGGCGCTCCGCCGGCAGCCGAACTCGGCCAGCAGGCGGGACAGCCAGAGGGGAACGGACCGGCCCGCCTTCACTTCCATGATGGCGTATTCCGGATGGACAAACGGCTGCTCCGGCTCGTCCTTTTCCAGCCGCAAGGCACCTGTCCGGCACGTCAGCTGGCGGTCGAAGGTGATGCGCAGCTCCGGATCGTCCACCCCTTCCAGCGCATACCGTTCGTAGCGGACGATCACCTTCGGCCGGAGCCGGTATGTCCGCTGGAACTGCCTGATTTCCCGCGCCACCTGTTCGTTGGACGATGCGACGGGCGCCTGCGCCGGGTCCGCCCACCGTTCCACGAACCGGTAGCCGTCCTCCAGGGTCAGCATCGTCCTGCGCTTGTGCACCCAGTTGTTCACTTTCTGCTTGATTTCAAAAAAAGCCGTGCCGCCGCGCTCCGCTTTCTCATAGATGCGAAGCCGCAGCTTGCGGCGGATCGGCAGCCGGTTCGCCGTCTCCCAGTAAATCGCGTTGTCCGGAGAATCGAAATACAGGCTTGCAATGGCGTACTTGCCGTCCCTGCCGAATGTATCCGGTTGCATGCGCGACAACAAAGAAGCCGCCAGCGCCTCACAGGTGGCGAGCGGCACCAGATACTTCAGCTCGCGTCGATGGAAAAATTCCTTGGCCAAGGCTGCCCCACCTCCCGTTACCCGGGCCGTCTTTTCTTCTTCAGGTTCCTTCTTCCCGGATTTCCTCCACGATGGACGTCCCTTTGGACCGGTCTTTGCAGGTCCATTCCCACTCCTCGTGCAGCCGGATGCGCCCGTCTTCCAGAATCTCGGGCCGGGACCGGCAAATGCCCGTCATCAGTTCGTGCCGGTCGTTGACATGATGATACCGCATGTCCAGATTCCCTTCCGGATCCGCGACGGCGACCAGGTGTCCCTTGAGGATGCCGCCGCCTTCATATTCCGCCCACACGAGACGGCCTTGCTGATGATACCGGAAAACGGTCTCTCCGCTCACTTCGCCGTTGGGGGTGTTGCGGACGGTTCTGAACCATTTTCCGTCATAATGGATGGGGGTTCCCAACAGACATTCCTCCTCCCAGATGGCCATCACGGTTCCATTTCGGCCGTATCCGCACGTGAGACGGCCTCCACCTTTTCAAAAAGATCCGGAATCCCGATTTCCCCGATCGACTGCACGACGAAGTCGGCGGCGGACAAATCCTGCCGTCCCGAATTCGGGTTTTGGAACCCGATGCACCGCATGCCGGCGCGTTTGGCCGCAAGCACGCCGTTCCTCGAATCTTCCAGCACGACGCACGCCGACGGCGGGACGCCCAGCAGCCTTGCCGCTTCCAGATAGACGTCCGGCGCCGGCTTTCCTTTCGGCACTTCCTCGCCGCTTGCCACGCACGAGAAAAAGTCCCGGATGCGGAACTTTTCCAGCACCTTCTCGATGAACGCCCGCGGCGATGAGGACGCAAGGCCGATGATGATCCGATGCCGCCTGAGCTCTTGCAGCAGTTCCCGGATGCCGGCGATCGGCTCGATCTCAAGCGCCTCCAGCAGGCGGATCTTTTTCTCGAGCTGGACCCGGATGATCTCGTCAACCGAGACGGCCGCGCGGTGTGTTTCCTTGATGATCGCCCACATTTCGGGATTCGTCATGCCGACGTATTGGTCGATTTCCTTTTCCTCCAGAGGGATCCCGAAATGTCTCGCCGTCATGAGATCCACTTCCAGATGGATCGGTTCGCTGTCGATGATGACCCCGTCCATGTCGAAAATGAAGGCTTTGACCATGCACCGTTCTCCTTTGGCAGGCCGTCGGACGGCCTGGTTTTTTTCCGCGACGGACGAGCGTTCTCAAAACCGGGCGAACTCGATGAATCGCGTGCCCCGATACGTCAACTCGCCGACATCCCCGACCACGATCAGGCCGAATTTCTGCGGGGGAACGGGCAGTTCCGTGCGCGTCCTGTCGTCAAACTCAAACGTGATGTAATAGGTCGTTCTGGCCGAATCGCCCCACACTTCCGTCCGCTTGTCGACGACTTTGCACCGCGTTTTCCTGACTCCCGCCCGGCTGTTCGATATCCAGATGGACATTCCCCTGATGAGGACAAGCCCGAAAACGCCGATGACGCAAAGGGAAACAAAACCGAAAAACAGCTGGAAAAAGAGCGGCATGTCGCGGACGAAGCCGAAAAAGCTGTCGTCGTGATACATCCGGCGGCCTCCTTGCCCATTTTCTTCTATTCTAGTGAAGCCCCATTCGTTCGCCAACCCCAACCAAAGAAAAAAGACCACTTTGGCGCAAAGTGGTCATGGATGGGATGATGCAAACTTCATTCCGCATGCCGGATCCGAATCGCGTTTTTCTCGTTGCGCAGTTCCCAGGCGATCCGGGCGCTTTCCTCCAGCTCCTCCAGATTGTAGAACGCGTTCATCAGATCCGGGCCGCCCACCACCGGGCCGTGGTTTTGCAGGATGTAGCCGTCGCTGTCGCGGACGCGCTCTTCAAAGTACCGAAACAGCGTCTGCGAACCCGGCTTCCCGTACGGGACGAGCCCGATGGTGCCGACCCGCATTCTGAGGTACGGCGTGTATTCGGGCATGATGTCCCGCTCATTTTCATGCCGGAGGCAGGACCACAGGGTCGAATAGAAGCTGTGCGTGTGAATGACGGCCTGGACGTCGGGCTTGTTTTTGTACAGCGCCAGATGAAGCGGCAGCTCCTTGCTGGGCTTCGGGCCCGCCACATGTTCCCCGTCCGTCGTCGTCACCGCAAAATCGTCCTTCGTGAGATGCCCGAAACAGGTGCCGCTGCCGGTGATGTACACGCTGCCGTTGTGGAGGAAGCTCATGTTGGCCGACGACCCGCTCACCTTGTTCCGGTCGAACAGGACTTTGCCGATCCAGATCGCGTCCCGGAATTTTTGCTCCAGAACCGGATCCGCCGGCTGTCCGGGTGCTCCGGACGCAGCGGAATGCGTTTCACGGGACGGCAAGTCCCGGGAATGCTCCGGTGCGCTCATGCCGGTTCCCCCCTCGTCATGGCGATGGCCCGCAGGAAGAAATCGTCCTGGCCGAAATTGCCCGACTTCAGCACGAGGCGCAGTTTCTGGTTTTCCACGGGCACCATGATCGGCACGCCGGGCGCGATGCTTTGTCCGATCAGATAGGCGTTGTAACCGAGCGCCTGCGTGACGGCGCCGGATGTTTCGCCGCCCGCCACGATGATGCGATTGGAGCCCTTTTTTTCCGCGTTTTGGGCCAGCCAGGCCATCGTCCGTTCCAGCACGTGAGCGGCGTTGCCGACGATCTCCTGGGCTTTCCGGACCTGTTCCGGCCTGTCGGAACTGTACACCAGCACCGCTTCTTCGCGCGAATCTTCGATCTGCTGCCAGATCTGTTCCTTCGTCTGCGAGCCGTCCGCCAGCCGGATCGGATCCGCCTTGATCGAAACCCCTCCTGCAGCCTGGAACGCCTCGACCTGCCGGAGCGTCGCCACCGAGCAGCTGCCGGCCAGGACGATGGCCTTGCCATGGGTGCCGCTTTCGACGATGTTGGCCGGCGCGGAAGCGGCCCGGTATTTCCGGCCCAGTTCGGTCATGAGGCCGGACCCGCCGGTCAAAAACGGGATGTCCCCGAACACGTCCACGATTTTCTTCGCATGCCGCTCGTCTTCATAATCCGGGATGACGTAGAAATGCGCCTTGTCCCGCCCGAAGTCTTCCACGATCCGCAAAATGTCCGCTCTGTCGAGTTCCAGCACATCGCCGGGAATCTTCAGGCTCGGATATTTCCCCTGCGGACGCAGGAGTTCGGCCAGATCCGAATCCCACATCGGCGTGAGCGGATGGTCTTTCATGTGCGTCTCGTGCAGCGGCACGCCGTTTACGAGCAGATGGCCGTTCCTCACGGTTCGTCCGTTCACGGGAAGGGCGGGCGCCACGATCGTGTACGGAAAGCCGTACGATTCGAGCACGGCGTCGATGATCGGCCCGATGTTGCCTTCCCGGGTCGAATCGAAGGTGGAGCAATATTTGCTGTACAGCTGCCGCGCGCCGTTTTCCTTCAGCCACCGGAACGCCTCCATCGACTGGGACACGGCCAGGTCCTTCCGCTCCGTCCGCGTCTTCAGGGCGATGACGACGGCCAGGTCGTCCCCGCCGCCGGGCGGCCGGTCGGGCACGCCGTTGTACAAGATCGTCTTGATGCCTTCCTTCACCAGAAAAGATGCGGCGTCGCTCGCACCGGTGAAATCGTCCGCAACGACGCCCAGCAAAATGTTTCCCATCGTAAACCCCTCACACCCGGTTGTCGGTCGTTCATCGGATGATCATGGTGGTGATTTGCGGCACGTAGGTGATCAGGAGCAGCACGACAAGCATGATCAGCCAGAACGGCACCATTTTCTTGGTCAGTTGCAGGATGGGCACGCCGGAAATGTTGCTCGCCACATACATGGCCGTCCCGACGGGGGGCGTCAAAAGCCCGATGGTCAGGTTGATGACCATGATCAGGCCGAACTGGACCATGTTGACGTCGAGGCTCATGGCCACGGGCGCCAGAATCGGCGTCATGAGAAGGATGGCGGGACCGCTGTCCAGGAACATGCCGCAGATGAGCAGGATGGCGTTGATCAGAAGCAGCAGCAGGAACTTGTCGTCCGTCAGGCCGAGCAGGAAATTCGCCGCCTTCTGCGGAATCTGCTCGCTGGTGAGCAGCCAGCCGAACAGCGACGTGGCCCCGATGATCGTCGAGATGACCGCCGTGCTCAAAGCCGCATCAAAAAAGATTTTGGGCAGATCTTTGATTTTGATCTCCCGGTAGACGAACATGCTGATGATGAAGGCGTAGACGGAGATGATCGCCCCGCCTTCCGTCGCCGTGAACATGCCGCCGCGGATGCCGACGATGATGATGACCGGCATCAGCAGGGCCAGGGCCGCTTTCTTGAACGTGGTCCATACGTTGGACCAGCTGAAGGAAGCCTCCACCGGATAGTTGCGTTTCTTCGCCACAAAATACGAGTAGACCAGAAACAGCAGGCCGATCAGGACGCCGGGAATGATCCCCGCCAGAAACAGGTCGCCGATGGACGTGTTCGTCGACACGCCGTAGATGATGAGCGCGATGCTCGGCGGAATGATCAGGCCGATGCTGCCGGAAGCCGCCACCAGGGCGGCGGAAAACCCGAGGTCATAGTTGCGCCGCTTCATCTCGGGTACCATGATGGAACCGAGGGCCGCCGCGTCGGCCACGCCCGAGCCGGAAATGCCGCCCAGCATGATGCCGCTCGTGGCCACCACATGGGCCAGCGCCCCGCGGATGCCGCCCACCAGCGACAGCGAGAAGTCGATGATCCGCCTCGTGATGCCCCCGTGGGCCATGATGGAACCCGCCAGCATGAACAGGGGGATGGCCATGTAGGGGAACGAGTCCAGGGACGCGAAAAACCGCTGGCTGATGACGGTCAGGGGATAATCCGCCTGCAGGATGGCCGCCGTGGACGACAGGGCCAGCACGAAACCGACCGGAATCCCCAGAACGAGAAACACGAAAAATGCGATGAACAGGATCGCGGCCATCAGTCCCCACTCCTCTCCCGTTTGAACAGTCTCGCCGTTTCATTGAGGACGAAAAACATCATCAGGAGGCCGGACACCGGAATGACGATGTAAACCCATTCCATGGGCAGCCCGAGGGACGGGCTCGTCTGCCGGGTGCCGAGCTGCACGAGCTTGAATCCGCTGTAGGTCAGCGTGACCGTGAACGCCAGGATGAACAGCTGATTGACGGCCACCAGCACTTTCCGGGGAGTGCCCTGCAGCTTTTTCACCAAAATGTCCAGGGCGATGTGCGACCCGTACTTCACGCCGACGGCCATGCCGAGCATCGACATCCAGACGAACACGTACCGGGCCAGCTCTTCCGTCCAGGTGAACGGGTTCCCGAACACGTAGCGGGAGACGACCTGGGCGGTGACAACCGTGGCCATCACCATCATCAGCAGCGCACAGACATGGTACAGGATCTTCACGATTGCGTTTTCCAGCTTCGCCATTTCGATCCTCCATCGCACATGGCATCAATGAAAAAGAAGGAAGCGAAGTGAAACGGGTACCCCTTTCCGCTTCGCTTCCCCCCGTTCAGACGGTCAACGGATCTTTTCGATGATGCGGTTGTACAGATCGATGTCGACCGTCTTGGCGAACTCTTCGTGCGCCGTGCGGGCCGCCGCCGCAAACTCTTCGATGTTCGGCACCGTTACCTGCAGCCCTTCGCTCTTCATCGTTTCCAGAATCTCGTCCGTTTTTTCGATGACCAGCTGGTTTTCATATTCCGTCGCCGCGTTGGCCGCCTGCACGATGATTTCGCGCTGCTCGTCGGTCAGTTTGGACCACGTCAGATCGCTCATGGACAGCGTCACGTATTCATACTTGTGGGCCGTCAGCGCCAGGTACTTCTGCACTTCGTGGATGCGGCCGCCGTAGATGAACGGAATCGGGTTTTCCTGGGCTTCGATGACGTTCTGCTCCAGGCTCGTGTACACTTCGCTCCACGCCATCGTCGTCGGCGCGGCGCCCATCGCCTTCCACGTCACTTCCATCGCCTTGATTTCAGGCAGCCGGATCTTCAGGCCCTTGATGTCTTCGAGGGTTTGGATCGGCTTGCTGCTCGTCACGTGCCGCGGGCCGCGGTCCCACCAGTTCAGGATGCGCACGCCGGACGCCTTCAGCACGCGGTCGGCGATTTCCTGCCCGATTTCGCTGTAGATGACGCTTTTGTATTGTTCCTCATTGTCGAACAGGTACCCATGCCACGCCAGTTCCCAGTCGATGAGCACCTTTCGGCATTTTGGTTGGAAATCATCGCCACTTTGGCCGAACGCCGAAAGAATGACGCATGGCACTTCCCGTCGCCAGACAGTTGGGCTATAATGGAACTAACGCGCGTTCGCAAACAACACGGGAAACCACCTGATTCCGATCACACGGCATGCTCGGCTGGCGCACCGCCGAAGGAGGAGACCCATGCGCAGCGAAGACATCGCCCGATTGGCCGGCGTCTCCCGCAGCACGGTGTCGCGGGTGCTCAACAACTATCCCGACATTCCCCAGAAAACCCGCGAGAAAGTGCTGAAAATCATCGAACAGTACAATTACGTCCCGAACAATTCCGCCCGCGCCCTGGCCGGCAAAAACACGAACACGATCGGTTTCTTTGCCGTGAGCATGGGCGGACGGGACGGGCAAAACCGGATCTACCAAAACCATTACCTGTCCCCTTTCGTGGATGCCGTCATCGACAAGGCCAACGCCGCGGGCTATTATGTGCTCGTCCATACGGTGTACGCGCCCGAAGACTTCGACAAGGTGAAGCAGGCGTTCCGCCAGAGACGCATTGACGGCGGCATCGTCGTCGGCATCCGGCGGGGCATCGAAACGGTCCGGGAACTGGTCGGTCTCGGCAAGCCGCTCGTCATCATCGACTACGACATCTCGGAAATATTGGCGCATCATCTGGACGAGAAGCATTTTGCCGTCATCAATTCGCGGGACTACGAAGGCGCCTTCGAGGCGGTGCAGGCGCTGATCGATCTCGGCCACCGGCGCATCGCCTTCATCGGCGACGGCGGCAGCACGTGGAGCGGCCAGCAGCGCTATGAAGCTTACCGCGACGCGCTCGTCAAGAACGGCCTGGAATTGCGGGACGAATACGTGCTGAACGGCCAGTTCCGCAAGGATGCCGCCCATGAGGAAACGGCCCGGCTGCTCGACCGCTGCTTTGCGGAAGGCGCGGACGGGAAAAATCCCGGCGGGGAAACAGCCCTGCCGCTGCCCACCGCCTTCTTCGCCGCCAACGACGACATGGCCATCGGCGTCATGGAAGCGCTGCGCGAGCGGGGCCTTGCCGTTCCGGACGACGTGTCCCTCATCGGGTTTGACGACAGCCCGGTGTCGGCCCAGCTGCAGCCGGCCCTCAGCACCGTCCGCCTGCCGATCTACGACATGTCCCGCGCGGCGGTGGAGCAGCTCGTCGCCATGTGCGAACGGCGCCCGTCGTCCTTCAGCACGGCCAGCTTTCCGACGGGGCTCATCATGCGGGAATCGTGCCGGAAGCTGACGGCGGGCTGACCGGACATCGGCGGCTTGTTGGTGTACCGCCTGCTTTTTCTGCCGTCAACTAACACGCGTTAGCCAGCATTTTCAATACATCTTTCAAAGAAAGGAGCCGGTGCCATGAAATTCGGGTATTTTGATGACGAACGCAAAGAATACGTCATCACCACCCCGCAGACGCCGTGGCCCTGGATCAACTATCTGGGCAGCGAGGCGTTCTTCGGGCTCATCTCCAACACGGGAGGGGGGTACTGCTTCTACCGCGATGCGCGGCTAAGGCGGATCACCCGCTACCGGTACAACAACATCCCGATCGACAACGGCGGCCGGTACTTCTACGTGTACGACAACGGCGATTTCTGGACGCCGGGCTGGATGCCGGTCAAACGCGACCTCGCCTTCTACGAATGCCGCCACGGTCTCGGTTACACGCAGATCACCGGCGAGCGCGGCGGCGTGCGGGTGACGGCCCTCGCCTTCGTGCCCCTTGGCACCAACGCCGAAGTGCATCAGGTGAAGGTGAAAAACACATCGGGCGGACCGAAATCGATCCGGCTGTTCTCCTTCATCGAGTTCTGCCTGTGGAACGCCTACGACGACATGACCAACTTCCAGCGCAACCTGTCGACCGGCGAAGTGGAAGTCAAAGGGTCGGTCATCTACCACAAGACGGAGTACCGGGAACGCCGCAACCATTATGCCTTCTACTCGGTCAACGCGGAGATCGCCGGGTTCGACACGGACCGCGAATCGTTCCTCGGCCTGTACAACGGTCTGGATCACCCGAAGGCGGTGGCCGCGGGACAGGCGACCAATTCCATCGCCAGCGGCTGGATGCCCATCGCCTCCCATCAGCTGAACATCGACCTTCAGCCGGGCGAGGAAAAAACGTTCATTTTCGTGCTGGGCTACATCGAAAACCCGGAAGAGGAAAAATGGGAGGCGCCGGGCGTCATCAACAAAACCCGCGCAGAGTCGATGATCGCCCGGTTCGCCGACGATGCCCGGGTGGAAGCGGCCCTGAAGGATCTGGCGGCCTACTGGGACGGCCTCCTTTCCAAATATTCGGTGCAAACCGGCGAAGAAAAGCTGAACCGGATGGTCAACATCTGGAACCCGTATCAATGCATGGTCACCTTCAACATGTCCCGGTCCGCCTCCTATTTCGAATCGGGCATCGGCCGCGGCATGGGCTTCAGGGATTCCAACCAGGACCTGCTCGGCTTCGTGCACCAGATTCCGGAACGGGCGCGGGAGCGGATCATCGACATCGCTTCCACGCAGTTCGAGGACGGCAGCGCCTATCACCAATACCAGCCGCTCACGAAGAAAGGCAACCACGAAATCGGCAGCGGCTTCAATGACGATCCGCTTTGGCTCATCCTGGGCACGGTGGCGTACATCAAGGAAACGGGCGACTTCGGCATCCTCGACGAGCAGGTGCCCTTCGACAACAACCCGGACAACACGGCGACGCTGTTTGAACACCTGAAACGTTCGTTCTACCACGTCGTCCACAATCTCGGCCCCCACGGGCTGCCGCTCATCGGCCGGGCCGACTGGAACGACTGCCTCAACCTGAACTGCTTCTCGAAAGAGCCGGACGAATCGTTCCAGACGACCCAGAACATCGAAGGACGGGTGGCGGAATCCGTCTTCATCGCCGGACTGTTCTGCTACGTCGGCCCCGATTTCGCGGAGCTGTGTCGCCGCCGCGGCCTGCATGAGGAAGCCGCCGAAGCGGAAGCCCACATCGAAAAAATGCGGCAGGCCGTGCTGGAGCACGGGTACGACGGCGACTGGTTCCTGCGGGCGTACGACCACTTCGGCCAGAAGATCGGCAGCAAGGAAAACGAAGAAGGGCAAATCTTCATCGAGCCCCAGGGCATGTGCGTCATGGCCGGCATCGGCGTGAAGGAGGGCCTTGCCTTGAAAGCCCTCGACTCGGTGAAGGAGCGGCTGGAGACGGCCCACGGCATCGTGCTGCAAAACCCGGCGTACTCGAAATACTATCTGAACCTGGGCGAAATCTCGTCCTACCCGCCGGGATACAAGGAAAACGCGGGCATTTTCTGCCACAACAACCCTTGGGTCATGATCGCCGAGACGGTCATCGGCCGCGGCGACCGGGCGTTCGCGCTGTACCGCAAGATCGCGCCGGCCTACCGCGAGGACATCAGCCACATCCATCGCATGGAGCCGTACGTGTATTCGCAAATGATCGCCGGCAAAGACGCGGTGCGCCACGGCGAGGCGAAAAACTCCTGGCTGACGGGCACGGCGGCCTGGAACTACGTGGCGATCACCCAGGCGATCCTCGGCGTCAAGCCGGACTTCGACGGGCTCAAGATCGATCCGTGCATTCCCTCCGATTGGGAAGCCTACACCGTGACGCGCCAATTCCGCGGCGACACGTACCGCATCCGGGTGAAAAACCCGAACCGCGTCTGCAAAGGGGTCGCCTCCATCACCGTGGACGGCAAGCCGGTGGAAGGCCAGGTCATTCCCGTCGCCGGCGACGGCGGCGTCCACGACGTGGAAGTCGTGCTGGGCTGACGGGCTGACGTTTGCAGATCCGCATGCATACCGGAACGCCTTTGTGCAAAAAGAAGAAACCGGAACACCACCAGGAAGCAGACAACAAGGAGGAACCGCATCATGGCCATCATCCAGTTTCCGCAAGGATTCGTCTGGGGCACCGCCACCGCGTCGTACCAGATCGAGGGCGCGTACGATGAAGACGGGCGCGGCCTGTCCATCTGGGACACCTTCAGCCACACGCCGGGCAACATCAGAAACGGGGACAACGGCGACGTGGCCTGTGACAGCTACCACCGGTACGAAGAAGACATCGAACTGATCAAAAACCTCGGCACGAAGGCGTACCGGTTCTCCATCGCCTGGCCGCGCATCATTCCCGACGGGGACGGCGCCGTCAACCCGAAAGGCGTGGCCTGGTATCACAGATTCATCGACAAGCTGCTGGAAGCCGGCGTGGAGCCGTATGTCACCATCTATCACTGGGATCTGCCCCAGGCGCTGCAGGACAAGGGCGGCTGGACCAGCCGCGCCACCATCGACGCCTTCGTCCGCTATGCGGAAGTGCTGTTCAAGGAATACGGCGGCAAGGTGAAAAAATGGATCACCCTGAACGAGCCGTGGTGCGCCTCCTTCCTGTCCTACACGATCGGCGAGCACGCGCCGGGACACAGGGATCTGCAGATGGGGGTGGACGCGGCGCACAACCTGATGGTCGCCCACGGAAAGACGGTGCGACGGTTCCGCGAGCTGGGCATTTCCGGTGAAATCGGGTTTGCCCCGAACGTCACCTGGAAAGTGCCCTTCAGCACCCGCCCGGAAGACGCGGAGGCGGCCCGCCGGGAAATGGGCTGGCAGAACGACTGGTTCCTCGATCCCGTGTTCAAGGGCGAGTACCCGCAATATTTGATCGGCATTTTTGAAAAGCACGGGGCCAAGCTGCACGTGCAGCCGGGCGACATGGAGCTGATCCGCGAACCGCTGGACTTTTATTGCATCAACTACTACAGCGGCAACATGGTGCGCCACCGGGACGGCGCCGGCATGTTCGACGCCGAGTATGTCGACTACGGCCGCGACCGCACCGAAATGGGCTGGATCATCATGCCGGAAGGGCTGAGCAGCGTCCTGCTCCATTTCAAGCAAAAATACGGCGACATTCCGGTCTACATCTCGGAAAACGGCGCCTGCTACAACGACGAACCGGGGCCGGACGGCCGCGTGCGCGACGACCGGCGCATCGACTATCTGCGCTCCCATATCGCCGAACTCGGCCGCGCCATCGCCTCCGGCGTCAACCTGAAAGGCTATTTCCTCTGGTCGCTGCTCGACAACTTCGAATGGGCCTTCGGCTACGAAAAGCGGTTCGGCATCGTGCACGTCGACTTCCGCACCCTGAAGCGCACGCCGAAAGACAGTTACTATTGGTACCAAAAGGTCGTCAAAAACAACTGGCTGGAGGTTTGAGCGTCCAACGCGCGCGCCAAACGCAAGCCAAAAATGAAGGAGGAAGCTTGCCGCTTCCTCCTTGTTTTTGGGGTCCGTGCATTTTGTGTGATTTTCCACCCCTAAATTTCGAAGATGAGGCTTTCACGAACGTTTTGCATGTTTTTTCACGCAAATGGAGCCCGGTCGCCGGCCTCGTTGCCCGTTTTGAATGATTTTTCGAACAAAAAGGCAGAAACGGCCCGTTTCCGAAACCTTTTGTACGATTTTTCATCAAAAATGTCCCGGCATCCCAAATGGTCCGCCCCTGGCTTTGTCCTCCGGCCTCACGCGGTTCCCTGGCCCGTCCCGCCAGCCCGGCGCCCGCGCACGGCCATGATCAGTGCAAGCAGCGACAGGACGAAGGCCGCGATGGAAAGGACCAGCGACACGATGCCGGCGACGGTTCCGCCCGGGCTGCCCGTTTCGCCCGCTCCGCCGGCTCCCGGCGCCGCCACCTTCGTCACCGATGCGGGCCTGTCCGCCTCCGCCGGCCCCGTCCAGGCGACGACCTCCCCGTCCGCGTATGTTTGCCAGGCGTTCCAGACGAGATCTGCCGCGTCGTCCGCCACCCGTCCCTGCATGTAAAATTCGCCGAACTCGGTGGGACCAAACCCCGGCCCCGTCGCTGACCAGGTGACTTTCACGATTTTGCCGGTATCGTCCCGTTCCAGCTCATACGTCCAATCCGGCTTCGGCTCGAAACGGGTGATGTTGACGCCTTCCGGGATCCGGACTTCCACCTTGACGGTTGAACTGTCTTTCTCCGTCGGCACCCGCACGGCAAATTTCTCGTAGGTGCCCGGTGACACTTCCCGCGGATACACCACCACGTGGGCCGAGGCGGAACCGGTCGATGCCCAAAGCGTCAAGAAGACCACCGCCAACATGGAAAACAGGATTTTCTTTTTCATGTGCGAAACGCTCCTTTCTCATCCGGCTTCCATAAAACCGTCATCCTTGAATCCTCAATGGAAACCCCATCAGTGGAATCCGCATCCATGTTGTCCGCATCAATAGACCCGCATGTCATGGGTGAACGAATAGGATTGGCCGTCCGGTGCCGTCACCAGCACGCGGACCCGCCATTCGCCCGGAAACGCCAGATAGATGCCTTCGCCCGCATAGTCGTACCGGTTGAACCCGGGGAAGAAATCCCTTTCCCCCAAATCTTCCGCCGGCGCCAGCGGCACGTCGATCGGGGCCGGTTCATCCCCGTCAAACCGGGGAATGAGCTGCAGCTGCACCCGCTCCGGCCCGCCTTCGTCTTCGGGCAGCCAAACTTTCACCATGAAGCGGTTCGATCCCGGCGCATTCGGGGAAATTTGGGCCGTCATGTGGATGTCTTCGCCCATGACGTGCCAGTGCAGCGGCTTGTTGGCCGGCACGGGATTCAGGCCCGACAGCACCGCCGCGATGGCGATGACGGCCACGGCCAGACCGAAATCCACTGCGACAAGCCGTCCCGAAGGGATTCCGCGTCGCTTCATCTGCCAACGGATCGCGCCCGCCACGGGCAGGACCAGCAGCACGGCGGCGAGTTTGACCAGCAAGGCCGTTCCCCATCCGCTGTACAGGACGTACCGGAAGCCCGGCAGCATCAACCAGGTCATGAGGAAGCCGCTGGCCGCCAGCACGGCGATGCTGATCCAGGCAAAACGGACGAACGCGACGAGGAACGCCATCCGGCGGCGATCTCCGTGGCGCAGTACAAGCAGGATGAGCAGGCCGCCCGCCCAGAGGGCGGCCATCAGCAGATGGACCGCATCGAAGGCAACGGTCGCCCAGACCGGCGCCGCGGCGGCCGCATGGCCGCTCGTCGCCTTGGCGGCGAGCATCAGCAAGGCGATGGCCGCCGGCGCGAAGCGCGGCCACGCCGAAAGCCGCGGAATCGGACGGTCCGGTTTCGGGGGATCCGGTTTCGGGCGATTCGTTCCCGGCTGGTTCGCTCCGGGTCGTTCTTGCGCCGCCGGACGCCCCGGTCTCGGACGTTCCTGACCGTGAAGACCCGTCGCCGGGCGATCCGCCGCGCCCGACACGGCCAGCCCGACCAGAGCCAGGACGACATGCGCCGCCCAAAGCCGGCCGAGAGATGTCTTAAGGAGTGACGCCCAATGGTCCGCCGTCCACCCGTCCATCAGCTGCGGCAATTGAAGACCGATCCAGGCGATCAACGCCAGCAGAAAAAGGCGCAGCGCCGTCAGCTGCCAGAAGGCCAGCCGATCCGATCCCGGCGCATCCGACGGGCGATCCTTCTCCGTTGTCCCATAGCCTTCCGGTCCTGCCGATCCCGCCTTGTCAGCCGCCACGCCGGATCCACATCCGGACCCGCGGCCGGTTGCGGCCCGCATCCATGACAACCCCGGACGCACGCGCCACAGCGCCAATCCCGCAAACAACAGCATGGCAATCAGGTACACCGCCTTGACGCCGTGCAGCAGCATCGACTTCCCATTCGCGCCCTCCGCGTGGCGATGTGCATGCCCGCCCGCTCCCGGGCCGCCCGGCGTCTCCGTCGTCCGGGAACGGCCCGCCGTTCCCCGGCCGTCCGCCCATGCCGCCGGGTCCCCGACGTGGAACACGTAGGACGCGGCCACCGGATGGCCGTCGGCGGACAGCACCCGGTAGCTGACGGTATACGTCCCGTCCGCAAGGCGCGGCAACGCCACGCTCACTTCCCGGCGATCCGGGCTCAGCACCGCCTTGTCCTTCGTCACTTCGCGCCCCCGGCCGTCAAAAACGCGGATCGCGTACAACCCGCTTTCCAGCCGTTCGTTGAACGTCAGGCGGACGGCATCCGGCGGCTCGTCCAGCACGCTGCCGGCGGCCGGTTCCGCGTCCGTCAGGGAGGCGTGGGCCAGCGCCGGTTCCGGCATCGCCGCCAACGCCGCACAGAAGGCAAACAAAAAGGCGGCAAACCACAGCGTCCGCTTGCGGATTGCGCCCTTTCCCGATTCCCTCGAGAGCATCCCCCATCCCTCCCCATCCATTTTCCCGGGAGATGGGCGTGATGAAAATCACCCGATGGGGCTATTTCTCGTATTTTTTGTGACGAATGTTTGTCAAGCCGTGGCGGATGGCGTAGGCGGCCAGATTGACCCGGTTGTCGAGGGACAGTTTGTGCAGCATGTTTTTGATGTGGTTTTTCACCGTATTCTCGCTGATGTTCAGCTGCCGGCCGATCTCCCGGTTCGTCCGCCCTTCGGCGATGAACGCCGCGATCTCCCGCTCCCGGCTCGTCAGCACGTCGGGCGGCCGTTCACCGGCCATACCGCCGGCCGCCGTTTCCTCCCCGGCGGATGCCGCCGCTTTGTCCCGGCCAACCGCATCCCGCGGCCGCTCCCGGAACTGGCGGATCAGCCGGTCGGCGATCATCCGGGATCCTTCGGCGTTTTCGTCCAGCAAGGCCCGCAAATACCCGCACCATTCCTCCGGTTTCATGTTTTTCAGCAAATACCCCTGCGCCCCGAACTGGAGCGCCGTGAACAGATCCTCCGCCGCGTCGGAAACGGTCAGCATGACGATGCGGAGCTGCGGATATAGCCTTTTCAGCCGCCGCGTCGCCTCCAGCCCGCCCATGCCCGGCATGCGGATGTCCATCAGCACCACGTCGGGCTTCAGCTCATCGCACAGCTGCAGCGCCTCTTCGCCGCTCTCCGCCTCCCCCGCCACCGTGAACGCCGGATCGTCTTCCAGAAGGCTGCGGATCGCCTTGCGGGCATAGGGATGGTCATCGACGATCAGCACGCGGTAGGCCATACCAACCATCCGTCACCCTCCGTTCCGCGTTCCCGTCAGCACCAGTTCCCATCCGGCGCCGGGCTTCGTGTCGACCGTCATGTCCGCCCCGAGTTCCCGCGCCCTTTTGCGCATGATGGACATGCCATACTTGCCCCTTCCTTCCGGCATTCCGGCGGCCGCCGGCCCGTCCGCTTCCAGCATGCGCGCCGCCTCCAGCGGATCATGCCCCTTGCCGTCGTCCCGGATCCGCATCTCCCACCCGCGGTCATCGGCCCGCAGCGCGAAGAACACCCGGCCCGCTTCCGCGTGTTTGCGGATGTTCGTGAACGCTTCCTGGATGATGCCCATCAGCGCGATTTGCTCGCGATCGTCAAAATAATCCGCCGGCACGTCCACCGAAACCGCCGTCTCCACGCCCGCAAGCAGCCGCCACTCCCCGATCCACCGGGCCACCTGCGCGGGGAACGACCCGTCCCGCTCCGGCGGCTGCCTGAGGTTGAAAATCGCCTGCCGCAGATGCCCGTCGATCTCCGCCGCCACGGAGCGCGCATCCTCCACTTTGCCGTCCTTGAGGCTCACGTTCAGGTAAAACAGCATCTGCGCAATCCGGTCATGCAGCTCCCCGGCGAGCCGTTCCCGCTCTTCAAGCACCGCCCGCGCCGCCCGTTCTTCCGCCAGACGCCGGTTCGACCGCTCGATTCGGCGGAACAGGAACGACGACACGGCGAACGACACCGCCAGGCTGAGCAGCGTGATGTACAGATTCCCCCGCTCCATCGACAAATGACGGAGCATCCATTCACTGTGGCGGATGTATTCGAAACTGCCGATGATGAAGGGCGGGAGCAACACCGTGAACCATTTCAGCGCCCGCAGCGACATGGCATCAGCCCCGTTTCCGACCCGATGGGTATTCCTGTCCACCGTTATGGCCGTCCGACCCGGATATCATCCCGACGTTGCACCGGTGGTTGTCCATTGATCTTGATTGTAAAGGGTTCCCGCCGGTCCGTCCAGCCCGGCGGCGATTTGCCGGACAACGGGCCCACCGTGTGCGCGATCCATTTGAAAAAGCGGGGCATGCCGGAGTATGATGATGGAAGGAACCAGTACGCATTGGAGGTGTCCGGGTTGATCATCCATGAAGCGAAAGAAGGGACATACCAGGGCGAGCGGGCCATCGTGCTGAAATACGGAGCTTATTCCGCCATCCTGCTGCCGCGCCTGGGCGGCAATCTGGTCGCGTTCCGCGACGACGAGAAAGGATGGCGTTTCCTGCGCGAGCCATCCGAAGAGGAGTTTGCCGACTTTGCAAAAAGCCCGAAAGTGCACGGCATTCCGGTGCTCGTGCCGCCGAACCGGTATGACGGGGGACGCTTTGCCTGGAACGGCCGGCAGTACGAATTCCCGGTCAATGAGCCGGAGACGGGCAACCACCTGCACGGCTTTGCCGCCGACACCGAATGGACGGTGACCGGATTCGGCAGCGACGAAAGCAAAAGCTGGGTGCAGGTGAAGCTGGCTTTTGACGAAACCCATCCGTTCCACCGGCATTTCCCGCACAAGTTTTCGTTGACCCTTACATATGTGCTGTCCGGTGACGGCCTGACGCAGAAGGTGGAAGCCGTCAACGAGGGCCGCGACGCCATGCCGTTCATGCTCGGTTTCCACACGGCGGTCAACGCGCCGTTCGCCCCGGGCAGCACGCGGGACGACATCGCCGTCCGTGTGACCATCGGCGAGCGGTGGGAACTGGACGGGCGGATGCTGCCCACCGGCCGGAAACTCGCCCTGTCCGAAGGGGAAGCGCGCATGGCGGCGGGGGAAGGCGATCCGTATTTCGAAGACCTGGACAACCATTACACGGCGGCGCCGCAAGGCGGACGGAACTTCGCCGAGATCGCGGACCGCAAGGCGGGCGTGCGGTTCGTGTACGACGCCGGCCTCAAGTACAGGCATTGGATGATCTGGAACAACAAGTCCAACGGCCGCTTCTTCTGCCCGGAACCGCAGACGAACATGGTGAACGCGCCGAACGTGAACCTCCCGGCGGAAGAAACGGGCGTCATCACCCTGAAGCCGGGCGAAACCTGGTCGGAGACGAGCCGTTTGTACGTGGAGAAGCTGTGAAGCGTTGCGACGATATCAACAGCGAAAACAAGCCCCGCCTGGTCCGCCAGGAGGGGCTCAATCATTTTATGGCTGACAATCCGTCCAAAAAGAAAAAGGAGGCCGAAGCCTCCCCGATCATGATGTCACCAAAAGACCATCCGATCGGTTCTTGTTTTCCTCTTCCCGGTTCTCCGCCGGGCGGGTCTGCATTTCCTTCCGCAGCGGGAACAGACGTGCCGGACGGGCCGCGACATGCTGGTCATCGCCATCTCCTGGCGCTGGAGCCAGCCGGTCAGCTGCTGCCAGACCGGGATCAGGTCCCGGAACGAACGGTACAGCTTCTGCATCCGGTCGATCGTTCCCATCACTTCATCCAGCCCCTGGTTCAGATCGCTCACGAAGCGGCCGAAATCCCTCATCGCTCGCATCCGTCCTTCCCGGCTTCCATGGAAGGTGTCTCTTCTACAGCATATGCCGACGGGCGATGAAGGTACGGACCGCGATGAACCAAAGCGCCGGCTCACCGCTCCAGATGGGCGCCCTCCACCACCCCCACTTTTTCCAGCTTCTCCCGCCTGTAATTCAGGTAATCCATCATCCAGCCCCTCTCTTCTTCCAACAATCTGTACCCGGCCCGCTGCATTTGCCAGTCGAAATCGAGGTCCAGCGACCCTTCCTCGGGATGATGAAAAAAGGAACGGACCCGCTTGCCGTGAAAATGGGAAAGATCCGCCCCGAACGATTCGATCCAGAACGGATCGCTCAAAATGCTGGCCACGCCGAGCCGGCTGTTGGCCAATTGCACCTCGTCCGACAGCAGATGGGCGATCAGCTGGAACGCTTCCGGCTTCTTCTGGCTGTTTCTTGGAATGCCCAGCAAATAATAGTCCGCAAGCGGACCGGTATCCGGCGCATCTTCAAAAACCGGGAAACTGACCAGATCCCAATCTCCTTTGTACGGGGGCGTAAACGGCCGGTCCCTGAACCCGGACGGATTGATGTCGCCCAAGTAATGACCGGCATACATGGCCGCCTGCCCGTCGGAAAACCCGAATGGATGTTCATAAATGTAAAAACTCATGCCCTTCTGTTCGTAAAGTTCATTGAAGGTTTTCTTGAATTCAAGGGCTCTTGCCCAAAGCGGACTGTCATCGTCCGGCATGCCGAATTCATCGAAAAAGCGGAGATGAAACTGGCTGAACGGCAGCGTCATGTCGCTCAACGCCAGTCCGGCCCTTGTCCCCATCTGCGGATGATTCATGATCTCCCGGGCCAGGCCGAAGACGTCATCCCAGGTCATCCCATCGGTCGGGTAGGGAAGGCCCAGTTCATCAAATAGCGTGGTGTTGTAGTATAGCGCGTAGACATCCTTGCCGAAGGGAATGCCATAGGTTCGGCCCCCGCCCAGGGCCTTGACAAAATCCAGTGCCCGGCTGTCAATCCGGCCCATGATTCCAAGGATGGTGTCGAGGTAGGGGTCCAGCGGTTCAAGATACCCGGATTTGAACAAATAGGGCGCCAGCGTGCTCTCGAACATGATGATGTCGCCGGGCAAATCTTTCTCCGCAATGTCGTACACATCCAGCGGATGCATGGCATCCCGGCCGCCGCCCAAATAGCGAAACTCGCGAATGATAAAGGTCTGTTCAAATGCCGCTTCCGGATACTTCGCCGACAGATGGTTGGCAAAATGCGTTTCGAAGGACGGACCGGCCCCCCTGTCCCAGATGACGGTGAATGGGCCGTCAATTGTTTTTATTTTCCCCCCCGATTCCATGCAGGACGCCAAAAAAAGCATCATCGCGATGACGAAAAAATTGGATAATAACAAGAATTTTCCTTTCATCCGCTCATCTCCCCAAGAAATTTGGAAAATGAATGGTTTCATGCATTCTGTCTATTTTTCCAAATTCCATCTTAACAAATAAATTATTCTTTAATTAATCAGATATTTATAATAAATTCTTTTTAAAATATATTAAACTTGTAAGCGCTTTCCATTTCCGTATGGAGGAGGTGAATCCCTTATGTGCCAAGTCGCATACACGCTGTGCTCGCCTTACTACTGCGAAGGAACGACGCGCATCAGACTTCGTTATCAATCTAACGGTGTTCCTTGCGGCGACAATAATCATCCTTGTGACTGCAAATAAAGCGTTGAAAGGGATGCTTCTTGCGTCCCTTTCATTTTACTTTTTTTGGAGGGATAACGTGTTTGCTTTGCTGATTATCCTTCAACTGCTCCTTTCTTCCGTTTTCGTTCTTTCTTCCATTTCTAAGCTGATTTCGCGCTATTCCTTCATGGAGACGCTCTCGGAAATCGGATTGAATGCCAGATACATCCCCTTGGTCTCCTTGCTGTTTCCGCTTGCCGAATTGCTTACGGGCGTGCTGCTTCTTCTGGAACCCGCAAGATGGATCGGCCAGTTCATCATGCTTTGCATGCTGATCGGGTTTGCAGTTCTTTCGATTCGGGCCATGAGTTCCAAAAACAACGAAATCAATTGCAGCTGTTTCGGTGAATTGGTCCGGGAATCCCTTGGAATGTCCACACTCGTCCGTTCGGTCGTTCTGATGCTCTGTCTGGTTCCGTTGTTCATGTTCAGGGAACCGACCGGATTGTTCGAGCTGGGACCCGCCGATTTGATGGCAGCATGGTTCGGTGTCAAGACCGATTGAAAATTCCTCAAAATAATCGGTTGAAAATTCCCCAGTAACAACGATGAAGTGTATTCGAAGCGGTCAAATTGCCACTGGTCTAGTCGGTCTGTTCAGGGTTGTTGCCGGTTGGTTCGGGCCTGAAAAAGTCCGCTTTCTTCTTTTCCTTGATGCGGTAGCTCTCCCCCTTGATGTTGATCGTGATGGAATGATGCAGGAGTCGGTCCAGTATGGCCGTTGCCAGCACTGTGTCACCAAAGATTTCTCCCCATGCGCC
>Ga0310841_100402_pt1 | contig 26064 bp, 19 predicted proteins | sample SM_ome_9_FD_201311 | JGI IMG/M metagenome (GOLD analysis project Ga0310841, IMG submission 201311) | Sorghum-adapted microbial communities enriched on stacked mutant (SM) sorghum from Joint BioEnergy Institute, Emeryville, California... ...
GGTTTCGTCGCCAGTGCTCGTACCTGACGACCCCGTCTCATGTCAGCGCGACACGCCGTACCCCAAAGGGAAGATCGACAGACGTATCTGTCCCCCGACGTGCTCACCGGTTCTTCAACAGGCTCTTCAGCGGATGCGCTCGCTCGCCCGTACCGGCCTGCGCCGGCTGGCGGTGGCGTGATGCGCCAATGGCTGGTCGGCGTCGTGGGGCTGTACCCGCGCACGATCCGCGAACGCTACGGGGAAGAAATCAGCGACCTGCTCGTCAACTCTCCCACGCCCGTACGTGATCTGGCCGATGTGGCTTGGTGCGCGCTCCGCGACCGGATCAGCCAGCAAACGGAGCCGATGACGATGCTTCGAGCCCGCGCAGGTGCGCTCACTCTGGCCAAACTGCTACTGATACCCCTCGGCTTCGCGATCGCGCTGGTGGCGCTGACACCCGTGCTCGGCCCCATGCAGTTCACGCTGGAAGGCCTCGGTATCAGCCTCGGGCAGCCCGAGTCTCCGGGGTACGGCATCCTCGGGGTGCTGCCGGTCGGACTGCTCGCCTGGTGGCTCGGCCGGCGGCTGGGTCAGGCGGGCACGATCGCCGCCGGGTGGGCGCTGGTGCCCGCGGCGCTCGCCCTGAGCATGATCGCCATGGCCGGCGTGCCCGGCCCCGGCATGATCCTCGGCGAAACCGCCAGCTCCTCCATGCTGGCCACGCTGTGCTGGGGCGTCGGACTCGCCGCGCTCGGCCTGCTCGTGCGTAACCTCATGCACCGTAACCGGGTCGCTGCTGGCTGGACCGCCGGGATCGGCGGCGGTCTCCTCGTGCTCACCCTGAGCACCGCGACCTACGTATTCAGCGGGGGCGCGATAAGCCTGGCCTTACCGCCGGACTTCTCCGCCGTCCCCGTCGTGTCACGAGAGCACGCGCCGTACTGGTACCTGGGCCTCATCTCCGGCATCTACCCGGATGACGCCGGTGTGTCCGGAGATTTCATAATGCTGTCCGATGCGGTCAAGGCGCTGCCGGCGGTACACACCCTCTGCACAATCTTCACTCTCGCGCTCATCGCCGCGGCGACCGGAAGCATCTGCCGGACGCCTCGCGAGAGTCACTGAAGGACGGCTCTCGACACTGCCGGTGGCTCAGGTCGTTGGCGGCGCGGTGTGGGAACGCCGGCTCAGTCCATCAACGACCCGTGGCGGCGCGCCAAGGTCCAGCGTCTCGACGACGGGTGGATCGGACGCTGGACCTTGGCGCGCTCACCCGCGACCGTCAGTCGGTCAGCGGCGTGAGCCGGATCCGGACGACGCCCGGCATGGGGAGGTCGACGTCGAACGTGAGCTCGTCGTCGACGCGGGCCACCCGTGCGTCGCTGAGGCGTGATTCGTCGAGCGTGTTGACCGCGCGCAGCCGTTCCCAGGTGGCCTCGTCGGGCCACACCAGGTCCTCGCCGACGTGCTTGGCGATACTCGAGTGGTCATTGTCTATCCGCGCCAGGTGCACCGCGTACCGGCCGGCGGCCAGTCCGCTGACCACCACGGAGACCGGGCGCTCGAGCTCCGGCACGCCGCGGAACAGCGACGCGTCCGGAGTGGCGTTCCACACCAGCACGTCGACACGCCCGTCGTCGGCCCGTGCGGCCCAGGAATCCACCAGGCCTCCCGCCCCGTCACCGCCGACCGTCGAAGCGACGATCTCATCACCGAGGCCTTCGGCCATGGTCACCGCCCACCACCGCGGCTTGCGCAGGTTGCCGACCGTCAGCAGGCCGAACCCGCCGTGCAGCAGGCGGGGCGGGCGGCCCAACTCCTCGAAGTGGTCGCTGATCACCCAGTACGCCAGCGCGTCGACCCGCCCCTGCGCCGACTTGTATCCCCGCAGGATGAACGGCGCTCCGTAGGCGGTGTCGTGGATCGGGTGGAAGTGCGTGTGCCCGACCCCCCACTCGGTCCACCACACCTGAACGTCGTCGAAGCCGTGCCGCCGCAGGCTCGGCCACACGGACACGGGTGCGTTGCCGTAGGTGTGCGTCGAAACGAAGTCCAGCGGCGTGCCGGTCTGCGCGCAGAAGGCGCACAGGTCCTCGATCCACTCGCTCGCCGCCGTGGCCGGGCCGCCGACCAGCAACCGCTCGTCGACGGACTTGACCGCACGCGCCGCCTCCGCGTACAGCCGCATGTAGTCCGCCTTCGTACCGGCCCAGAACACCTCGAGGTTGGGCTCGTTCCACACCTCGAAGCCCCAGCCCGCGACCTCGTCGATGCCGTAGCGCTCGACGAGGTGCGCCGCCAACCGGCGGTTGAGGTCGGCCCACACCGACCAGTCCTTGGGCGGTGACACGTAGCCGCGGTACTGGAAGGTGGTCTTCGTGTGGTCGGCGGCGAGGTCGTGCGGCATGAAGCTCAGCTCCAGCACCGGCCGGACGCCCACCGCCACCAGTTCGTCCACGATCCGGTCGACGCCGCTGAAGTCGTACTCCGGCTCCTGGCCCGGCGCCCACCGGAACACGCCAACGTCGTCGTGGTAGATCGCGTGGGCGCGGACCCGCCGCACACCGATCTCCTTGCTCGCCAGAGCGAGGGCCTCGCGGAACTCCTGGCCCACCGGGTTACCCGCCTCGTCACGCTCGAGCCACAACTGGGACAGCCGCTCGGAGCCGACCATCTCCCAGACCCGCCTGAGCCGGCCGGTCACACGGGCCGCGTCCACCCGTACCCGGATCGGCTCGGTCAGTTCCGTGGCTGCGGCCGCGCTGACCGTCACGCTGTGCGGTCCGGCCGGAAGGTCGGCCGCGGGCACGGCCTGAACCCGGTAGTAGTATGTCGTGCCCGGCTCGATCCGAGCGTCGGCGTACACGGGGTCCGGCACCGCCCGGACATCGCTGTTGCCGTGCTCGAGCACCGTCCACGGCCCGTCCGGCGAGGTGGCGCGAGAGATGAGGTAGCCGGCGGCACCAGGCACCGGCGACCAGCGCAGGTTCACTAGGCCGCGGCCCGGGGTGGCGGTGAGCCCTTCGGGCGCTGGCAGTGCGATGCGCGCGTCGTCGGCGGCATCGGTGCGACGGTAGATTCGCCGTTCCCAGTCCTCGCGGGCTTGGGCCGCTAGCGAGTCGCTCACAGGTCTTCTCCCCATATCGGTCGTGACGGTGACGCCCTGTCGGTCACCGGAAGCCTCGTCGGTCACCGGAAGGTTAGGTCGAGTTGACCGGGAGTCGCGGCGCGTACGGCGACGACGGTCAGCCCATCCCGGTGGTGGACGTCCGCGGGCAGCGAGGCCTCCACCTGCCGGTCGGTCACCAGGGCGATGACCTCCTCCCGCTGCACGAGGTCGAAGGAGATCGTCTGATCGGTGGTTCCACAGATCTCCGCGGTGCTCCAGTGCACGGTGGCCCGGGGCAGCCGGAGCCCGAGCGGGAGCATTCGGCCGGTGCGCGGCGGCAGCCCGAGTTCGCGGCCGTCGAACAGCGGCGCGTCGTCGAGCCACAGCCGAACCCGGTTGGGGTAGCCGGACACGTTGAGCAGGTGGAGCAGCCGGCTTCCCTCGTCGTCGACGGTGGTCGTCGCGAAGAGGCCGGGAACGGCGGCGTCGTGCGTCAGCCCTGGACGCGCGCCGAGGTGTTCGACGGCCGTCCGGAACAGCCGTGGGCTGGCGGGCACCTCCGCGGTGAGCACCACCGCTCGACCCGCTCCACAATCGACGGCCACGCCGCACGCCTGGCCGCTCACCGCCGCCCGGAGAAGGACGTCACCGCTCGTGGCGTGCAGTTCCTGCCACGAGCCGACGGGAACCTCCGCCATGGGCGCTGCCCACGACGACGCGGTGACCGCCGGACGGTACTCCCGCTCGAGGCGGCGCACGGGGCCGGCCGTCAACCCGAGCGCCTCGGCGAGCAGGGCGCACGGCCGCCCCTCCAGGTCGGCGGTCGGCAGCCGGCCCAGCAGCAGGAGCCCACCCCCGCCGGTGACGTGCTCGACGAGGCGGCGCTGGACCGGCGCGTCGAGGTGCGTGCCGGTCGCCAACGCGATCACCCTACGCATCCGGCCGGGATCGTCGCGCTGCAGGTCGACCGCGCCGAACCGGTAGCCGGCCAGCAGCAGGGAACGGGTCAGCGCCTGACGGGCGCCACCGCCACGGTGGGCGATGAGGTCCTCGCGCACGTCTCTCATGACCTGGCTGGCTGGGTAGTGGTACTCGGTCATGTAGGCGTCCGGCACGAAACCCAGCACCAGATCGTCGTGCTCCTGGTGCATGCGAGCCAGCCACGGCTCCTGGGCGCGTACGGCCGCGATGGCCCGTGCCGTCGGGGCGTAGGTCAGCCCGCGCTGCCCCTCCGGTCCGATGGGCGCGCCGATGCCGTGCCGCTCGCCGGTGATGGCGATCCGGTCGTTGCCGTCGCCGACCGGCTCGTCCAGCGGTCCGTTGATGCCCCCGGCGAAGAGGTAGTAGTTGATGAGCCGGTTGCCCTGGGCGACGAACAGACGGGTCTTGAGGTCGATGGCCGAGGGATCGTACTGCCGGTCGTGGCCGCCGTTGTAGTCGCCGCTGCCGGCCTCGAACTCCACCGACGTGAGCGGTTGATCCTCGTCGTGGGCGGCGTCGCAGAAGGCATTGAGCGTGTGCAGGCCGACCGTCGACGGGATGGTCAACTCGCCGACGTAGTGGTCGGAGCCCGAGATCATGCCGGGCACGCCGGAGTACGTCTGGATGAGCTGGCTGATGCCGACCGGGAACGTGTCCGCGTGTCCGCCCTCGGTGCCGTGGATGTTGACGATGAACGGGACATCACGCACGCCGGCCGCCTCGGCGAAGCCGCGCAGAGCGGCCACGTATCGGGCGAAACGATCACGCATGAAGGTGCCGAGGTCGACCCGCAGGGCCGCCGCCCACGCCTCCTCGGGTGAGCGGACCGCGCGTGCCCAGGCCGCCGGGTCACCGAGATCCACCGGATAGCGCGACGCCAGGGCGCTCCCCCACCGCTCCCGAAGCCACCGCAGGAAGTCGGCGAGGAGGTGGTCGGTGAGCTGGGGGGCGTTCGCCACCCAGGCGAGCATGCCGACCTCGTTGTCCAACTGCGCCGCGATGATGTTCCCGCCGCGTGGCTGCAGCCGGTCCGCCAGCACCGGCATCACGGCGTCGTACCACCGGCGCACCTCCGCGAGGTACGCCGGTGCCAGGTAGTCCACGTCCCGGGTCGGCACCGGCGCGCCGTCCCAGGTCACCGGCACGATCTCCGGGTGCTCGGCGTAGAGCCGGAACGGCAGCCCTTCGTTCTTCAGCTCGGCCATCACGAACGGCCCTGGCCGCGCGATGAACCACAGCCCGTGTTCGGCACAGAGGTCGATGAACGCGCCGATGTCGCGCTCGGGCCTCGACTTCCCCGTGACGTCGATGGTGCCGTCCGGCAACTGGTGCCACAGCCACGGCAGGTACGAGGCGACGGCCGTGCACCCGGCCTCCTTGGCCAGTCGAAGCCGGTCCGCCCACGCGTGCCGAGGCACCCGGAAGTAGTGGATCTCACCAGCGAGCACGATGCGTGGAACGCCGTCGATGAGGAGTTGGCGACGCCGAGTCTCGATCATCTCGGTCCCGTCTCGAGGTATTGCACGGACACTGGGCCGCGGTTACATTCCTGTAAACGTTTTCTGTAAACGTTTCCAACACCCTACAGAGGGCGGTCGGCATTGGGCAAGAAGCCAGTCAGTCTCCACGAGGTGGCCGCGCACGCCGGAGTCTCCATCGCGACCGTCTCCCGGGTGGCGCGCGGCGTCGGCCAGGTCGCCCCCGCGACGCGCCGGCGTGTCGAGGAGGCCATCGCCGAGCTGGGCTTTCGCCCCAGCCACTTCGGACGGGCGCTGGTCGAGCGCCGGCACAAGGCGCTCGGCGTCGTCTTCCCAGGCTTGTCCGGCCCCTACCACTCCGAGGTCATCGCCGGCTTCGAGGAGCAGGCTGTCGCGGCCCACCTGTCCGTGCTCATCCTCGGCACGCACCTGCTCAAGGAATCCGGCGACCTCGTTCTCACCATGGCCGACCGGGTCGACGGCATCGCGGTCCTCGGAGGCAGCGTGCCCGACGACATCGTCGACACGCTGCGCGCGCGAGGCTGCCCGGTGGTGGTGCTGGCGGGCGAGCCGCGGGAGGACATCCCCACGATCCGCACCGAGAGCTTCGAATCCACCCGGCGGCTGACCCGGCACCTGATCGACGACCACGGTTACCGACGACTGCGCTTCGTCGGTCACCCGGCTGGATCTCCGGACGCGACCGCCCGCTGGCAGGGCTTCCGGGAGGCGCACCGGCAGGCCGGTCTCCCCGTCCCCCGCTCGCCGCTGCTGGCCGGACACGATCAACCCGCCGGCATGATCGCGGCGCAGCAGCTCCTCGACGCCCGCGAATTGCCGGACGCGATCGTGTGCGTCAACGACGAATGCGCCCTCGGCATCCTGGTCGGGCTGCTGGGGCGGGGCGTACGGGTGCCCGAGGATGTCGCCATCACGGGATTCGACGACGTCCCGGCCGCCGCGCTCACCGCGCCCGGACTGACCACCGTCCGCCAGAGCATGCGGGCACTCGGTGCCCGCACCGCCCAGGTGCTGTGCGCGGCCATCAACGGCGAGGACGTACCGCGGGACGAGGTCCTGCCGAGCGACATCGTGATCCGATCCAGCTGTGGGTGCCCGCCCCCCGACCCGGCGCCCGAGCCGGTCATCCCGGCGGACGGGCGCCTGAGCCCTCCACCCCAAACACGCTCTGCACCCCACGCAGACAGGCGGGCTACCCGAGCCCGCGCCTCACACGCCATCCGATCGAGGAGGTGACCTGATGTCACGGCGCCAACGGGCAGCTGCCGTCCTAGCCTCGTTGACACTCGTGGCCGCGATGACGGCCTGCGGCTCCGACGACGCAGCGGAGTCCACCGGGTCTGACGGGATGATCGAACAACTCGTCTTCCCCGCCGAGGGCCAGGCCAGCCAGGGTGGCCTGGCGAACTACAACGTGTTCGCGCCCAACCCCACGCTGTGGAACGGCCTGTTCGAGCCGCTCATGATCCGCAACAGCCTGACCTGCGAGATCATTCCGTGGCTCGCCACGGAGTACGAGTGGGAGGGCGGCGACAAACTCACCTTCACCATCCGCGACGGCGTCACCTGGAGCGATGGCACGCCGTTCACCGCCAAGGACGTCGCGTTCACGTTCAATGTGGGCAAGCAGTACCCGGCTGCGGACAGGGCCGGTCTCTGGAACGACAGCTTCGGCGCTCCGGCCTCGTCGGTGACGGCCGAGGGCAACAAGGTGGTCATCACGTTCACCGGCAACGCGGTGCCCAAGTTCGAGGGCATCATCGGAGTGCAGATCCTGCCCGAGCACATCTACGGTTCCGTCGGCGACCCGACCAAGTACGTCGACGAGAAGGGCATCGGCACCGGACCGTTCAAGGTCGCCAGCTACAACGGCCGCCGCCTGGTGCTGGAGCGCCGGGACGACTACTGGCAGGCCGACAAGATCAAGGTCAAGAAGATCGTCCACGAGGGACAGTACGACGCGGCCCAGGCCTCACTGAAGCTGCGCAGTGGCGAGCTCGACGCGTACACCGGTGAGATCCCCAACCCGCAGCGCTCCTTCGTCGACGCGGATCCGGAGAAGAACCACTTCTTCTACGCGCCAGCCGGCATGACCGTCCTGACGCCGAACCTCACCAAGGCGCCGTTCAACGACGTGAAGTTCCGCGAGGCCATCGCCTACGTGATGAACAAGCAGGAGATGTCGGAGAAGGCGACGTACGGCATCATGAAGCCGGCCAGCCAGTCCGGGCTGAAGCTTCCGTACGCCGCAAAGTTCCTGCCCGACACGTACACGCAGGAGGCCACCATCCTGCCGTACGACGTCGCCAAGGCTGAGGCGCTGCTCGACGCCGCCGGCTACCGGAAGGGGCCCGACGGTAAGCGGACCATGCCGAACGGCAGCCCGCTCGCGATCACCTTCAGCGTCCAGGCCGGGTGGATCGACTACCAGGCCATCGCGGACGTCGCCGTCCGGGGCCTCAACGAGGTCGGGATCAACACGAGGCTCGTGCCCTCCGCGCCCGAGTCCGTAGACGCGCAGAAGAAGTCCGGCGACTTCGACCTCCTGCTGGAGTACCTGCACGGCGGGTGCGACATGGCCCGCAACCTCGGGTCCAAGCTGCACAGCGGCCAGTTCCCCACGCAGACCGAGGTGAGGTCGAACGTCGAGCGCTGGAACGACCCGACGACGGACGCCACTGTGGACAAGCTCGCGGCGTCGACCGACGAAGCGGAGCAGAAGGCCCTGATCGGCGAACTGGTCGACACGATGATGACGAAGTTCCCGGTGATCTCGCTGCTCTACGCTCCGGAGCGCCTGATCTACCGCACCGACAAGGCGGTCGGCTGGCCGAGCGAGGAGAACCCCTACGTCAACCCGGGTGCGCGGTTGGTCATCCTGACCCACCTCACCGCCCCGTCGAAGAGCTGATGGTCCGGCTGCCCACAACCAGGCGGTAAGGAGGTCGCATGCGCTACTTCGCGAGAAGGATCGGATTCTTCATCGCCACGTTGTGGGCAGCCATCACCCTCAACTTCGTGATCCCCCGGCTTCAGCCGGGGGATCCGGCGGAGATCATGGTCCGGAAGCTGGCGAGCCGCGGCACCGGCGACGCGGAGCTGGACCCGGCCAAGGTCAGGGCGATGCGGGCCATGCTCGGCACACCGGAGGGCAGCCTCTGGGAGCAGTACGTGGAGTACCTGCGGAACCTGGCGCGCGGCGAGTTCGGCATCTCGTTCACGTACTACCCGTTCACGGTCTCCGAGGTCATCGGCCAGGCTCTGCCGTGGACGCTCGTCCTGGCCGGGGTCACGCAGGTCCTGTCGTTCCTCGTCGGCGTGACCCTCGGAGCGTTCGCCGCCTGGCGGCGCAACTCCAGATTCGACTCGATCGTCACGCTGGGCTCGACGTTCCTCGGGACGCTGCCGCAGTTCTGGGTCGCGCTGCTGTTCCTCTTCCTCTTCGGCTACACCCTCGGGTGGTTCCCGACCGCCGGCGGCTACAGCGAGGCGATGCCCGGGTGGAACCTCGAGTTCATCGCGGAGGCGATCCACCACTCGATCCTTCCCGCCGCGGTCCTCATGCTCACCGTGCCGACCGGGTGGGTCCTGGGCATGCGCAACACGATGGTGATGAACCTGGGCGAGGACTACATCCGACTCGCCAAGGCCAAGGGGCTGCCGGACCGGCTGATAGCCCTGAGGTACGCCGCGCGCAACGCGCTGCTGCCGAGCATCACGGGACTCGCGCTCTCCCTCGGCGGCATCTTCGGCGGCCTCATCCTCATCGAGCAGGCCTTCGACTACCCCGGTATGGGTCGACTGATGGCGGAGGCGGTCAGCAACCGGGACTTTCCGCTGCTGCAGACCCTGATGCTGTTCAGCGTCGTCGGTGTGCTCGTCGCGAACCTCATCGCCGACATGCTGTACGGCGTGCTGGACCCACGCGCGCGCAAGGCGCAGGCGTGAGCGGGAGGTGACCCATGACCACAGGCACCACTGCGACGCGCGGCGACGGAGACACGGCCACCGTCGAGGGCGTCGAACCCGTGGAGAGCCCGCGCTGGTACGCGATCGTATGGCGCAGCGGCAAGGCTCGGGTCGGGATCGTCATCCTCGCCGTGTACGTGCTGGTGGCGGTCTTCGCTCCGCTGATCGCGCCGTACGACCCGACCCGGTCGGACTTCGACCAGCTGCTCGAACCGAGCGCGGACCACTGGTTGGGCACCAACACCACGGGCAACGACATCTTCTCCCAACTGATCTACGGCACCCGGGTGTCGCTGCTGGTCGGGCTCCTCGGTGGGTTGCTCTCCACCGCCATCGCCCTCGTGGTCGGCCTGATCGCCGGGTACACCGAGGGCACACTGATCGACGAGGTCCTGTCGTTCGTCACCAACCTCGCGATCGTCGTGCCGGCCCTCCCGCTGATGATCGTCCTCGTCAGCTACTCGGAGGTCCGCGGCCTTCCGCTCATCGTGTTCGTCATCGGCATCATCTCCTGGGCTGGCCACGCCCGGGCGAAACGCTCGCAGATCATCACCTTGCGCAACCGTGACTTCGTCACCGCGGCGAAGTTCGCCGGCGACAGCATGTGGCGCATCGTCTTCCGGGAGATCATGCCCAACATGATCTCCCTGGTCGCCGCCGGATTCGTCGGCGCCGCCACCGGCGCGATCGGCGCGGAGGCGGGACTGTCGTTCCTCGGTCTCGGTGATCCCGGCAGCGTGTCGTGGGGCACGATGCTCTACCAGGCTCAACTGCAGGGCGCGGAGGCGCAGGGGCTGTGGCTGTGGCTGCTGGCCCCGGGTCTGGCGCTCTCCATTCTGATCACCGCCCTGGTGTTCATCAACTTCGGCATCGACTTGGTGGGCAACCCCCACCTGAGGGATGACTGACGATGGCGCTGCTCGAGGTCCAGGATCTCTGGGTCCGGTACGAACCGAAGATGCACCGGCCCCTGGCGGCGGTGCAGGGCGTGTCCTTCACCATCGACGAAGGCCAGTTCGTCGGGCTGATCGGCGAGTCCGGCAGCGGCAAGACGAGCCTGGGCATGGCGGTGCTGCGCCTGCTGGAGAAGCCGGGACGGATCAGCGGCGGCAGCATCCGGTTCGACGGCACGGACATCACTCACCTCACCGAGGACGAGCTGCGGGCCTTCCGGTGGCGGGACATCGCGACGGTGTTCCAGAGCAGCATGAACGCGCTCAACCCGGTGGCGAACATCGAGGCGCAGTTCCGCGATGCGCTGGAGGAACACACCGACCTGCGGGGACGGGCCGTCACCGAGCGGGTACGCGAGCTCTTCGACATGGTCATGATCGACCACAAGTTCATCAGGGCGTACCCGCACGAGCTGTCGGGCGGCATGAAGCAACGGGTCAGCCTGGCTCTGGCCCTCGCCGCACGCCCCCGGCTTGTGCTGCTCGACGAGCCGACGACCGGCCTGGACGTGATGGTGCAGCGGTCGATCCTGGACAACCTCCGCCGCCTGCAGCGGGAGCAGAGGTTCGGCGTGCTGCTCGTCAGCCACGACATCGGCACCGTGCTGGAGCTCTCCGACAAGATCCTCGTGATGTACGCCGGGAAGATCGTGGAGGAGCACACCGCGGAGAGCCTGCTGGACAGCCCGCTCCACCCGTACACCAAGGGCCTGCTCGGCTCCTACGCCGACCCCCGGGCCGAGGCCGTACGCATCACCTACATCCCCGGCCGGCCGCCGGACCTCAGCCGCCCGATCCGAGGCTGTAGCTTCGCCCCACGCTGCCCGGAGCGGATCGACCGGTGCCTCACCGACGACCCGCCGCTCGTCTCCATCGACCAGGCCCGGGTCGCCTGCCACGTCGCGGTCCTGCAGCGGCTCGGCGGCGAGGACGCGCACGCCGTACCGCCACCGACCACGACCTTCGCCGGGCCGCAGTTCGTCAAGACCGCCGAGGATGCGAGCACTCGCCGGGGCAGCGACACGCTCATCGAGGTCCGGAACGTCAGCAAGCGGTTCCGCCGCCGCCGGGGCCTGCGGGTGACGACGGTCGACGCGGTGATCGACGTGAGCTTGACGTTGCGCAAGCGCGCGGTCACGGCTCTGGTCGGCCAGAGCGGCAGCGGCAAGACCACCATCGCCCGCATGATCACCGGCATCGAGAGGCCGACCTCAGGAAAGATCATCTTTCACGGCCCGGCCGGAGAGCGGGACATCGCGCGCTATCGGGGACGGTCTCTGCGCGGCTACCGCAGGCATGCGCAGTACGTGTTCCAGGACCCGTACGCCTCGCTCAACCCGACGAAGACCGTTGACTACATCCTCTCCAGGCCGTGCCGCAACTACCACGGCATGTCCGGGCGGCAGGCGCGCGCGAAGGCGGCCGAGCTCCTGGAGACGGTCGCGCTCACCCCACCCGAGCGGTTCCTGAACCGCTACCCGCACGAGCTGTCCGGCGGCCAGCGCCAGCGCGTCGTCATCGCTCGCGCGCTGGCCGCGGAGCCCGACCTCATCGTCGCCGACGAGCCCGTCTCCAGCCTGGACGTGTCGATCCGTGCCGAGATCCTGGAGCTGCTCAACAAGCTCGTGCACGACCGGGACGTGGGCATCCTGTACATCACGCACGACCTATTGAGCGCACGGATGCTCGCGGACGAGATCATCGTGCTCAACGGCGGCAGGATCGTCGAACACGGCCCGGCGCTCGACGTCATCCGCAACCCCACGGACGCGTACACCCGGCAGCTGCTCGACGCGATGCCCAACCCCTTCGCGGCGGCACGGGGCGGTCACACGCGGTAGATGGCGTAGCCGAAGCGGGCCAGCTCCAGCAGTCCGGAGGCGTACCGGACGCCTCGGCCGAGCACCAACTCGGCGGGCTCGGGTACGTCGGCGGAGACCCGCGCGGCGCTCGGGTTCACCGCCACCAGGAACTGGCCGCCGCGCCGGTAGACGAACGGATAACCGGCGTACAGGACCTCGACATCACCGGCGCTGCCCAGCGCCGGATTGGCGCGGCGCAGGGCGATGAGATCCCGTACCAGGCACAACAGGGAATCGGGGTCCCGTTGCTGATCGGCGACGTTCGGCCGCTCGGGCGACGGATCGGACGGGAGGTAGGTGATCTCCGGGTCGGCCGCGTCCCACTGCATCGGGGTCCGCGACCCGGCCCGGTTGTAGCGGGGCCCGAGCCTGCTGCCCTCCACGTCCGGGAGATCGGGCACGTACCGCATGCCGATCTCGTCGCCGTAGTAGATGGTGGGCAGGGTGGGCCAGGTCAGCAGGAAGGCGAACGCGGTGCGCAGCTGCTCCGCCGTGCGCGGCCCGGAGGCCAGCCTGGCGAAGTCGTGGTTGGAGGTGGGCAGTGCGATGTACCCGCGTGATCCCACCGCGCTCACCGCGGCGGACCACTCGTCGAGGAACACCTTGGGTGAGCCGTTTCCGGCCGGATCGAAGTAGGGCGACGCAGCCTCCCACGAGCTGTCCGTGGTCGCTCCATTGTGGAACAGCGATCGGAACGCCCGGCCGGCGAAGTGCAGGAAGAAGTCGACGTGGAAGCCGCCCAGCACGCTGACCTGTGGCTCACCCCACTCGCTGAGCAGCACCGCATCCGGGTAGGCGCGCTCGAGCCAGGCGCGCATCTCCAGCCACAGCTTCGCCGTCTCCGCCTGGCCCGGGTCGTCCTTGACCAGCGAGCCGGCCATGTCGACCCGGAAGCCGGCGACACCCGTATCCAGCCAGTACGCCATGATGTCGCGCAGCGCCGCGCGGTTCTCCTGCGGGCCGGGCGCGTCGACCGGCTGGCGCCACGGCTCGTCCTCGGCACCGCGGGCGTACCCGAAGTTGAGCGCTGGCTGGAACGGGAAGAAGTTCGGCAGGTAGAACCCGGGCCGCGTGCCGGGCGACGGCTGAAAGCCGGCGGCCTGGCGGTCGGCCCAGATGTAGCGGTGGTCATCAGGATCGTTGGCCGAGGCGATGAACCACGGGTGTTGATCGGACGTGTGCCCGGCGACCAGGTCCAGCAACACCCGGATGCCCCGCCGCCCGGCGGTGTCGACCAGGCTGGCCAGATCGTCACGGCTGCCATAGCGGGGATCGATGGCGTAGTAGTCGCTGACGTCGTAGCCGGCGTCGCGCATGGGCGAGACGAAGCAGGGATTCAGCCAGATGGCGGTCACCCCGAGCCACGACAGGTAGTCGAGCCGCGACTCTATGCCCCGCAGATCCCCGATGCCGTCGCCATTGCTGTCCGCGAAACTCTGCGGATAGATCTGATAGAGGATCGTGTCAGCGAGCCAACCGGGAAGCCGTGCGTCTGCCACGCCCTGAGAATAGCCCCGTCGGGCGATCCGAGCCGACGCCGCCGAGCGGCGGGCATGCCGGGACGGGGTGCCTGGCGACCGGGCCGGCTGCCTCGGAGTCTCCCTGTGCGCCAGGGCGTTCACCTCGGCGGGTCAACGCCCTGGCGGTTGAGGATGCTCGCCGTCGTCCCGGCCGCCCTACCCCATCGGCGTGCTGACGAGCGGTCGCCGCTCGCGGTCGGGCCTGCGCTGGCGCGCAGACCCGGGATCAGCACCGCACCGACGGAGATGTGCATGAGCGCGAGGCACACCCGGGTCGCGGTCGGTGCCTCGGCGGTCGGCAGCGGAACGAGGGAGATCAGCAGCACCGCCACCGCAAGCGCGGTCCAGATCTGACGGGCGCGGCTGGTCCGCCGCTCGAGCAGGGCGAGAGCGCCCCAACCGGCGAGCGATGCGAAGAGCGCGGCGGCCACCACCAACGGCAGGCTGACGGTCATCGGCGGCCCCACGGCGGCCACCTCAAAATCCACCCCGGTGGCCGCGGCGACGATCCACAGCAGGACCGCGGCCGCGGTCGCACCAGCGACGGTGAGCGCTCTGCGCCGTCCCACGGCGCTGCTGGTCACGGGTCGCACCCTGATCGCTTCCTTCCTTCAGTCACTCTGGCGCAATCTGGCGTGCGGCGCGTCGACCGTGATCGGCATCGATCAGAGTCGACGCTTCGCCGCATCGGGGGCGTGAGCCGCACCACCTCGCGGCGATTAAGGGCCCGGACGACGCGATCGCAGGCTGGAAAAGCCCGGCATGATGTCCCCTGAGCTCTCTGTTCGCGGGATGGTGTTCGTCTCAGCAGTACGACGACGCAACCCCTCGGAGTGTGAGGTGGGCGCGCCAACCTCACAGTTCGGTGCCGTGTCTCGTCGAACGTGTGAGGGCGGATGCGACCAAGGGAGTCGGCGGCACCATGAGCACGCGATCCGAGCCAGGAGACGGCGGGCACGATCCGGGCCTGAGCGCGATCATGAACGAACGGCGTCAGCTGATCAATCTCGCGTACCGACTCCTCGGCTCGCTCACCGATGCCGAGGATGTCGTGCAGGAGACGTACGTCCGCTGGTACGCCATGTCCCCGCAGCAGCGGGAAGCCGTCGAATCCCCCGGCGCCTGGTTGACGAAGGTCGCCAGTCGCATCTGCCTGGACATCCTCGGATCGGCACGGGCCAGGCGGGAGAGCTACGTGGGTGAATGGATCCCGGAGCCGCTGCCCGATCGCGCGGAGTGGATCAACGAACGGTCGAGCGCCACCCTCGTCGACCCGGCCGACCGCATCACCCTCGACGAGTCGATCAACATGGCGTTCCTCGTCGTGCTCGAATCGATGACCCCGGCCGAGCGCGTGGCGTTCATCCTTCACGATGTCTTCCGCTTCACCTTCGCCGAAGTGGCCGAGATCGTCGGCCGCACGCCGGCGGCCTGTCGCCAGCTGGCCTCGTCGGCCCGCCGCCGCATCCGCGCGTCCCAGGTCCCCGCGGCTCCGACAGCCCGGCACGCCGACATCGTCAGGATCTTCAAGGGGGCATGGGAGGCCAAGGACATCGACGCCCTCATCGGTCTCCTCGACCCCGACGCCACAGCGATCACCGACAGCGGCGGCCGCGTCAGCGCCGAGCTGCGCCCGATCGAAGGCGGCGAGCAGATCGCACGCATCCTCGTCGATATCGCCGGAAGGGCATCCGGGCTGACGATGCTGGAACGTACGGTGAACGGGCAACCCGGTCTGGTGGTGCAACAACACGGCGTCACCGTGACGGTGATGGCGTTCGCCGTCGCAGGCGACCGGATCACGCGCATCTGGGCGATACGCAACCCCGAGAAGCTCCGGTGTTGGACGACGGGCTGACGCGCGCCCGTACCCTCGTCCCTCGTGCCTCGTTGAGCCGGATCCCGTCGGCGCGTTCGGTGCCGGCGGGATGACCGCTTCTTTCGTTACCGTCGGTCAGACGTCCGAGCGGGCGCCGCGTGTGGCGCCTACCGACGCGGCCACCACGCACAGCACCGCGAGCCACTGCGACCAGCGCAGCGACTCCTGGAGCACGACGAGGCCGACGAGGGCCGCCATCGCCGGTTCGAGGCTCATGAGAATGCCGAAGACGCGCGGTGGGAGCTTGCGGAGTGCCTCCAGATCCAGCGAGTACGGGATCAGCGACGACAACAGGGCCACGCCGAGCCCCGCGATCAGAACCCACGGCTGAAACAACGCCGTTCCGCTGTCGGCCACACCGACCGGCACAGCCACCAGCGCCGCGATGGCCATTCCCAGGGCCAGACCGTTGCCTTGTGTGGTGTGGCGGCCCAGCGCCGCGCTGACCAGGATGTACAGGCCCCAGCACGTCCCTGAGGCGAGGGCGAAGAGGAAGCCGACGAGGTTGAGGTCGCCGCGTCCCTCCATCAGCAGGACCACACCGCCGGCCGCGAGCATGGCCCAGAAAGCGTCCAGCCATCGCCTCGACCCGGCCAGGGCCACCGCCAGCGGCCCGAGGAACCCGAGGGTTACCGCGATGCCCAGCGGGATCCGGGCCAGCGCCAGGTAGAAGCACAGGTTCATCAAGCCGAGCGTCACGCCGTAGCTGAGCACGACGACCCACGTGCGACGACTCATGCGCAGTGATGGCCGCCACACCAGCATCAGGACCGTCGCCGCGAAGAACAGTCGCAACGCGACGGTCCCGAAGCTGCCCACGGCGCTGAACAGGTGCTTGGCCAGTGCCGAGCCCATCTGGACGCTGACGATGCCGAGCAGGACCAGTGCCGGTGGGGGGATCGCGCCGAAGGTACGTCCGGCCAGCGCAGCCAGGGACGATCGGAGGGACGCCCCGCGGTCGGTCCTGTCGGCGTGCATGGTGGCCACGCGCGGACTATCTCCGATCGGGCGCGTCGCGTCACGTGATTTTCCAGGGCTCCGGTGACGCTCGTTCGGTCGACTCCCATGTGCACTGCCTGGTGGGCGCGCTGCCCACTCATGCCCCGTTGGGGCTGACCAGTCCCGTCTGGTACGCGATGACGACCAGCTGCGCGCGGTCGCGCGCACCCAGCTTCGCCATCGCGTGGCTGACATGGGTGCGCACGGTGGCCGGGCTGAGAAACAACTCGGCACCGATCTCGCTGTTGTTCAGGCCCTGCCCGACCAGGGCGAGCACTTCGCGTTCGCGCTGGGTCAGCACCGCGAGCCGGTCCTCCGCGACCTGGGTGGCTGTTCGTTGCGCGGAGAACTGGCTGATGAGGCGACGGGTGATCCGCGGTGCGAGCAGCGCGTCTCCGGCGGCGACCACCCGGATGGCGTGCAGGAGCTCGGCCGGTCCGGCGTCCTTGAGCAGGAAGCCGCTGGCGCCGGCTTGCAACGCCTCGAAGACGTACTCGTCGGTGTCGTATGTGGTGAGGATGAGGATGCGGACCTTCTCCAACCCATGCGTCCTGGCGATCTGGCTGGTGGCCTGAATCCCGTCCAGCTTCGGCATGCGGATGTCCATGAGGACGACGTCGGGGCGGGTGGCCCGGGCCCGCTCGACGGCCTCGGCACCGTCAGCGGCCTCTCCGACCACCACGATGTCCTCCTCGACGTCGAGCAGCATCTTGAACCCGGACCGCACGAGGCCCTCATCGTCGGCGAGCAGCACCTTGATCGGAGCGTCGGTCAACGGTGACGCGGCGGCTGCGCTCATATCCGCGACCCGGTCGGCGTCAGGGGCAGCCGGGCCGTCACTTCGAACCCTCCACCCGGCGTGGGCTTCGCGTCGAGTTCTCCCCCCAGCAGTTGGCAGCGCTCGCGCATGCCGACGATGCCGTGGCCGGGCTCGGCCGAGCCGCCGGTGCTGGCCGCGTGCTGGGCCGGCAGACGCGGGCGAGCGGGGTCATCACCCGGGGCGGCACGGCGCCCCTCATCGGTCACCCGAACCTCCACGGCGTCGACCCCGGAGTTCACCGCCACCGTCACCCGGGTCGGACCGACGTGGCGGATCACGTTGGTGATCGATTCCTGCAGGATCCGGTAGACCGCGCTCTCCACCGCGCTCGGCAACGGCGCGGCGGGCAGGTCCTGCTCGAGCTTGATGTCGATTCCGGCGTCGCGCGCCTTGGCGACGAGTTCGTCGATCTGCTCAAGCCCCGGGTACGGCACGCGCCCGTCATCGTCGTCCCGCAGTACCCCGAGGATGGCCCGCATCTCCCGCAGCGCCCGAGAACTGGTCTGCTCGATGGTCTGCAGCGCCTCGCGCGCCACTTCCGGCCTTCTGTCGAGCACGTGTGCGCTCACACCGGCCTGGACGTTGATGATGGCTATGGCGTGCGCCACCGTGTCGTGGACCTCGCGCGCGATCCGCAGCCGTTCGGCGTTGACCCGTGCCCGCGCCTCCTCCTCGCGAGTCCGTTCAGCCAGCTCGGCTCGCTTGTGGGCTTCGGCTGCGATGACCCGTCGAGACCGGACGGACTCGCCGAGGGCCGCGCTCATGACCGACGCGCCGATCCGGAAGAACACCCAGCCGATGGCGGCGCGTGGCTCGATGTCAGCCGCGGCGACCAGCCACCCCACGGCGAGCACGGTGATACCCACGCCAGCGATCACCAGCGACCGGCGCCCGTCACCGTACGCGGTGAGGGTGTACAGGGCGACGAAGAGCCCGAGCCAGCCGGGCCCGTCCGGGAAGTCGAGGCCGAAGTACACCAGGCTGGCGAGCGCCGCGGTGACGAACACCGCGACCGGTAGCCGGCGGCGGACGGCCAGCACGAGCCCGCTGGCCACCAGCAGCGCGAACCCGAGGTTTCCGAAGTCGGTGAGCGGACGTGGCGCTCCCTCGACGGCGGCGCGGGCGACCGTGCCCTGCACCTGCATCACGGTCACGAAGAGCGCGAGCACGGCGTCGTGCGTCACCACTCGCCGAGGAGACGACACGGCCCGCTGTTCCATGCGGCGATTCTAGGGATCCCGGCACGGACGATGATCCGCTCAGACGCGCGACCCGCTACGTCGACCGACGTAGCGAGGCACGGGTCGGCTACGCCCAATGGCGTAGACGATGCCATCCGCTGTCCGAGGCCAATGCGGCCCCACCGACGCGACGATCGCCGCGATGAACGATCACGCTCACCCACTTCGAGGAGCGCGTCATGCGTAAGTTCTTCGTCGGTTTGGCGAGCCTGCAATTGCTGGCCGTCGTCGCACAGTTCTTCCTGGCCGCGAGCGGCGCCTTCGCCACCGCCCCCAACGAGGAGTCCTACCAGCCGCACCGGGCGCTGGGCGGGGGAATCCTCCTGATCGCGGTCCTGGTGACCGTCGTCGCCGCGATCACCCGAATGCCCGGGCGGGTCATCGGGATGAGCGGCCTGGCCGCCGGCCTCGCGGTCCTCCAGTTTGTGATCAAGGCGATCGCTGGAGCGATCGACGGTACCGCTGGGGATCTCTTCTTCGGTCTGCACGCGCTCAACGGTCTCGCCATCGGGGCGACGACCGGGCACATGATCCGCCACGCCAGGCAGGTGCCCCAGCCGGCCACACCCGCGCGACAGGCGTCATGACCACGGGTCTGTGGATCGTCCTGGACCACATCGTCGCGCTGCTGACCACCGCCACGTGGTTCACGGCCGGCGTCACCCTGGCGCTCCGGCGCACCCGACTGGCGCTCGCCGGCCTCGTCGCGGCGGTGCTCGTGACGCTCGTCCGGGTGGTCACCGTGGCGATCCTGGCCGGCCGGGGCTGGTGGTTCGTGCAGGAGAAGGTGCTGCTGGGGCTGCCGATGCTGGCGGTCGCCGGGACGGGCGCCGTGCTCGTCGCCGGCCCGCGGCTGCTCCCGGCGAGGCACGGGCGAGGTGACGGCACATCGGCAGGCGGCGTGGTCGCGGTGCTCACCGCGGCGTACGCCGCGCTGGCCGGCCTTGTGGTGACCGTGCTCGTCGGGTACCCGCTCACCGCCGGCACGGCCCTGATCACGATCTCGCTCGTGTGCGCCGGCGCGCTGCTGACCGCACGGGTGGCCGTGCCTTCCGGGCGAGCGCAGCCGGGGTCTGGCGGAGGCGAGCATTCCCCCAGTTCTCTCGCGGGCAGCACCGCCGACGCGGGGATGGCGCAGGCGCCGGAGGGTCGACACGGGATCTCGCGCCGACGGTTCATCGGCTGGACCGGTGGCGCGGCCATGGTGACCGCGGCCGGTGCCGGGGTGGGGCTCTCGTTTCTCCCCACCGGATCGGTGACCACGGGCGGTGGCGCCGGACGCTCGTCGCGGGCGGGCGTGTCCGTGGCCGACCTCCGGGGCCCCGGCGAACCGGCGCCGGGTGGCACCGTGCGACGGCACGTGCTCACCGCGACGAAGGCCACGGTACGGCTCCCGTCGCGGCGGGAGATCGACGCGTGGACCTACAACGGGAAGGTCCCGGGTCCGGCGATCACCGCCACGCAGGGTGACCTGATCGAGGTGCGGCTGCGCAATGCCGACATCGAGGGCGGTGTGACGCTGCACTGGCACGGCTACGACGTGCCGTGCGGCGAGGACGGCGTGCCGGGCGTGACCCAGATGGCCGTGAGGCCCGGCGAGGAGTTCGTCCACCGGTTCCGCGCCGACCAGGTGGGCACCTACTGGTACCACACCCATCACGCGTCCCACATCGGCGTACGCAAAGGGCTGTACGGAACCCTCGTCGTCCATCCGCGCGACGGGCAGCGAGCTCAGACCGCGGCGGAGCGGGTGGACCTGACCCTGCCCGTGCACACCTTTGACGGCACTGTCGTGATCGGAGGCAGCGACGGCCGAACAGAACGTGCCGCGTCACCCGGTACACCCGTGCGGCTGCGATTGATCAACACCGACTCGTATCCGCACCGGATCGTCCTCGCCGGGACCGCGTTCCGGGTGGCGGCCGTCGACGGCCGAGACCTCAACCAGCCCGGCGAGGTCAGCGACGTCGGCCTGCGCCTTTCCGCGGGCGGGCGCTACGACCTGGTGTTCGCCATGCCGGACACGCCCGTGGCGCTCGTCGTCGACGACGATCGTGAGGGCGCTTTGCGCCTGCTCCCGCACGGCGGCGCCAACCGTGACGCGCGCGTCGGGGACACGTCCGCCTTGCCGGAGCTCGACCTGCTGAGGTACGGAGTGCCTGCCGCCGCGCCCTTCGACACCCGCAAGGCCGACCGGCACTTCACGATGGTCCTCGACCGCGGAGTCGCCATGGTCGACGGCCGGCCGGCGTACGCGCACACGGTCAACGGCCGAGGCCACCCCTCGATCCCCGACCAGCTCGTCGCCCACGGCGACATCGTCCGATTCACCGTCGTCAACCGGAGCCTGGAAACGCACCCCTGGCACCTGCACGGCCATTCCGTGCTGATCCTGTCGAGAGACGGGACGCCGTCGACGGGCAGTCCGTTGTGGATGGACACGTTCGACGTCCGACCGGGTGAGACGTGGGAGGTGGCGTTCCGCGCCACGAATCCCGGGATCTGGATGAACCACTGCCACAACCTTCCCCACGCGCACCAGGGCATGATGCTGCGCCTCCGCTACGACGGCGTCACGACGCCATTCGGCGGCTCGCCCGGCGCAGCGTCAGGCCATGGCCACTGATTCAGCCGCTCAACGCTCAACGATGTGAGGAAAGATGATGACAAGTAACACGCGCCGTGCGGATACGGCCCTGGCGCGGCTGGCCCGATTCTGTTACCGGCGCCGCCGCCTGGTCCTCGTGGCGTGGATCGTCGGTGTGATCGCTGTGGCGTTCGTCGGCTTCGGCTACGGCGCCGCCCCCGACAACGAATACTCCGGTGGGGACTCCGATTCCGCCAAGGCGCAGGCTCTGATCGAGAAGCACTTCCCCGAGCAGCAAGGGGACACCCTGACTCTCGCGATCAAGGCGGAGAAGGGGATCGACGACCCCGCCGCCCGGCTGAAGATTGAGAAGATCATCGCCGATCTGGAGGCCTCGCCCATCACCGGGCCGGTGGTCTCGCCGTACGAGGACGAGAGTCTGGTGACGGCGGACCGCCGTATCGCCCGCACGGTGATTCCGCTGCTCGACAAGGATGCGGAGAAGTCCGAGGTCAAGCCTTTGGTGGACGTCGTCAAGAACGCGTCCGGTGACGGCGTGACGCTGGGGCTGGGCGGAGAGAAGGCGGAGAAGGCGGAAACGCCCTCGCAGGGTCCGGCCGAGGGTGTGGGCATCCTGACGGCCTCGATAATCCTGTTCATCGCCTTCGGATCCCTGGTCGCCATGGGCCTGCCGATCGTGACCGCATTGATGGCGGTCGTCGGCGGCACGGCTTTGATGAAGATCGTGGGGCATGTGGTTCCCTCGCCCGATTTCACGATGCTCGTCGCCGTGATGATCGGACTCGGTGTCGGCATCGACTACGCGCTGTTCATCGTGACCCGCTACAAGGAGAGCCTGCAGGAGGGCGACGAGCCCGAGACCGCCACGGTCAAGGCCATAAGCACCGCGGGCCGGGCGGTGCTGTTCGCCGGTACGACCGTGGTGATCGCGCTGCTCGGCCTGATCGCCATGGGGCAGAAGATGATGAACGGTGTGGCGGTCGGCGCGTCGGTCGCCGTGCTGGTGACGATGATCGCCGCGGTCACCCTGCTGCCGGCGTTCCTGGGCTTCACCGGCTACAAGATCAACGCACTGCGCCTGCCCCGTCGGACATCCCGCCGGCACGCGGCCCTCGACGCTCCAGCGTGGGAACACCGTACCCTCGCCGAGCGCTGGGCCGGCGTGGTGCAGCGCAGGCCCCTGGTCGCCGCGGCCCTGGCCGGCGTGATCCTGCTGGCGCTGGCCGCCCCCGTGTTGTCGATGCGGCTGAGCCTGCCCGACGCCAGCGTTCAGCCCCACGACAGGAGCAGCTACACGTCATACGCGATCCTCTCCGAGGGCTTCGGCCCCGGTTACGGCGCTCCCCTGATCGTCGTCACCAGGATCGACTCCGCTGATGCCGATCTGCGTCCTCTCGTCGAAGCGGTCAGGAACACCGACGGCATCGCTCAGGTGACTCCTCCCCGGGTGAGCACGGACGGGCAGGCGGCGGTGTTCATGGCCTTCCCGGCGACCGGCGCCCAGGAGGAGGAGACCGCGAAGCTGGTGCACCAACTCCGCGACGACGTGTTGCCCACGGCGGCCGGCGGCCAGGAGGTCTACGTCGGCGGTCCCAATGCCGGCGCGATCGACTTCGCCGAGGAGACGGGCTCGCGCCTGCCCCTGATGATCACGGTGGTTATTGCGCTGTCGCTGCTGCTGCTGGTCGCGCTGGTCCGGTCGGTCACGATCGCGGTGCAGGCCGCCGTGATGAACCTGCTGTCGATCGGTGCCGCCCTCGGCGTGCTGGTCGCGATCGTGCAGTGGGGATGGCTCGGCTCGGTGCTCGGGTTCCCCACCGAGATGCCGATCACGACCTGGGTGCCGATGATGATGTTCCCGCTCCTGTTCGGACTGTCGATGGACTACGAGGTCTTCCTGATCTCGCGGATCCGTGAGGAGTACGAGCTGACCGGCGACACCCGCAGGGCCGTCACTCGCGGGTTGGCGCGGACCGCGAAGGTCATCACGGCCGCGGCCGCCATCATGGTCGCCGTCTTCACGACCGGCCTGCTCGGCCCCGACGTCTCGGTCATGCAGATCGGTCTAGGCATGGCTGTCGCCGTGATCATCGACGCCACCATCATCCGGATGATCCTCGTCCCCGCGGTGATGGAACTGTGCGGCAAGGCCAACTGGTGGATGCCCGGACGCCGGGCATCGAAGGCGACTTCGGCTTCACCGGTCAAGGGCTGGGAAGAGGCCAGAGTCTGACCCTCCCGCGGAGTGCGGGGAAACGCCCGAGGCGTTTCCCCGCACTCCTCTTGCCTACGACGGCACGCGGGTACCTTCCCGGTCATCCGCAGAAACCAAAGCAGACGGTCACACCCGACCGCATTCCTCCTGGTCTTCACGGCCGTTACGATGGCGCAATGGGTTTCTGGGGCACCCTTGTCGCCGTCCGGGGCGACGGGGCACCGGAGACGCTCGCGGCGCACTCACCAACGATTCGCGAGCCGCGGGGTGTGAACCGCCCCGGTGATCTTGGAGGCTTGGATTATCGCACTCCGGCCGGGGCGACCGGGGTGTTGTGCTGAGCATAGTAGGCGGCTTCGTGCTCGGCGGGTGGACGGTAGTCGCAGGCCGAGTGAAGCCGACGATGGTTATACCAGTCGATGTACTCAAGGGTGGCCAGTTCGAGATCGTCGATGCTGCGCCATGGCCCGTGCCGGTCGACCAGCTCGGTCTTGTACAAGCCGATCACCGTTTCAGCGAGGGCGTTGTCGTACGAATCTCCTTTACTGCCAACGGAAACCGCCGCACCAGCCTCGGTGAGGCGTTCGGTGTAGCGGATCGACAGGTATTGCCCGGGTTCAAGGGGTCGTCGCAACACGGCCTTGTTGGAGTGATAGTAAGTGATCGTTGAGGGCTTCTTCGGGAGTTCGCCATCCGAGTGTCTTGCGGGGGCGGCTGTTGAGGGCCGCAGCGACGGCGGCGAGGTCGGCGGCGCTGTGCTTGCTGAGGTCGGTGCCTTTGGGGAAGTACTGGCGCAGCAGGCCGTTGGTGTTCTCGTTCGTGCCGCGCTGCCAGGGACTGTGCGGGTCACAGAAGTAGATCGCCAGGCCGGTGTCGATACGCAGCTGGGCGTGTTGAGCCATCTCCGCGCCCTGGTCCCAGGTCAGCGACCGGCGCAGCTGTTGTGGCAGAGTCGTGATCGCTGCGGCGATCGCGTCGCGGACTGCTTCGGCGCCGTGGCCGGCCAGCGCGGGGCCATTGTGGACCCTGGGCTGTCCGTGCCCTTGCATGCGGGGCAGGTGCAGCAGCATCGTGAACCTCGTGGTGCGCTCGACCAGCGTCCCGATGGCCGAACTGTCCAGCCCCAGGATGAGGTCACCTTCCCAGTGGCCCGGAACTGCTCGGTCCTCGACGTCGGCCGGCCGCTCGCTGATCATGATCTCGGGACTTGCGAACTTCTTGCCGCGTCCACGGCTGCGGGCCCTGGGAACCCGCAGCGCCCGCCCGGTGCGCAGGCACGCGGTCAGTTCGCGGCGCAGCGCGCCACGGCCCTGAATGTAGAGCGCTTGGTAGATGGCCTCGTGCGATATCCGCATCGACTCATCATCGGGGAACTCGACCGGGAGTCGGTTGGCAATCTGCTCCGGGCTCCACGACGTTGCCCAGCGGCGGTCCTGCCGGCGCCCGTGACGCCGTCCGATCCAGCGAACCACGGGGCCCGGCACCGGTGTGCCGTCCGGGGTGGCGATCACGCCAGCGAGCCGGTTCTGCACGTACTGCCTCAACGTGTCGTTGGCGGCGAGCTTGGCGACCTTCGGGCGCCGCGCCCGCCGGTCGGCGTGCCACTGCGCGGTCGTCGCCCGGTAGTCCAGGCGGCCACCGCGGGTCGCGGCGTTACGACGCAGCTCCCGAGAGATCGTCGAGGGGTCTCTGCCCAGCTGCCGGGCGATCTGCCGCACCCCGGTGCCCTGGGCCCTGAGGACCGCGATCTCTTCCCGCTCCGCGAAAGACAGGTAACGCCCCGACAGCGGGGCCAGACTGATCGACGGCATACCGCCACCCTCACGGAACCACCGCGATCCCACGGCCGGCGACACGCCGCACGACACAGCGGCGTCCTCACTCGACAGCCCTCGGCCGATCGCCTCCCAGAACCGCTGCCGATCCTCACGCCGCGCCACCGGCGGCCGACCAGGCGACCGCATCGCAGGCCGACCCGCCAGACCCGACCGCCGTCGTCTGCGTTCCCGCATCGCAACTCCTCACTGTCGAGGTGTTGCGACGACCAGTTGAATTCACCCTGGCTGCCTCGATCCGAGTGATGCACCAGCTGCCCGGGCTGGACATCACGTTGCCACAACGCCATCTCCAGCGCATCGAGGGGAAGGTCGGTCCGCATGTGTGGTGCCAGCCGCCAGCCGACGATGAACCGCGAGTAGCAGTCGATGACGAACGCCGCGTACACCGTGCCACCGGCGACCGGCACGTAGGTCAGGTCCGACACCCACCGGGTGTTGGGCGCCCCCGCGGTGAAGTTACGGCACAGCAGGTCCGGCCGCGCCGCCGCAGCCGCGGTGTCCGCCACCGTCGTGCGCCGCCTGGTACGGCCTCTGCTGACCCCGGCGATGCCCAGGCGGCGCATCAGCCGCTCCACCGTGCAGCGGG
>Ga0310841_100407_pt1 | contig 25894 bp, 22 predicted proteins | sample SM_ome_9_FD_201311 | JGI IMG/M metagenome (GOLD analysis project Ga0310841, IMG submission 201311) | Sorghum-adapted microbial communities enriched on stacked mutant (SM) sorghum from Joint BioEnergy Institute, Emeryville, California... ...
CTCGTCCGAGTCGAAGATCAGCCGGATGGAGCTTGGTCGGGTCTCGTTCCGGCTGCGGGACGTCGCCGACCTGCTGACGCTCTACGGTGTCGCCGAGGACGACCCCGAGCGGGAGCGCCTGCTCGGCTTGGTCCGCGAAGCCAACGCGCCGGGCTGGTGGCACCAGTTCGGCGACCTGATGCCGTCCTGGTTCCAGCCGTACGTGGGCCTCGAGTCGGCCGCGTCGGTGATCCGTACGTATGAGTGCCAGGCGATCCCGGGACTGCTGCAGACGCGTGACTACGCGCGCGCCGCGATCAAGTCGCTGGCGCCCGGCGCCAGCGCGGCCGAGGTGGAACGCCGGGTGGACCTGCGGGCGACGCGGCAGCGCCAGGTGCTCCACCGGGAACCCGCCCCCACCCTGTGGGCGGTCATCGACGAGGCGGCGCTGCACCGCCCCATCGGCGGCGTCCAGGTGCTGCGCGACCAGCTCACCGCGCTCATCGAGGCGACGCGCCAGCCGAACATCAAGATCCAGCTCCTGCCCTTCGAGGTCGGCGGCCACGCCGGGCTCACGGGAAGCTTCACCATCCTTCGCTTCCCCGAACAGGACCTGTCGGACGTCATCTACGTCGAGCTGCTGACCAGCGGCCTGTTCCTGGATCGAGGCCACGACGTGGATACCTACGCCGAGGCCATGGAGCGGCTCTGCCTGCAGGCGCGGGAACCCGAACAGACCGCGGGCATCATCGAATCGATCCTCAAAGAACTGGGCTGATCGGCACTCGGCTGATCGGCACTGGACTCACCGGTACCCGGCTGACCGGTCGACCCGGCAGGGCCACTACCGGGCCGACCGGAATGTCGGGGATGCCGATGCGTCAGCGGGCGAAGGAGTCGAACTCGCCGGCGGCCGCGCCCTTGAGGAACGCCTCGATCTCGGCGCGGGTGTAGACGAGGGCTGGGCCCTGCGGATCGCGGCTGTTACGGATCGCGACCGAGCCGTCGGGCAGCTTGCCCAGCTCCACGCAGTGACCGGCGGTGCTGTACCGGCTCTTCACCCAGCGATCGACCGGAAGCTCGTTGGCTGGAGTCCCGTTGCGCATGTGCATGTCCGTTTCTTCGCCTGGGGCACCGAAGGTGCCCAGTCCCTGGCCGGGGTGAGCAATCCCGACCGCGGCGCCGGGGGGTGGCGCCGTGAGTGCGGATCTTGCCACAGGGGAATCTTCAAGTTCAAGGGAAGCTGCACGTGCATCAGCAGTTGCCTTTATCACGTGCGTCGGTGCACCATTGTGGACACGAAGGGTGTGTGGCCGGGGGCTTGGGCCGAGCGCATCGCGGGCCTCCCTTCACCAGTACTCCCCGGTGGCGCGCTGGGAGAACCCGCGTCCCCGGGTGACCGGGCGGGTGTGCGACTTCGCACCCGCCCGGATGTCGTTGTGGGCCGACGTCGATGCGGGAGGCGACGGCGCGCCGTCACATCCGGTACCTTCGTCGAGCTCACCGTGGGTTGCCGTGGCGGAGGCGGCGCCGGCTGCTAGCGTAACCCAGGTCTCGACCCTTTCGCTACGCTTGGGGCAACTATGTCGCTTTTTCGGGCTGCGGTGGCCAGCCTGCTCGGTCTGCTTCTCGTGGCCGGCTGCACCGGCGACCGCCAACCCGAACCCGATCCGGCCGACGCCGTGCGGACCGTGCTGCCGGAGGCCGAGACGACCGTCGCCGAGGGCACGGGCGCGGTCGATCTCGCGGTCGCGGCCAGCCAGGCGCTCTACCTCGGGTCACCCGCGGTCGTCCTCGTCGGCGAGGGGGATGCCGAGGCCCTGCCGCGAGCGGTCGAGGTAGCCGTCGATCTCGGCGTTCCGCTCCTGGTCACCCCGGCGGCCGGGGAGCCCGCCGCGCCCGTCCAGGAACCGGCGCGCGCCGCCGAGCCAGCGACCGACCCCACCGCCGGTCCGGCGCCCTCGGACGGCGTGCTCGCCGAGATCCAGCGGCTCGGCGCGCGGGCGGTCATCACGGCCGGCGCCGCCGCGGCGCAGTGGGCGGCCACACCCACCTTCCCGCCGGGGGTCGCGGTCGTCACGGTCGATGACCCGGTGCCGGTCGCGGTGACGTCGCCCGCGCCGCTGTCCTCGCTGCTCGTGCTGGCGGAGGGCACCCCGGCCGACGCGGCCGCGGTCGCCACGGCCCGGGCCGCGGGCGCCCGGGTCCTCGAGCTCGGCGCGACCGACCCGCGGGCGACGGCGGCGAGCGTGCAGGCGATCGCCGCCGCGCTGTCCGGGAACGCATCGACGGATGAGGTTGCTTCGGTGGACCGGGTGCTCGCGTTGGGCTCGGCGTTCGGCCCGGCCGACCGGCTGCGCCAGCGGGTGGCGACCGCGGCGACCGGGGTGCAGTTGCCCGGGGGAGGGCAGCTGGTCTTCCCGGGCCGCCGGATGGTGGCACTCTACGGGCATCCCGGTGACCCCGGGCTGGGCGTGCTCGGCGAGCAGCCGGTGGAGGCCGCGATCGGACGCGCCCAGCAGCTTGCCGCGAGCTACCAGGCGTACGTCACCGAGCCGGTGGTGCCCGCATTCGAGATCATCGTAACCGTCGCCACCGGCCGGACCGGATCGCGGGCGCACCCGGTGGAGAAGTTCCGGCCGTGGGTGCAGGCCGCCCGGGAGGCGGGCGTCTACGTGGTGCTGGACCTGCAGCCCGGCGACATGCACTTCCTCGAGCAGGCCCGGCTCTACGAGGAACTGCTGCGCGAGCCCCACGTCGGGCTCGCCTTGGACCCGGAGTGGCGGGTGCAGCCCGGCAAGGCGCACCTGGTGCAGATCGGTTCGGTGGACGCCGCCGAGGTCAACGAGGTCGGGCAGTGGCTGGCCCAGCTGACCCGGGACCATAACCTGCCGCAGAAGGTGTTGATGCTGCACCAGTTCCGGCTCGACATGATCTCGAACCGGCCGGCGCTGGTGACCGACTACGACGAGCTGCGGGTCGTCATCGACGCCGACGGGTTCGGCTCGCCGGGCGCGAAGCACAACACCTGGCACACGCTGCACATCGACGCCCCAACCAACGTGGTGTGGGGGTGGAAGAACTTCTACGACGAGGACAAGCCCACCTTCACTCCACAGGAGACGATGGCCGTCTCGCCGGAGATCGCCTTCGTCTCCTACCAGTAGCCCATCGTGGGCCGTGGCCCGCCCGGTACCCGGCTCGGCCGGGCGTCGGGCCGCTGGCCGGCGCCGACGGCGCGCGGGACGGGCATCGGTGATTCCGCCGCCGCCGGCGGAGCGATGGGTGAGACTGGGCCCATGACGAACGCATCGACGCAAGCACCCCCACCTCAGGTGTGGCCCACGCTGCGGGCGCGGGACGCGGCGGCGCTCATCGATTTCCTGGTCGAGGCCTTCGGCTTCGTGGTCACCGAGCGCGTCGACACGGGCGACCGGGTGGCGCACGCCGAGCTCGCCTGGCCGCCCGGCGGGGGAGTCATGCTCGGCTCCGCCCCGGACGAGCCGCAACCCGGCGACCCGTGGCCGCTGCCGCCCGGCACCTTCGGCGGCTACGCCGTCACCGACGACCCGGACGCGGTCTTCGCCCGCGCGGTGCAGCGCGGCGCCACGGTGGTGCGGGAGCCGTACGACACCGACTACGGCGCGCGGGAGTGCGTGTTGCGCGACCCCGAGGGCAACTACTGGTCGTTCGGAACGTACCGCGGAGCGCCCCGGCCGGCCTGAGCCGTACCAGGGTCATCGGGTGGATTTGGTGTGGCTGGGGCGACACCGAATCCACCCGATCATGAGCAGGCCGTACGGGTGGTGCCCACTGTGGACGGAGCCCCGTACGGCCTCCGCATGCGTACGGCGCTGGCTACAGTGGCCGTGTGCGTGAGACACCGGAGGAACTCGCCCAGCTTCAGGCCCTGCTCGACGCGTCCCTGGCGCGGTCGACCGGTCACCTCCGCTCGATCGTGGTCGGGCGCACCGTCACGGCCGAGCAGCTCACGAAGATCCTGACCGGCATGTGCACGCTCGCGCTGGCCACCGTGACCGCGAAGGGGGAGCCGCGGATCAGCGGCGTCGACGGCCACTTCCTGCACGGCAAGTGGCACTTCGGCACGGCGCGCAGCGCCGCCAAGGCCCGGCACCTCGCGGCCCGCCCGGCCGCCAGCGTCGCCCACCTGCGGGGCGAGGACCTGGGCGTGTTCACGCACGGCACGGTCGAGATCCTCAACCCCGAGGACCGCCCGGCCGCCCCGGACTGGCCGTACCTGCTCGCGTACTTCCAGGACTTCTACGGTGCCGACGCCTTCGACTGGGACCGCGAGGTCGTCTACTACCGGCTGCACCCGCACTGGATGACCGTCTACGCTCCCGACGTCGCAAAGCTCATCCCCAGCTGACGCCGGCCACGGACCGACGCCATGGACCCGGAGGTGCTCGCCCGCGCCCAGGCCGCGCGGACGGCGGCTGACCTGGCCCAGGTGCTGCGCTTCCTGCGGTGCCGGGAGGCCCGGCGGCGCGGCGGGGACGAGCTCTCCTACCGCCGGATCGCCGGCCGGACCGGCTGGTCGGTGGGCGCCGTCGGCGCCTACTTCACCGGAACCCGTCTGCCGTCGCCCGGCCGGTTCGAGCGTCTCCTCGACCTCCTCGGCGCCGAAGCCGAGGAGCGCGAGCCGCTGCGGAACGCGCGGCAGCGGGTGGCGCGGTCCCCGGTGGTACCGCGACGCCACCGGGCCGATGCCGCGGACCCGGGACCGACCGGCGGGTTGCCCGCACCGGCGGTCGCCCGAACCCTCCCGGCTGCGCCGGCCGGATTCATCGGGCGCGAGGCCGAACTCGCGGCCCTCGATGCTGTGGCCGTCCACGGTCCCGACGCGGCTTCGCTGCTGGCGACCGTGACCGGGATGCCCGGCGTGGGCAAGTCGGCGCTGGCGGTGCACTGGGCGTGGCGCGCGGCGTCCGCGTTTCCCGACGGGCAGCTCTATGTCGACCTGCACGGGTATGACGCGATCGCTCCACTGTCGACAATGGACGCCCTCGGCGTGCTGCTCAGCGGGCTCGGCGTGGCGCCGCCCGAGCTGCCGACGGACCTCGCCGGCCGGCGGGCCCTGTACCAGGCCCGGCTGCGGGGCCGGTCCGTGCTGGTCGTCCTGGATGACGCGAGCGACGCCGACCAGGTGCGGCCGTTGCTGCCACCTCGACCCGGCCGGGCGATCGTGACGAGCCGCGAGGCCCTGGCCGGGCTCGACGAGGCGGCGGCCGTATCGATTGCGCTCGGACCGCTGGCCGAGGCGGAGGCGGCCGGGCTGCTCCGCCGGCTGATCGGGACCCGGGTCGACCACGAGCCCGCGGCGGCCCGCGCGCTGGCCCGCCACTGCGGCTACCTGCCCCTGGCGCTGCGGGTGGCGGCCGAGCACGTCGCCGCCCATGGCGCGACCCCGCTGGCCCAGCTCGTCGCGGAGCTGATGGACATACCGAAAAATCTCGATTCCTTTGCGGTCGCCGATCCCCGCAGCGACGTGCGGACGGTCTTCTCCTGGTCGGTCCGGGGTCTGGCCGATCCCGCCGCGCGGCTGTTCCGCCTGCTGGGCCTGGTCCCCGGGCCGAGCATCGACCGGCACGCGTTGGCCGCGCTGGCCGGTCGGTCGCTGACCGAGGTCGACCGGCTCGCCGCTCGGCTGGTCGCCGCGAGCCTGCTGTCCCAACCGGCGACCGACCGGTACGCCCTGCACGACCTGGTGCGCCAGTACGCCCACGAGCTCTGCCACCAGGTGGAGCCGGCCCCGGTCCGGACCGCCGCGCTGGCCCGGCTGCTCGACCACTACATCGCGACCACCTCGGCCGCGGCCAGCCGGCAGTTCCCGCTGAGCCGGTGGTCCCAACCCTCGGCGCCGCCGCCGGCCGGCCCGGCGGAGCGTCGTTTCGCCGATGTCAGCGCGGCCGCGGGCTGGCTCGCCGCCGAGCGGGAGAACCTGGTCCGGGCCTGTCGGTACGCCGCCCGCCACGGGTTGCCGCGGCACGCGGTGGCGCTCGCGCTCGCCCTGCGCCCGGCCCTGGACGGAGGCCATGACCACGACGCGCTGGCCGTGCACGCGGCCGCGCTCGACGCGGCCGAGCGGCTTGCGGCGCCGGCCCCGGCGGCTCCGGACCCACCGGACGCCGGACATCCGGTCGGGGCCGAGTACGCGGTCGGGGAGCGGGAGCGAGCCATCCTGCGGACCGCGGTGGGCATCGCCAGCTGGCGGCTGGGTCGCCATGCGGCGGCGGCCGCCGCCCTCGGCACCGCGTTCGAGGAGCACGTTCGGGTCGGCAACGCGGACGGGGCCGCGCTGGCCAGCGCCGCCCTGGGCCTGGTGCACGACGCGCAGGGGCGTTACCGCGACGCGATCGAGTGCCAGCGGCGGGGCCTGACGGTGGCCCGGGCGGCCGGCTTACGGGTGGCGGAGGCGACCCAGCTCATCAACCTGGGATATGGCCATATCCGCCTCGAGCAGTACGACCGCGCCGCCGACCAGTACCGGCAGGCCCTGACGATCCTGGCCGCCGAGGGCGAGCGCCTGGGGGAGGCGCACGCCCGGGCCGGGCTCGCGGCCTGCCTGGAAGGGCTCGGCCGTCTGGACGAGGCCCTGGCCCTGGCCGAGGAGGCGGTCACGGTCTACCGGACGTTCGGGCAGACCGTCTACCGGCTGCGCACCACGGCCACGATCGGATCGATTCATCGACGCCTGGGCCGCCCCGCCGACGCCCTCCACCGGCTGACCGAGGCGCTGCGCGAGTGCCGGGAGCTCGACAACCCGCGGCCCACCGCGCTGATCCTGAACACCCTGGGCGAGGTCTACGTCGATCTCCGCGAGCCGGGACCGGCGTTGGCCAGCCACGCCGACGCGCTGGCGCTGGCCCAGCGGATCGGGGACCGGTGGGAGCACGCCCGGGCGCTGGTCGGTCTCGGCGACGTGCACGCCGGCGAGGCAGGCCGGGGCGACCTCGACCTCGCCCGCGGCTACTGGCGGCAGGCGTACGACCTCTACGGGGACCCCGACCTGCCGGCGGCCCGGCGGGTGCAGGCCCGCCTGGCGCGGTGACGGCCACAGGCAACCGGGGCATCGGGCGGGCCAGGACTTGCCAATCCATGCGCTTCGTCGCCAGAGGCCGGCCGGTTTACTTGCTGGCGACCGCGCTCCTATTCGTTGGGCGACGGCGCGGTGGCGGCGGAGACTCGTGACCGTGGCTCGAACTCGCGGCCAGCTCAGGCGGGCCTTGAGACGCCTCGGCACCGAGGTCTGGTTGACCGGCCACACGGCCGGCATGCTGGCACGAGTCGATGCCGACCCGGGCGCCACGACCCGGCGCGGAGTGGGCGTCACCAGCCGCGGGCGCGCCACTCCGGCAGGGACGGGCGTTCGGCGCCGAGGGTGGAGTCGCGGCCGTGACCGGGGTAGAACCACGTCTCGTCCGGCAGCCGATCGAAGATCTTGCGCTCGACGTCGTTGATGAGCGAGGCGAAGTCGGCCGGGTTGCCGCGCGTGTTGCCCACACCGCCGGGGAAGAGGCTGTCCCCGGTGAACAGGTGCGGGAAACCGCTGGGGTCGCGGTAGAGCAGCGCGATCGAGCCGGGGGTGTGGCCGACCAGGTGGATCACCTCGAGGTGGCAGTCGCCCACCTGGACGTGGTCGCCGTCGGCCACGGTGGCGTGCACCACCGGCAGCTCACCGGCGTCGGCGGCGTGGGCCACGGACATGGCGCCCGTCTCGGTGATGATGTCGGCGAGCGCACCCCAGTGGTCCCGGTGGCGATGGGTGGTGACCACTGTAGACAGTCCACCGTCGCCGATGAGGTCGAGGATGCGGTCGGGCTCGGCGGCCGCGTCGATCAGGATCTGGTCGCCGGTCTCCTTGCATCGCAACAGGTAGACATTGTTGTCCATCGGTCCGACCGACAACTTGCTGATGACGAGGTCGGCCAGCTCGCGGACCTGGGGCGGCCCGCCCGGGGTGACGTTGCCGGTGTAGCTCACGGTCAGGAACCTACCGCGACCGGGGGCCGCGGGCGAACGGCACCCGCGACCGGCCCACCCGCACCCCACCCGGGCCGGCGTCGCCCGCGTCCGGTGGTTCACCCCCGAGGCGGCCGGGCGGACGGTGACCCCCGCCCGAGGCGGCGCGACCCCGGCCGAGCGGGGCCCGGGACGGCGGCGGGATCGGGCCGAGCGGGGTGGCCCCGGCCGGGCGGCAAATGACTTTGCCGGTTCGTCGGCCGCCGAACTACGGTCGAATCACCATGAACGCCACGACCCTCCGTCGCCTGGGTTGGGACGCCCACCTCGACGACGCCTACCGGCGGCACGCCCGTCCGGGCCACTGGCCGGCCCGCGTGAGCCGCGTCGAGTACGGCGTCTGCACCCTGCTCGGCGCCGGCGAGGTGCGGCGGGCGAGCCTCGCCGGTCACCTGCTGGCGGCCGCCGCCCGCGATCGGTCCTGCCTGCCCTGTCCGGGCGACTGGGTGGTGGTGCGGACCTGGCCGGACGGGCGGTTGACGATCGAAGCCGTCCTCCCTCGCCGTGGAACCGTCTGGCGTACGTCACGACCCGGACCGGTAGCGTCCAATGTGGACGTCATGGTTTTAGTTGACAAAAACCGATGTGTGGCGGCGGACCTCGTCCGCGACCTGAAAGCCCTGGTCGCCGGTGGCCGTACGGTGGGGTTGATGGGCGCCGACGCGGCGTCCCGCGGCAAGCTGGTGGCGAAGCTCGCCGGAACCGACGTGTTCCTGCCGGCCAGCGACGCGTTGGTCCCGCTGCCCGGCGGCGGGGCGGCCATCGCCACGGAAGGCGACCGCTTCGACGTTGAACTCGGTGACCTCGGTCGAGGATCTCCGTCCTCACCCTCGTTGCCTCGACACCGTCGACCGGTGGCCGATAGGCCGGCCCTGGCCTGACCATTCAGCCGCGATTCGTCAGCCGGTCAGCCGCGACGTATCAGCCGGCCGGGCAGCCGCCCGGGCCGGCACGTCGGCTGATGCGTAGCCTGCGGGCGGTCGGTACAGTGCATCGCTGGCCCCCGAGACGGGTGGGTCCGCGGGGGCTGATCACGGTGACCAACGCTTAGAGGGATTTCGATGACTGGCAGTGGCGGGCGGCATGCTCGTCCGGATGAACCGGACGAGTCGGACGCCGCCGGTGACAGCTCGGGGATCACGCCCCCGACCGAGCCGCTGCCCATCGTGCGTCGCGAAGGCCCCGAGACCCGCCACGTCCGCGCGGTGGCCCGGCGCGTCCCCTCGGCTCTACCGGCCCTCGGCGGCGACGAGATCCCGGACAAGCCCCCCTCCGTCCGGGCCGCCATCGACCGCCGTCGCCGGGCCCGCGAGATGGCGACCGGAGCCGCGCCCATGGGTCAGCCCCCAGCGACTCCGCCGGCTCCCTCGTCTTCTCCGGCTGCCTCCCCCTCTCCGGCTCCCTCGTCCTCGCCGGGTCCCGCCCCTTCGTCAATGCCCGCCCCGGTGTCCGCCGCTGCGCCGGAGCCGTCGCCGAGCCCGGCGCCCCAGCCGCGCCCCGAGCCGGCGACCGGACAGACGACCGCGTCCGCCGCGACGCCCTCCGGTTCGGCGCCGGACGTTGCCCCGGCCGATGTCGAGCTCGTGCCGGTGGGATCCCGCTCCCGGGCGGTTCCCCCGGCCCCGGCCCCACCGTCCGACCGGCCGAACGACGCTCCGGCCGCCGCGTCGGTGCCACCGATGGCGGAACCGGCCCCAGCGGCGGAACCGGCCGCCGAGACGAGACCAGCCGGGGCGGCGCGACCGACGACCGAACCGGAGCGCCCGGACGAGGAGCCCGCGCCCGTTCCGCCCGAGCTGTACGCCGCCGGGGCCGCGGCGCCGCCCGCGCCGCCGGCCGGGCATCATCCGGCCGAGCCCGCGGTGGGCGAGCAGCCGTCGGCCGAGGACGCGGGGACCGATACGGACACCGGGGCCCCGGCCGCGGAAGCCTCGGACGCTGAGGCCCCGGAGGACGATGAGCCGGTCATCGAGAACCGGCCGCCGTACGTCCTGCCGGACGCGCAGACCGACGAGTGGGTGAGCGTGCCCGCGCCCCAACCGGCGAGCGCGCCGCTGGTCGTGCCCTCGCGCCCGCCCGAGCTGGCGCCGTCCGACCGGTGGGAGTCGCCGTCCGACCGGTGGGAGACGTCGGCCGAGGCGCCGGTCGGCCGGCACGCCGCGCCGACGTACGAGCCGTCGGCGCCTGGTCCGTCGTCGGCGACCGGCCAGCCCGCGGCGGTCAGCCCCCGCGAGCCGGCGGACACGGCTCCGCTGCCGCCGGTGACGGACGAGTACCGGGGCCGCCGGCGAGCCCGCCACCGGGCCCGGCGCGGGACCCCGCGCTGGTTGGTCGTGGTCGGCGTGCTGGCCGTGCTCCTGCTCGCGGTGGCGGTCCCGTTCCTCGTCGCCGATCCCGCGGCGAACGAGTCCGAGCCCGGGGCCACGCCGGAGGCCACCCCGTCGGCCACCGCCATGTCCCCCAGCGCCGCCGGCACCCCGGACTCCGCCACGTCCCAGCCCGGCGCCCCCGTGATCGTGGCGCCCACGGCGACCCCCACGCCCTCCCCGACGCCCACGCCCACGCCTTCCGCGACCTCGGCGACCCCCACGTCCGCTGAGCCGTGGACGCTCACCCTCGAAGCCGAGTCGCCCGACAGCGCGGTGGGCGGGGGCGCGGCAAAGGTGGGCGGTGTCGTCGACTTCCTCGGCCAGTGGCGGCGCCGCGGGCCGGAGGGCTGGCTGGAGTTCCGCGCCATCACGGTGCCGGAGGCCGGGCAGTACCGCCTGCGGGTGTTCCACCGGTACGCGGCGTACTGTGGGTGTCAGCCGCGCCGGCTCGGAGTCTGGGTCAACGGCTCGCACGTGACGACCTGGGAGTTCACCGAGCCGGACCCGGGGGTCCGGGAGATCACGGTCACGCTCGGCGCCGGCGAGAACACGATCCGCTTGACTCACGATCGCTCGGCCAGCCCGGCGATCGACCGGATCGAGATCACTCGGCCCTGACCGGCGTCGACGGGCGCGGCGGGCGGTTTTCTGTCACCTGGCGGGGCTAGAGTTGCGCGGTCTGGCCTCGGCTCATCGGGGCGTCTGTGTCGTGGGTCGCATGTGGGGGAAGACGTGCGGGACCGGTTGATCATCCGTGGCGCGCGGGAGCACAACCTGCGCGACGTCAGTCTGGACCTGCCCCGGGACGCGCTGATCGTCTTCACCGGCCTGTCCGGCTCGGGCAAGTCCAGCCTCGCCTTCGACACGATCTTCGCCGAGGGCCAGCGGCGTTACGTCGAGTCGCTCTCCTCCTACGCCCGCCAGTTCCTCGGGCAGATGGACAAGCCGGACGTCGACTTCATCGAGGGCCTCAGCCCGGCCGTCTCCATCGACCAGAAGTCGACGTCGCGCAACCCCCGCTCCACCGTCGGCACGATCACCGAGATCTACGACTACCTGCGGCTGCTCTTCGCCCGGGCCGGCGAGCCGCACTGCCCCGTCTGCGGCGCCGCGGTGTCGAAGCAGACCCCGCAGCAGATCGTGGACCGGGTGCTCACGATGGCCGAGGGCACCCGGTTCCAGGTGCTCGCGCCGGTGGTGCGCGGCCGCAAGGGCGAGTACGTGGACCTCTTCGCCGACCTGCAGTCCAAGGGGTACGCCCGGGCGCGCATCGACGGCACGGTCTACCCGCTGACCGAGGCGCCGAAGCTCAAGAAGCAGGAGAAGCACACGATCGAGGTGGTCGTCGACCGCCTGTCGGTGAAGGCGAGCGCCAAGCAGCGGATGACCGACTCGATCGAGACGGCGCTGCGGCTGGCGGGCGGCATCGTGGTGCTGGACTTCGTCGACCTGCCGGAGGACGACGAGAACCGGGAGCGCAAGTTCTCCGAGCACCTGGCCTGCCCCAACGACCACCCGCTGGCCGTCGAGGACCTGGAGCCGCGGGCCTTCTCGTTCAACGCCCCGTACGGGGCCTGCCCCACCTGCACCGGCCTGGGCATGCGCAAGGTGGTCGACCCCGAGCTCGTCGTGCCCGACCCGGACAGGACGCTGCGGGAGGGCGCGATCCAGCCGTGGTCGGGGCAGACGTTCGACTACTTCGCCCGGCTGCTCGAGGCCCTGGGCGACCGGGAGGGCTTCACCCTGGACACGCCGTGGCGGGAGCTGCCGCGACGGGTGCAGAAGATCATCCTCTACGGCTCCGAGGACCAGGTCCACGTCCGCTACCGCAACAGGTACGGCCGGGAGCGGTCGTACTACACCGGGTACGAGGGCGTGGTGCAGTGGATCGAGCGCCGGCACGCCGACACGGAGTCGGAGTGGTCCCGGGAGCGCTACGAGGGGTACATGCGCGACGTGCCGTGCGAGGCGTGTGGCGGTACCCGGCTCAAGCCCGAGATCCTGGCCGTGACCGTGGGCGGCAAGAACATCGCCGAGGTCTGTGCCCTGTCGGTGGCGGAGTGCCACGAGTTCATCGACTCGCTCGTCCTGTCCGACCGGCAGCGGATGATCGCCGAGCGGGTGCTCAAGGAGATCAACGCCCGGCTGCGCTTCCTCATCGACGTGGGGCTGGACTACCTGTCGCTGGACCGACCGGCGGCCACCCTCTCCGGGGGTGAGGCCCAGCGGATCCGGTTGGCCACGCAGATCGGCTCCGGCCTGGTCGGGGTGCTCTACGTGCTCGACGAGCCGAGCATCGGCCTGCACCAGCGCGACAACCACCGCCTCATCGAGACGCTGGTGCGCCTGAAGAACCTGGGCAATACGCTCATCGTCGTCGAGCACGACGAGGACACGATCCGTACCGCGGACTGGATCGTCGACATCGGACCCGGCGCGGGGGAGCGCGGCGGCCGGATCGTCCACAGCGGACGGTTGAAGGACCTGCTCACGAACAAGGAGTCGGTCACCGGGGCGTACCTGTCGGGCCGCCTCAGCATTCCGGTGCCCGCCACGCGTCGGCCGCAGGAGCCCGGCCGCGAGATCACCGTGCACGGGGCCCGGGAGCACAACCTGCGCAACCTCACGGTCAGCTTCCCGCTCGGCCAGTTCATCGCGGTCACCGGCGTCTCCGGGTCCGGCAAGTCCACATTGGTCAACGACATCCTGTACGCCGTGCTGGCCAACCAGATCAACGGGGCGCGGCTCGTGCCCGGCCGGCACACGCGGGTCACCGGGCTGGAGCACGTGGACAAGGTGGTCGGGGTGGACCAGTCGCCGATCGGGCGCACGCCGCGGTCGAACCCGGCCACGTACACCGGCGTCTTCGACCACATCCGCAAGCTCTTCGCCGAGACCACCGAGGCGAAGGTGCGCGGGTACGGACCGGGGCGGTTCTCGTTCAACGTCAAGGGCGGCCGGTGCGAGAACTGCGCCGGGGACGGAACCATCAAGATCGAGATGAACTTCCTGCCCGACGTGTACGTCCCGTGCGAGGTCTGCAAGGGCGCCCGGTACAACCGGGACACGCTGGAGGTGCACTTCAAGGGGCGCACGATCGCCGAGGTGCTGGACATGCCGATCGAGGAGGCGGCCTCCTTCTTCGAGGCGTTCCCGGCCATCCACCGGCACCTGCAGACCCTCGTCGACGTCGGCCTGGGTTACGTCCGCCTGGGTCAGCCGGCCCCCACCCTCTCCGGCGGCGAGGCGCAGCGGGTGAAGCTCGCCAGCGAGCTGCAGAAGCGCTCCACCGGCCGGACGGTGTACGTGCTCGACGAGCCGACCACGGGCCTGCACTTCGAGGACATCCGCAAGCTGCTGCGGGTGCTGGAGGGCCTGGTCGACAAGGGCAACACGGTCATCGTCATCGAGCACAACCTCGACGTCATCAAGACGGCCGACTGGATCATCGACATGGGCCCCGAGGGCGGGCACAAGGGCGGCACGGTCGTGGCCATCGGGACGCCGGAGGAGGTGGCGGAGACGCCGGAGAGCCACACCGGGGTCTGGCTGCGGCGCGTGCTCGGCCTGCCGGGCGAGGCCAAGGCGGACGGGCCGACGATCGCGGCGCAGCGGGCGCAGCGCGCGAACGGCACCGCCCCGTCGGCCCCGCCGCCCAGCGTCAACGGCGCGTCCCGGGCCACCCGCTCGACCCGGGCCCGGGTCCCGGCTCGGCGGTGACAACCCGGGACGCCGGCCGCCGGTAGGGTAGTTGCGTGATCAATTACGACGGCCGGATCTTTCGTCCCGTGAGCAACGAGAACGGCGAGGTCGGCGCGGACACGGTCTTCGTCTACCGCCAGACCGGTCGGATCGTCACGTCGACCTACTCCGGTGGGAGCGTCCAGATCGGCCACCTGCTCGGGCTGGTCGACGACGAGGGCCGCATCGAGATGAGCTACCACCAGGTGAACACGGCGGGCGAGTTGCGGACCGGGGTCTGCCGCTCCATTCCCGAGGTGCTGCCCGACGGCCGGCTGCGGCTGCACGAGGAGTGGCGCTGGACCTCGGGGGACGGCTCATCCGGACGCTCCGTGATCGAGGAGGAGCCGTCGCCGGGCCGGACAGACCGTGCGGCTGGGTGACGCCGCGGCCGAGGGCTGAACTGGTCGGCCCGCCGGTGCGTGTCCGGCGTCGGTGCGTCGCCGGGCCGCCGGGCCCGGCCAATGCGACGTGGACGGGAATCCGAGCGGAGGAAGTGTATGAGCGCCAACGGGAGAGCGAGCCGGCGGGCGGTCCTGCTGGGCATGGGTGCGGTCGGCGCGGCCGGCGTGCTGGCCGCGTGCGGGGGTGACGATCCGCAGACACCGCCAGCGGCGCCCGGGAGCACTGCCGACGGGGGTGGCGCTACGACCTCGCCCACGGCGGGCGGGGCCCCGCAGCCGGGAGCGCCGGACGGCATTCCGGCGGACAGCGTCCCCGTCGGGGGCGGGGTGATCGACTCCAACCGTCGGGTCGTGGTGACCCAGCCGACGGCCGGCCAGTTCCGGGCCTTCGACGCGACGTGTACCCACGAGTTCTGCCTGGTCTCGTCGGTGGACGGGGGCCTGATCACCTGCAACTGTCACGGCAGCCAGTTCCGGATCGAGGACGGCTCGGTCGCCCGCGGACCGGCCTGGCAGCCCCTGCCGTCCCGGAACGCCACGGTCACCGACGGGGTCGTCGTCATCAGCTGACGGCGTCGTCAGCTGACGGCGTTCAGCCAGCGGCGTCATCAGCTGGCCAGCGGCGTCGGCCGGGCCCGAGCCCGGCCGGTGACGGACACCCCTTGCGGGTGTGGACGATCCTCGATGCCGTCGCGCCCGGCCGGCCCTGGTCCCGGCCGGCCCGGCGGCCCGCCGGGAAGCCGCGATCATGGCGATCGGCCGTCGGCGGGCGGGGCTAGGCTCAAGGGCGTGACCCGGTCGATCCCCAGCTACCGCCCGGCTCCGGGAACGGTCCCGGAGTCGCCGGGCGTGTACCGGTTTCGCGACGAGCGCGGGCGGGTCATCTACGTCGGCAAGGCGCGAAACCTGCGCCAGCGGCTGAACTCCTACTTCGCCGACCCGTGGACCCTGCACCCCCGCACCGCCCAGATGGTGGCCACCGCCGCCGGGGTGGACTGGGTGACCGTCGCCACCGAGGTCGAGGCGCTGCAGCTCGAGTACAACTGGATCAAGGAGTACGACCCCAAGTTCAACGTCAAGTACCGCGACGACAAGTCGTACCCGTACCTCGCGGTCACCCTCGACGAGGAGTACCCGCGCCTGCAGGTGATGCGGGGCGCCAAGCGCAAGGGCGTGCGCTACTTCGGGCCGTACTCGCACGCGTGGGCGATCCGGGAGACTCTCGACCTGCTGCTGCGGGTGTTTCCCGCGCGGACCTGCAGCGGCGGCATCTTCAAGCGGCACCGGCAGATCGGCCGGCCGTGCCTGCTCGGCGACATCGGCAAGTGCTCGGCTCCCTGCGTGAATCGGGTCAGCGCCGAGGAGCACCGGGCGATCGTCGAAGAGTTCTGCGACTTCATGGCCGGGCGCACCGACGAGATGGAGCGCCGGCTGGTCCGGGAGATGAAGGCCGCCTCCGACGCGCTGGAGTTCGAGCGGGCAGCGCGGCTGCGGGACGACCTGGCCGCGCTGCGGCGGGCCATGGAGAAGCAGACCGTGGTCTTCGCCGATGGCACCGACGCCGACGTGGTCGCCTTCGCCGAGGACGAGCTGCAGGCCGCCGTCCAGGTCTTCCACGTGCGGGGCGGCCGGGTCCGCGGGCAGCGGGGCTGGGTGGTGGAGAAGACCGAGCAGCTGACCACCGGGGACCTCGTCGAGCACTTCTGCAGCCAGGTCTACGGCGGCGAGGCCGAGTCCGGCGACCGGGACCTGCCGCGGGAGATCCTCGTGCCCGCCCTACCGTCCGATGTGGACTCGCTGGCGGCCTGGCTGTCCCAGCTGCGCGGCGGTCGGGTCACCATCCGCGTCCCGCAGCGGGGCGACAAGAAGACGTTGCTGGAGACGGTGGCCCGCAACGCGGCCGAGGCGCTGACCCAGCACAAGCTCCGGCGGGCGGCCGACCTCACCGCGCGCGGACGGGCGCTGGAGGAGATCGCCGAGGCGCTCGGACTGGGCGCCGCGCCGCTGCGGATCGAGTGCTACGACGTGTCGCAGATCCACGGCACGGACGTCGTGGCGAGCATGGTGGTCTTCGAGGACGGCCTCGCGCGCAAGTCCGAGTACCGCCGGTTCATCGTGGGCGGAGCGGCCACCGGGGCGACCGACACCGGGGCGACCGACGACGTGAGCGCGATTTCGGAGGTGCTGCGCCGGCGGTTCGCCCGGTACCTGGCGGCCCGGCAGGCGGGGGAGCTCACGGACAGCGTCGCGCCCGCCATCGATCCCGAGACGGGCAAGGCGCGCAAGTTCGCCTACCCGCCGAACCTGGTCGTGGTCGACGGCGGGGCGCCCCAGGTCAACGCGGCCGCCGCCGTGCTGCGCGAACTGGGCATCACCGACGTCGCCGTCTGCGGCCTGGCCAAGCGCCTGGAGGAGGTCTGGCTGCCGGACGACCCGTTCCCGGTGGTGCTGCCGCGCACCTCGGAGGGCCTGTACCTGCTGCAACGAGTCCGGGACGAGGCGCACCGGTTCGCCATCACGTTCCACCGGCAGCGGCGGAGCAAGCGCATGACGAAGTCCACATTGGACAACGTGCCCGGCCTCGGCGAGGTGCGGCGCAAGGCGCTGCTGCGGCATTTCGGCTCGGTGAAGCGGCTGGCGTCGGCGACGGTTGAGGAGATCATGGAGGTACCGGGGATAGGGCGGCGTACGGCCGAGGCGATCCTGGCCGCGCTGGCCCCGCGCTCCGAGCCGGCGGCCACCACTCCGGCCGCCCAGCCGGATTCCGGGTCGGGTGCGGGGGCCGACCGTGCCGCGGTGCCTGACGCTGCCGCGGTGCCTGACGCTGCCGCGGTGCCGGACGACGGCGCGGGCGAGCGGGAGACTCCGCCCACACCGGAGAAGGTGGCCCCGGCGACATAGGGTTGCCGGCGTCAGCCGCGGCCCACGAGCTGGGCACACTGGGGGAATTGGCCGGGCGCCGTGGGAGCCCGGACACATCGTGGGAGGTTTGTCGTGGACGAGAATCCGGCCGGCGCGGGGGTGGCGACGCATCCGCGACCGTCGGCGCGGACGGACATCGAGCTCGTCATCGTCACCGGCGTATCCGGCGGTGGCCGCAGCACGGTCGCCCGCGCCCTGGAGAACGTCGGCTTCTACGTGGTCGACAACCTGCCCCAGCGCCTGCTGCTGGACATGGTGGAGCTGGCCCAGGCGGCCGGTCCGGCCGGCCGGCGGACCGCGGTGGTGCTCGACGTCCGCAGCCGGGCCTTCACCATGGACCTCGGCCAGGCCGTGCGGGAGCTGCGGGAGCGGGGATTCTCGCCCCGGGTGGTGTTCCTCGACGCCGACGACGAGGTGCTCATCCGCCGGTTCGACCACGTCCGGCGGCCCCACCCGCTGCAGGACGGCCGGCGCCTGGTCGACGGCATCGCCGACGAGCGGGTGCTGCTCGCCGAGGCCCGCGACGCCGCCGACATCGTGATCGACACGACCCACCTCAACGTCAACCAGCTGCGGGCCCGCATCGAGGAGCTCTTCGGCGGCGAGGACACCCGGCGGTTGCGGGTGACGACGCTCTCCTTCGGCTTCAAGTACGGCATACCCCCCGACGCGGACTTCGTGGTCGACGTCCGGTTCCTGCCCAACCCGTTCTGGGAGCCGGACCTGCGGGACCTGACCGGTCGCGACGGCGCCGTGAGCGCCTACGTGCTGTCCCAGGCCGGGGCGTCGGCGTTCGTCGACCGGCTCGTCGACCTGATCCACTCGACCGTGCCGGGGTTCGAGCGGGAGGGCAAGCGGTACCTTACGGTGGCCGTGGGGTGCACGGGTGGTAAGCACCGCAGCGTGGCCATCGTCGAGGAGCTCGCCCGCCGGCTGCGGGAGGGACGGCTGTCCGCCATTGCCCAGCACCGCGACCTGGGACGGGAGTGAGCGTGCTCCGAGTCGTCGCCTTCGGCGGCGGACACGGGCTGTCCGCGTCCCTGCAGGCGCTCAAGCGGTTGCGGACGGAACTGGACCTCGCCCTGACCGCCGTGGTCACGGTCGGTGACGACGGCGGGTCGAGCGGGCGGCTGCGCCGGGACCGGGGCGGGCTTCCGCCCGGCGACCTGCGTCAGGCGCTGGCCGCGCTCGCCGACCCGGACGATCCCACCGCTCAGTTGGCCGCCGGGCTCTGGCAGCACCGATTCGCCGGGGTCGATTCCCTCGCCGGCCACACGGTGGGGAACCTGCTGCTCATCGGCCTGATGGAGCTGACCGGGGATCCGGTGGTCGCGCTGGACCAGGCCGGCGAGCTGCTGAAGGCGGTCGGGCGCGTCCTGCCGTGCAGCCGGGTCCCGCTGCACATCGAGGCCACGATCCGGGGGGACGATCCGGCCCATCCGACCGCCGTCACCACGGTCCGTGGCCAGCACAACATCGCGGTGACCCCGGGTGAGGTGCTCGACGTGCGGCTCGACCCGCCCTGCCCGCCCGCCTGCGCCGAGGCGCTCGAGGCGGTGCGCGAGGCGGACTGGCTGGTGTTCGGTCCGGGCTCGTGGTACACGAGTGTGATTCCGCACCTGCTGGTCCCGGACCTGGCCGACGCGATCGTCGCCTCCCCGGCCCGACGGCTGGTGACGCTCAACCTTGCGGCCGAGCGGGAGACCGCCTGTTTGTCCCTGCCCGACCATCTGCGGGCGCTGGCCCGTTACCTACCGGGCCTGCGGGTCGATGTTGTCCTTGCTGACAGCAAAGCGGTGGGCGACCCCGCTGATGTGCACGTTGCGGCAGAATCGCTTGGTGCTCGTGTTGTCCTCGCCCCGGTCGCCGTCGCCGACGGCACGCCTCGGCACGACCCGGCGGCGCTGGCCGACGCGCTGCACGAGGTATTCGGAACTGCGTGAGGTGACCCCGATGGCGATGACCGGTTCGGTCAAGGACGAGTTGAGCCGCACCGATGTTTCGAAGCCGTGCTGCCGGCGGTCGGAGATGGCCGCGCTGCTGCGGTTCGCCGGGGGGCTTCATATCGTCTCCGGACGGGTCGTGGTCGAGGCCGAGCTGGACACGGGGGCGGCCGCCCGCCGGCTGCGCCGGGAGATCCAGGAGGTCTTCGGGTACCCGAGCGAGCTGCACGTGCTCGCCTCCGGGGGCCTGCGCAAGGGCAGCCACTACGTGGTGCGGGTCGTCAAGGACGGTGAGGCGCTCGCCCGGCAGACCGGGCTGCTCGACGTGCGGGGCCGTCCGGTCCGCGGCCTGCCCGCGCACGTGGTCTCGGCGAGCACCTGCTGCGCTGTCGCGGCGTGGCGGGGGGCGTTCCTGGCGCACGGGTCGCTGACCGAGCCCGGCCGCTCCAGCGCGTTGGAGATCACCTGCCCCGGCCCGGAGGCCGCGCTCGCCCTCGTCGGGGCCGCCCGCCGGATCGGCATCACCGCCAAGAGCCGCGAGGTGCGCGGGGTGGACCGGGTGGTGGTCAAGGACGGCGACGCGATCGCCGCCCTGCTCACCCGCATGCAGGCGCACGCCAGCGTGCTGGCCTGGGAGGAACGGCGCGTCCGCCGCGAGGTGCGGGCCACCGCGAACCGGTTGGCGAACTTCGATGACGCGAACCTGCGGCGCTCGGCCCGGGCGGCCGTGGCCGCCGCGGCCCGGGTGACCCGGGCGCTGGAGATCCTGGGCGACGACGCCCCGAGCCACCTGACCAGCGCCGGCAAGCTGCGGCTGATGCACCGGCAGGCCTCGCTGGAGGAGCTCGGTACCCTCGCCGACCCACCGCTGACCAAGGACGCGATCGCCGGGCGCATCCGGCGGCTGCTCGCGCTGGCGGACAAGCGGGCGCGCGAACTGGGCATCCCGGACACCGAGTCCGCCGTCACCGCCGACATGCTCGCGTCGTGACCCGTACCCGCCGGGCTCGCGCCCCCGTCGGTGGTCTCGGCGCCGCCCGAGCGGAGGGCGGACCGGGGATCCGGATGCCGGTCGCCTGCAGCACCTGCTCGGGCGGCCAGCCCGCCTGGATGAGCCACGCGAAGAGCCGGCTGGCGATGATCGCATGCTCCGAGTCCGGCGGCGGCAGGACGAAGAGGATCCCTTCCGGGCTCGTCTCGTAACGGCGACCGTGGGTGTCGGCGGCATTCATGGCGGCGAGATCGTCGAGCCCGACCACGGCGGGCATGTGCGATGCGACGACCTCCGCGCTCACAGCCCAGATCGTACGCGCGCGTACGGCCGCCGCATGCGTACCGGCACCGCGCGCGTACGGTCACCGGGGGTGGTTGCCTCGGCGAGAAACCGCCCACGGAGAGCGCGACCTTAACGGTTACTCAGCGTGATAGCGGACACAGCGGCACGAAGGCTGACCGACCCGTCGGGCCGCACGGCAGGCGAGTAATCTGCCAGGTGATGCGGCGTCGAGGCCGAGGTGGCTAACGCAACAACCGAGGCGCCGGCCGCAGACGAGGCCGGCGCGCGCCAGAGGAGGGGGCAACTCCTGTGACTGTCCGAGTAGGAATCAACGGCTTCGGCCGGATCGGCCGCAACTTCTACCGGGCTCTGCTCGAGTCCAAGGCCGACGTCGAGGTCGTCGGTGTCAATGACCTCACCGACAACGCGACGCTGGCGCACCTGCTCAAGTACGACAGCATCCTCGGCCGGCTGCCCTACGAGGTGAAGGCGACCGCCGACGAGATCACGGTCGCCGGCAAGACGTTCAAGGCGTTCGCCGAGCCGGACCCGACCAAGCTGCCGTGGGGTGACCTGGGCGCCGACATCGTCATCGAGTCGACCGGCCGCTTCACCGACGCCACCAAGGCGCGGGTGCACCTCGAGCGCGGCGCCAAGAAGGTGATCATCTCGGCGCCCGCCAAGAACGAGGACGTCACCGTGGTCATGGGCGTCAACGAGAGCTCGTACGACCCGGCGAAGCACGCGATCATCTCCAACGCGTCCTGCACGACCAACTGCCTGGCCCCGATGGCCAAGGTCCTGCACGAGACGTTCGGCATCGAGCGCGGTCTCATGACCACGGTTCACGCCTACACCCAGGACCAGAACCTGCAGGACGGTCCGCACAAGGACCTCCGCCGGGCCCGGGCGGCGGCGCTGAGCATCGTGCCGACCTCGACGGGCGCGGCGAAGGCGATCGGTCTGGTGCTGCCGGAGCTCAAGGGCAAGCTCGACGGCTACGCGCTGCGCGTGCCGGTGCCGACCGGCTCGGCGACCGACCTGACCGTGACGGTCAGCCGGGACACCACGGTGGATGAGGTGAACGCGGCGATGAAGGCGGCCGCCGAGGGCCCGCTGCGTGGCATCCTCACCTACACCGAGGACGAGATCGTGTCCGCCGACATCGTGACCGACCCGGCGTCGTGCATCTTCGACGCGGGGCTCACCAAGGTGATCGGCAACCAGGTCAAGGTCGTCGGCTGGTACGACAACGAGTGGGGCTACTCGAACCGTCTGGTCGACCTCGTGAAGTACGTCGGTGCGTCGCTCTAGTGGTCAGCACGACGGGCGAGCCCCACAGCTGCGAACGAAAGACGTCACATGCGGACGCTGAATGATCTCCTCGCCGAGGGGGTCGCGGGTCGGCGCGTGCTCGTGCGCGCCGACCTGAACGTCCCCCTGTCCAAGACGGACCCGGGCGTCATCACCGACGACAACCGCATTCGCGCGGTCCTGCCCACGCTGGTCGCGCTGCGCGACGCGGGGGCGCGGGTGGTGGTGATGTCCCACCTCGGGCGGCCGAAGGGTGAGCCCGACCCGAAGTACTCGCTGGCTCCGGTCGCGACCCGGCTCGGTGAGCTGCTCGGCTCGCCGGTGACCTTCGCGACGGACACCGTCGGGGATTCGGCTCAGGCCGCGGTCGCCGCGCTGGAGAACGGCGGCGTCGTGCTGCTGGAGAACCTGCGCTTCAACCCCGGCGAGACCAGCAAGGACGAGGCCGAGCGGCGGGCCTTCGCCGAGAAGCTGGCCGCGTTCGGCGAGGCCTATGTGGACGACGCCTTCGGGGCCGTGCACCGCAAGCACGCCAGCGTCTACGACGTGCCGGCGCTGCTGCCGCACTTCGCCGGCGGGCTGGTGCTGCGGGAGGTCGAGGTGCTGCGCACCCTCACCACCGACCCGCAGCGGCCGTACGTGGTGGTCCTCGGCGGGGCCAAGGTCTCGGACAAGCTCGCGGTCATCGAGGCGCTGCTGCCGAAGGTCGACAAGCTGCTCATCGGCGGCGGCATGTGCTTCACGTTCCTCAAGGCCCAGGGCCACGAGGTCGGCGCGTCGCTGCTCGAGACGGAGATGGTCGACACCTGCCGGGACCTGCTCGCCCGCGGCGACGGCCGGATCGTGCTGCCGACCGACATCGTGGCGGCCGCGGCGTTCGCGGCCGACGCCGAGCACTCGGTGGTGCCCGCGACGGCGATCCCGGCCGACCGCATGGGTCTGGACATCGGTCCGGAGACCGTCGCCGCGTTCGCCGCGATCCTGGCCGGCGCGAAGACGGTCTTCTGGAACGGGCCCATGGGTGTCTTCGAGCTCGCGCCGTTCGCGGCCGGTACGCGGGGCGTGGCCGAGGCGATCACGAAGGTCGACGGGTTCACCGTGGTCGGCGGCGGCGACTCGGCGGCGGCCGTACGCGCGCTGGAGATCCCCGCCGACGCGTTCAGCCACATCTCGACCGGCGGCGGCGCGTCCCTGGAGTACCTGGAGGGCAAGACCCTCCCCGGCCTGCAAGCGCTGGAGAAGTAGTGCGAGCGCGAGGAGCGAGCAGACAGCGAGGTGCAGCCGCGAGCGCGAAAAGTGAGCGCCAGCGAGCCCCGCAGGCGCGAGCAACGCGGTCCAGTCGCGAGCGAAAGGCAGGCTGAGTGGGGAACGACGAGCCGCGCCGGCCGCTCATGGCCGGCAACTGGAAGATGAACCTCAACCACCTCGAGGCGAACAAGCTCGTCCAGTACCTGGCGCACAGCCTCACCGAGAAGGAGCTGGACCAGGTCGAGGTGGTGGTGCTCCCCTCGTTCACCAACATCCGCACCGTGCAGACGGCGGTGGACGGGGACAAGTGGAAGATCAAGTACGGCGCCCAGGACATCTCGGCCCACGAGAAGGGCGCCTACACGGGCGAGGTGTCGGGGGCGATGCTGGCCAAGCTCGGCTGCTCGTACGTCATCGTCGGGCACTCCGAGCGGCGCCAGTACCACCACGAGACCGACGCCCTGGTCAACGCCAAGGCGAAGGCGGCGCTCGCCCACGGGATGTCCCCGATCCTGTGCATCGGGGAAGGGCTGGAGGTCCGGGAGGCCGGCGGGCACGTGGCCCACACGCTGGCCCAGCTCGACGCCGGCCTGGCCGGCCTCACCTCCGAGCAGGTGTCGAAGGTCGTCATCGCCTACGAGCCGGTGTGGGCCATCGGTACGGGGAAGACCGCCACTCCTGAGGACGCCCAGGAGGTGATCGGGGCGATCCGGGAGCGGCTGCGGCAGACCCACCGGGCCGTGGCCGACGAGGTCCGGATCCTCTACGGGGGATCGGTCAAGGCGAACAACATCGGCCCCATCATGGCCCAGCCGGACATCGATGGCGCCCTGGTCGGCGGGGCGAGCATCGATGGTGAAGAATTCGTAAAGATCGTCCGCTACCAGACCGTCTGAGGGCCGGTCGCGATCGTCCCGCCGCCCGCAGGGTTACGCTCTGTGCGCCCGTCGTCCGGTAGGCGTGCCGGACGACGGGCCGCCGGAGCGTACCGGTATGCTGGCCTGCGTCGTTCGGCTACCGGCCCCTCCGAGAGGAACCTGTACCGCCCATGCTGTGGTTTGCCTACCTTCTGGTCGCGCTGCTGATCATCACCAGCGTGCTGCTGACCTTGCTGATCCTCTTGCACCGGGGCAAGGGCGGCGGTCTGTCCAGCATGTTCGGTGGCGGTGTGTCGACCAGCCTCGCTGGGTCGTCCGTGGCGGAGAAGAACCTCGACCGGTACACCCTCGTGGTGGGCGTCATCTGGTTCGCCTGCATCGTGGCCTTCGGTTTCTGGATCAAGACCGCCACGGGCTGAGCTCCCCGCTGCGCCGGCTTTTTGCTGGCGGGAAATCCACCTCGCCGTCCCAGAATTCACCACGCGGCACTTTCGCAACCCTGGGTCCGGGCCTAAACTCCGGTGGTCGCGTGACGTCGGACACGCCGCCGTCGGCCCGCAGCATCGCCCTGTGCGCGGCCCGTGGCCCCCGTCACGCGCTCGCTGGACCCGAGTGTCCCTTTCGTACCCGGACTTCAGGAGCGATCGCCGTGGCAGCAAGCAACGCCATTCGTGGCACGCGCGTCGGGAGCAGCGCCGCCCGGTGGGTCGAGTCGCCCTCCGACCGCACCGAGACCGTCGCCCGCAAGACCGTGGAGTACTGGTGCGCGAACGGTCACTGCTCGCCGGTGACCTTCGCCGCCGACGCTGAGGTGCCGTCGAACTGGGACTGCCCGCGCTGCGGACTGCCGGCCGGCCTCGACCGCGACAACCCGCCGCCGCGCCCCCGCATCGAGCCGTACAAGACGCACCTCGCCTACGTGATGGAGCGCCGCACGCCCGAGGACGCCGAGGCGATCCTGGCCGAGGCCCTGCAGCGCGTCCGGGCCCGCCGCGGCGAATAGGCGGTCCGGTTTGGCGAGACAGCGTCCTCCGGTCGGACGACCACGGCGACGGTGGGTGGTGCCGGTCGTTGTGGTGGCGGCCGTGGGCGTGGTTGTCGCGGGGGTCGTGGCGTTGTGGCCCGACCCGGAGCCCGCGCCCCGGGCCAGGCAGTACCGCGACTACGACGTGTGCCTGTTGACCGGCGAGCTTGGTCTGGCCGACGCGCAGGCTGCGGCGGTGTGGGCTGGGGCGCAGCGGGTGTCCGAGCAGCGCAAGGTCAGGGTGATGTACCTGGCGGTGACGGGCGAGCAGACGCCGCAGCGGGCGGGGGAGGTCCTGGCTAGCCTGGTCGCGCGGGACTGTGAGGTCATCGTCGCCGTCGGGGCGGCCCCGGTGGCGGCGGTGGCGGCGGATGAGGGTCGCTATCCCGATGCCACGATCGTGGCGGTGGGGGACGAGATCGACGCGTCGTCGGTGGAACGCATCACGTCATCCACTGTGGACGTTCTGCTGGAACTGGTCCCTGAGGCGCCGTAAGTCGACCGGTAACTGAATGTTATTAGCATTCGTCGCGCGCCGGTTCAAGACTTGATTCGCACCCGTCGTGCGTGGCACCTTCCGGGCATACATGTGAATGGTCGCAGCCATGGAATGCTTGCGGCATTTCGCCAATGCTTGCCAGCGTTCGCGTGCTGTGTCCGTTCTGCGGTATCGCGGGGTTGTCATGCGAACCTGGCCGGGTCGGATCGCCCTTGTCCTGGCGGCTGTGTTGGCCTTCTCGCTGGGTGTCCCGC
>Ga0310841_100411_pt1 | contig 25404 bp, 21 predicted proteins | sample SM_ome_9_FD_201311 | JGI IMG/M metagenome (GOLD analysis project Ga0310841, IMG submission 201311) | Sorghum-adapted microbial communities enriched on stacked mutant (SM) sorghum from Joint BioEnergy Institute, Emeryville, California... ...
ATACCCAGAGCCTGGAGATCGCTCGCCGGTTGGTTCAGGTCGATCCGGGCAACGTGGAGTTCCAGCGTGGCCTGTCGATCTCGTACGAGCGGTTGGGGGATTTGGCGCGCTCGGCGGGGGATGTGGCGGCGGCCCGGGACTGGTATACCCAGAGCCTGGAGATCGCTCGCCGGTTGGTTCAGGTCGATCCGGGCAACGTGGAGTTCCAGCGCGACCTGTCGGTCTCCTACAACAAGCTGGGGGATCTCGCGGAGGCGGCGGGGGACGCGGCGGCGGCCCGGGACTGGTACACCCAGGCGCTGGAGATCGCGCAGCGGTTGGTTCAATTGGTTCAGGCCGACCCGGGCAACGTGGAGTTCCAGCGTGACCTGGCGATCTCCTACAACAAGCTGGGGGATCTCGCGGAGGCGGCGGGGGACGCGGCGGCGGCCCGAGACTGGTACACCCAGGCGCTGGAGATCGCGCAGCGGTTGGTTCAATTGGTTCAGGCCGACCCGGGCAACGTGGAGTTCCAGCGTGACCTGGCGATCTCCTACGAGCGGCTCGGTGACGTGTCCAGGCTGGACGGCGATCTGCCCACGGCGATCGACTACTACACGCGCTCCCTGGAGACCTGGGCGCGGGTCATCGCCATGAACCCCACTGATCTGTTGAACCAGCGGGGCCCGTGCATCCCTCACGAACGGCTCGGCGTCATCGCCCAGGAGACGGGCGACGTCGACGCTGCCCGTCGACACTTCACCGCGGCCCTCGAGATCGCCGAACGCGTGCACGCCATCGACCCGACCAACGCCATGTTCGCCGCCGACGTCGCGCACTTCCGCCAGCGACTGGCGGCGGTATCTCGGGTGTCGGACGGCCGCGCTCGACGGTTCTTCCAGCGGCTCGTCAGCCTCGTCAGGCGATCGCCAACCACCAGTTCTTGACCGTACGGTCCGGAATGACTAGCCTGGCGCCCGTGCCCAGGCCGAAGGAGTTCGACCCGGACGCCGCGCTGCAGGCGGCCATGGAGCTGTTCTGGGAGCACGGCTACGAGGCGACCTCGCTGGCCATGCTCACCGAGCGCCTCGGGCTGGGTCGGGCCAGCCTGTACGCGACCTTCGGCGACAAGCGGAACCTGTACCGGTTGGCCCTGCAGCGGTACCTGGCGACCCGCGACCCCAACCCGATCGAGCTGCTCTCGCGGCCGGGGCCGGTGCTGCCGGCCATCCAGGCCCTCGTCGACCAGTACGTCGACGAGTCGCTGTGTGACCCGGACCGCAAGGGCTGCTTGGTCGTCAACACCGCCACTGAGCTGCTGCCCCGGGACCGGGACCTGGCCCGGGTCGTCGAGTCGAGCTGGGACGCGCTCGAGGTGGCGTTGACCTCGGCCCTGCTGCGCGCCCGCGCCCAGGGTGAGCTCGCCACCGACCGCGACCCCCGGGCGCTGGCCCGGTTCCTGCTGGTCTTCCTGCAGGGCGTCCGCGTGCTCGCCAAGGCGCCGGACCCCGACCGGCTGCGCGACGCAGCCCGCACCGCCCTGTCCGTCCTGCAGCCATAAGCCCGCGGCCTCGCATCCGGAGAACCCGATATGGCGATGCATCCCATCCCCGTTCGCGCCCACATTCAAGAACGATCGGTCCAGAATCGCGCCCTGGCCTTCGGCCTGCTGGCCGCCGTGCAGACCACCCTGATCCTGGCCATCACGGTGCTGGCCATCGGGCTGCCGGCCATCGCCCGGGACCTCGGCCTGCGGCCCGGGCAGCTCGCCCTTGTCAGCGCCGGCTACGGCCTGGCCTTCTCCGCGCTGCTGCTGCCCGGCGGGCGGCTGGCCGACCGGCTCGGTCCCCGGCGGGCCTTCCTCGTCGGCGTGGCGGTCCTCGGCCTCGCCTCGGTCGGCGTGGCCGCCGCCCCCGGTTTCGCCGCGGCGCTGGCCGCTCGGCTGGGTCAGGGGGTGGGGGCCGCCCTGGCCGCGCCGGCCGCCGTGGCCCTGTTGCGGGGGCTCTACCCCGACCCCGACGCGTACGGTCGGGCCAGCGCACGGTGGGGCACCCTGGCGCCGATCGGCGCCACCGCCGGCATCGTGGTCTCGGGCCTGGCGGCCGCCGCAGACGTCTGGCGCGTCGGCCCGCTCATTCCGGCCGCGGTGGCGCTGGTCGCCCTGCTGGCCGGCGCGCGTCTGCTGCCGGCCCCACCGCCGACCCCGTCGACGACCATCGACGTGCCCGGCGCCCTCTTGGCGGCCGTCGGCGCCACCACCCTGTCGTACGGCCTGACCGCGGCGGGCGACCACGGTTGGTCCGCCCCGCCCGCGCTGGTGGCGCTGGTCGTCGCCGTGGCCGCCCTGGCCGGCTTCGTGACCGTCGAGGCCACGACCCGGGCACCCCTGGTCCCGCCGTCGTTTCTGCGCTCGCCCGGCCGGGGCCTCGCCCTGGGCGCGGTGCTGCTCGCGGCGGCGGCCCACGCCAGCACGGGTTTCTTCCTCGCGCTCTACTTCCAGCAGGTCCGCGGCCGGTCGGCCCTGGCCACCACCGCGGCGTTCCTGCCGCTGCTGCTGGCCCTGCCGCTGGCCGGCGCCGTGGCCACGCGGCTGCTGCGGGTGGTCCGACCGCTGCCGCTCGTCGCGGCCGGGTTGGCGGTCAGCGCCGCCGGCCTGGGCGCGATCGGCCGGCTCGGGCCCGACACCCCGTACGTGGGGCCGCTCCTGCTCGGCCTGCTGGTCCTGCCGGTCGGCATCGCGCTGACCTTCACCGCCGCCACCGTGGTCGCGGTGCACGGCGCCGACCGGGCGCAGGCCGGGCTGGCCGGCGCGTTGCTCAACACCGCCGTCGAGCTCGGACCCGCCGTCGGCCTGGCCGGCCTCGTCGCGGTCGCCGGCACCCGCACCACCCAGCTCGCCGAGCGCGGCCAGCCGCCCCTCGTGGCCCAGGCGGGTGGGTACGCGCTCGCCTTCACCGTCGCCGCGCTGGCCCTGGCCGCGGCCGCGGTCGGCGTCGCCCTGGCGCTTCGCCGGGGCCGTCCGCCCGAATCCGCCGGCGCCCGGCCTGATTCGCCGACCGGCCCAGAACCCAACTCGCCTTCCCGCCCAGAACCGGACCCATCGACCAGCTGAGGACCGGCCCCCACCGACCAGGTGAGGAGCCGGACGCACCGACCAGGAAAGGAACGGACGCCGTGACGCAACGATTCATCGGCAAAGTTGCCATCGTGACCGGGGCGGGAGCCGGCATCGGCCGGGCCACCGCCGTCGCCCTCGCCGAGGAGGGCGCCACCGTCGTCGTCGCCGGCCGCCGAGCCGAGCCGCTGGCCGAGACGGTCGACATCATCGCCGGCAAGGGTGGCACCGCCGAGGCCATCCCCACCGACGTCACCGACGCCGCGCAGGTGGCGCGGCTGGTCGCCGAAACGGTACGACGCCACGGCGGCCTGCACGTCGCCGTCAACAACGCCGGGGTCATCGGCCCCCACGGTCCGCTCGACGAGGTCGACGAGGCGGCCTGGCACGAGGTGCTCGCGACCAACCTCACCGGGGTGTGGCTGTCGCTGAAGTACGAGGTCGCCCACATGCGCCGGCACGGCGGCGGGACCATCGTCAACGTCGCTTCCACGATCGGCCCCCATCTCACGCTGCCCGGGATGGGCGCGTACGCGGCCACGAAGGCCGGGGTGAGCGCGCTGACCCGTGCCGCCGCGAAGGAGAACATTCGGCACGGCATCCGGATCAACGCGGTCAGCCCGGGCCCGGTCGACACGCCGATGTCCCGGCGGCCGGGGGAGAGCGACGCCGACCGCGACGCCCGGGTCGCCGCCGTGCTGCCCATCGGTCGCGTGGCCCGCGTCAGCGAGATCGCCGCCGCGATCGTGTGGCTCGCCTCGCCGGAGTCCGGCTTCACCGTCGGTCACGACCTCGTCGTCGACGGCGCGGGGACCTACTGAGCCGTGACTCACTCGGCCGTGACCGACTGAACCGTGGCCTACCGAAGCGAGGCCTACGCACGCGCGATCCACGGAACCGGGGCCGGCTGACCAACGCGAATGTCGACACGCGTGGACGCACCGCTACCGGGGGCGGTTCGGCGCTCCCGGTAGCACGGCGGGCGGTCGGGGCCCGCCGGCCGCCCGACCTCGGCGCCCCACCCACCCGCGTCGCCGCGGTAGCGGGCCTGGTGGCTCTCACCGCGGGGACGGGGGACGCGGGTGGGTGACCGGCGGGCCCGCCACCACCCGGCCTGCTCCACAGTGGACTGACGGGCTCAGCGGCCCGGAGTGGCGGTGGAGGGTGCGGCGGATCGGTGGGCCAAGCGATCAACCGAACGCCGGCGCCTGGTGGGCCCGACGGGTGCAGGTTCACAACAGGTGATTGCATTACTACGCCGCGTCGATAATGCGGCTTCACTCAGTGATGTCGCGGACGGCGAGGTGTGGTCGTGAGCCATGCACAGGGATGCTCGTTATCGTGGTCGCATGACCGACGGAGCCACCCCCGGGCCGGCGCGGCGCCCCATCGCCGGGCAGCGACGGAGCGTCGGGCATGTATGAACCGGTCTCGATCCCGAGGCCGCTGACCCGCCGCCGCGTCGGGTGCATGCTGGTCGTGCTCCTCCTGCTCGTGGTGGGGGGCGTGGTGGTCGTCTGGAAGACCAGGCCGCGCGAGCCGCTGCCCGAGCGCCTCACCCTCGACCAGCTCGCCATGATGGTGCCCGACGCGGCCGAGTCCGAGGCCCTCGCGGCGATCGTCCGCAGCCGGCTCGCCAACCTCGCGGCCAGTGCGACTCCGCCGCCGGAGCCCGTCGTCTGCACCGCGCCGGACACCCCCACCGCGTGGAACGAGACGCAACGGGCCAACGCCAAGACGATCGTGGAGGTCGGTCTGGCGCTGGGCATGCCCGAGCGAGGCCTGATCATCGCCGTGGCGACCGCCATGCAGGAGAGCTCGCTGTACAACCTCGGTCACCTGGGCGAGCGCAACGACCACGACTCCCTCGGCCTGTTCCAGCAGCGGCCCTCGATGGGCTGGGGAACGCCGGAACAGGTGACCGACCCCGTCTACTCCGCCACGGCCTTCTACCTGGCCCTGCAGCGCGTACCCAACTGGGAGTCGCTGGAGCTCACGGTCGCCGCGCAGAGCGTGCAGCGCTCGGCCTTCCCCAACGCGTACGCCAAGTGGGAGGCCGACGCGACCGCGCTGACCCAGCAGATCCTCTGCACCGTGGCCCCGGAACTGCGGGCCCAGTGAGGCCGGCGCGGGTCGGCGACGACGGCGGGAACACGAGCGCCGACACCGGCGTTGCCACCGGAGGTCGGCGTCGTCGCCGGCCCACCGTCGGGCCGTAATCCGTTGCGACCGCGACGGAGCGTGGGTACCCTCGAACGCAGTCAAGTCCGGCAACGGTTGGCGAAGGAGCGGAGTTCGATGATGTGGTCGCCTTCAATGTGTGCGCGCGGTCGGCGCGGCGAGGCGGCCCCGCGCGTGCTCGCCAGCCTGGGCCGATCGGTTGGTCTCGGTCGCTCGTGTCCGAGCCGGTGGCGCTTCTAGCTTTCGTAGGCAACGATCCGCGTCGCCGCCCGCCGAGACCTCGGACCGGGCGGCTTCTCTTTACCCAGCAACGCCTCTGACCGACGACGCGGCCGCTTCGCGGGCGGCCTGACCAGGCACGCGAGCGTCCGGTACCGCGGGCGTCCGAGGGGGCGGCCGCTGGGTCACTAGCCATCCAAAGATGGCAATTCTTCAACGGAATGGAGATTCGTCCAGAGGGGTGAGGTGCACCAGGCTGCACGCCGGTCTCCAAAACCGGAGGAAGTGGGTTCGAGTCCTACCACCCCTGCTCGTCCCGACCCGTGCGTCGGGCCCGTACGTTGACAACTCCACAGTGGACAGCGTGATCCGTCCCGCGTGCCTGGGCGACGCGGGACACGGCTGGGGCGAGGGAGACGGTAACCCGCCTGCTTCGGGAGCAGGAGACACCGCGTTCGACTCGCGGGCCCCGGACGGACGCTCGCCACGAGCCCGGAATTACTCGCAGATTCCGCTCCGCAAGCTGCGCGGAATGTGGGCCGGGGACGAGCGCTTGCGGACCGTTGGAGCAGCGGCGAGCTCACCAGGCTCTCACCCTGGAGATCACGGGTTCGAGTCCCGTACGGTCCACGAGCTATGTGGCTTCCACGAGCTATGTGGCTTCCGCAAGCTATGTGGCTTCCGCAAGCTATGTGGCTGTAGCACAACGGCCAGTGCGTCGCCGTGCCATGGCGAAGATCTGGGTTCGACTCCCAGCAGTCACTCGACCGGGGCCGGCCCGACCTTGCCGGGGGTGGGTCGGGTCGGCCCCAAAGGGCGGGGTGCCGGTGCACAGCGAGGTCTTGCAAACCTCGCGTCCAGGGTTCGACTCCCTGACTGTCCACGCTGGACGATGCCCGGGTGGCCCAACTGGCAGAGGCGCCGCGCTCAGAACGCGGAGGTTGGGGGTTCGAATCCCTCTCCGGGTACGCGAGGAAGGATGGCCGAGCGGCCCAAGGCGCCGCCTTGCTAAGGCGGACCGGTCACAGCGCCGGCGTGGGTTCGAATCCCACTCCTTCCGCGCACACCCCTGTGGCTCAACGGAAGAGCAGCGGTCTACGAAGCCGTCTCATGCAGGTTCGAGTCCTGCCAGGGGTACGGGGGTATCCAAAGCAGAAGTACCGAGATATCCACCAGGAGGGTGGCGCCCGGTGGCGGGCAACCAGTCTCGAAAACTGGGCCAGGGTCACTCCTGAGGGTTCGACTCCTTCACCCTCCGCGCTGCCCAGATCTTGGATGCTGGGCCGCCGCTACGGCTCGACACTTCCAAGATCTCATCCGTGGCGGCCCCGAGCCCCGTCCACAGACCCTCGTAGCTCAGCGGAAGAGCGCGACGTTCCGAGCGTCGAGGCCGGCGGTTCGAACCCGCCCGGGGGTACCGCTCGCGCCGCCCGGCGCGAGACAACGGCCGCATGCCCGAGGGGTCAAGGGCTCAGTCTGCAAAACTGATGTTGGTCGGTTCGACTCCGACTGCGGCCTCCAGGATCGCTGTCCATTGTGGACTCTCCCGGAACCGCCGCATCATCCGTTCGGTGGAACCAGGACTGACCGAAAGTGCCGTCGTCGGCGGCGGGCGAATCCGCGTCTTGGAGTGCGCACAGGATGCAACGCCGGCCGGCGACATATGGCACTTCGTCAGAAAAGGAATCGTCATGAAGACATTCATGTCTGGGCGCGTCGCCGGGCGGAGATGCTTCGCCGTCACCACGACCATCGCCATCCTCGGGACCCTGATGACCACCGCGTGCGCCGGCCAGGGATCGCCCGCGTCGCCGTCTCCGTCTGGGTCGGTGTCGGTGTCGCCGTCGGTGGTGCCGACGCCGTCGGGTGGTTCGGTGGTGGGGTTGTCGGGGTGGTTGTACTACTACTCGTTTCCGGATTTGTATCGGTTGACGCCGGCGGGTTTGGAGTTTGTGGTGCGGGCGCCGCATGCGGCGGTGTCGCCGGATGGTTTGCAGATCGCGTATGTGGATGACGCGGGGGAGTTGATCGTGACTGACCGGGATGGCGGTCAGCCGCGGTCGGTGTTGTCGGGGGTGGTCGGTTTAGGTCATGAGCCGGCGTGGTCTCCGGACTCGCGGCGGTTGCTGGTGGCTCGGCCCCCGGCTGGTGGTGACGGTTCGGTCACGTACGGGGTGGTCGATGTCGCGTCGGGGGAGTTCACGCCGCTGGCGGAGCAGATTCAGGGGATTCATCCGTTGTGGTCGGCCGATGGGCAGCATCTGGGTTACACGACCGGCACGTGTCAGCTGATGGTTGCTGATGCGGATGGGCGCAACGCGCGGATGGTGCCGGTGATCGGTGACCCTGATCCGGCGGTGAACCCGCAGCAGCGGTTTGGTTGTGGTGTGTACAGCGTGTCGCCGGATGGTTCGCTGATGGCGGTGAATCAGGCGGTCGGGGATGAGCCGTGGGGTGACATCGGTCGGAGCCTGGCCGCGGACGTGGTGATCGATACGCGGACCGGCGACGAGGTTCCGTTGCCGGTGTCGGGCCAGGTCTGGGCGGCGCTGTTCTTGCCCAACGGCGAGGTCCTGGTCCGCTCCACCGACGGCGACACGTTCACGCTGACGCTGCTCAACCCCGACCTGAGCATCAAGACCCAGGTTTCCGAGCCGCCCGCCGCCAGCGCCAACCCCTGCGGCCAGAGCAGCTACGGCTGCGCACTGCTCGCCTACACCCCCAACTGAACCGCTTGCCCCGCGGCGTGCTCGGGGACGCCGCGGGGCACCACGCCGTGTTGAGAGATGTGAACGTGGTACCAGCGTCGCTGAGCCCGCCACTACACTGTCCCGTGCGTGGTGCCGGCGATGGGATCCGAGTGAGCACGAGTGCAGACGACTACGCCGCGTTCGTACGGGCGAGAGGCCACGCCCTCCTGCGCTCGGCGTACCTGCTCACCGGCGACCAGCATCTGGCGGAGGACCTGGTCCAGGAGGCCCTGGCCCGGACCCACCAGGCGTGGTCGCGCCTGCGCGACTCCGGCAACGTCGAGGCCTACGCCCGACGCACCATGTACCACCTGCAGGTGTCGATATGGCGACGCCGGCGCTGGGTACGGGAGGAGCTTCCCGGTGAGGTCCCCGAGCCGGTCGACAGCGGCGGGGACGAGGCCGAGTCGGCCGCCCTCCGCATGACCATCGAACGGGCGCTGCGGTCGTTGAGCCCTCGCCAGCGCGCGGTCGTGGTCCTGCGGTACTTCGATGGATGCACGGACGACGAGGCGGCTCAGATCCTCGGCGTCTCGGTCTCGACCGTGAAGACCCAGCTGGGACGGGCCCTGGACCACCTGCGCCGGCTCGTACCGGAGCTCGACGGGGCCAGCACGGCGGAAGGGGCCGGGCGATGAACGACGACCTGCTGCGGGACAGCCTGACCCGGATCAGCGAGCGCGTGATGCCGGTGGACCTCCTCGACCGGTCGCTCGCCCGGTCGAGGCGGATCGGCCGTAACCGGGCGCTGGTGGCCGCCACCGCCACGGTCGCCACCATCGCACTGGCCGTCGGCGCCGTCTGGCAGCTCGGCGTGCCGAGCCACGGCACAGTTCCGCCGGCCCAGTCCGCCTCACCGTCGACGTCGGCCCCGGCGTCGCCGTCTCCGTCTGGGTCGGTGTCGGTGTCGCCGTCGGTGGTGCCGACGCCGTCGGGTGGTTCGGTGGTGGGGTTGTCGGGGTGGTTGTACTACTACTCGTTTCCGGATTTGTATCGGTTGACGCCGGCGGGTTTGGAGTTTGTGGTGCGGGCGCCGCATGCGGCGGTGTCGCCGGATGGTTTGCAGATCGCGTATGTGGATGACGCGGGGGAGTTGATCGTGACTGACCGGGATGGCGGTCAGCCGCGGTCGGTGTTGTCGGGGGTGGTCGGTTTAGGTCATGAGCCGGCGTGGTCTCCGGACTCGCGGCGGTTGCTGGTGGCTCGGCCCCCGGCTGGTGGTGACGGTTCGGTCACGTACGGGGTGGTCGATGTCGCGTCGGGGGAGTTCACGCCGCTGGCGGAGCAGATTCAGGGGATTCATCCGTTGTGGTCGGCCGATGGGCAGCATCTGGGTTACACGACCGGCACGTGTCAGCTGATGGTTGCTGATGCGGATGGGCGCAACGCGCGGATGGTGCCGGTGATCGGTGACCCTGATCCGGCGGTGAACCCGCAGCAGCGGTTTGGTTGTGGTGTGTACAGCGTGTCGCCGGATGGTTCGCTGATGGCGGTGAATCAGGCGGTCGGGGATGAGCCGTGGGGTGACATCGGTCGGAGCCTGGCCGCGGACGTGGTGATCGATACGCGGACCGGCGACGAGGTTCCGTTGCCGGTGTCGGGCCAGGTCTGGGCGGCGCTGTTCTTGCCCAACGGCGAGGTCCTGGTCCGCTCCACCGACGGCGACACGTTCACGCTGACGCTGCTCAACCCCGACCTGAGCATCAAGACCCAGGTTTCCGAGCCGCCCGCCGCCAGCGCCAACCCCTGCGGCCAGAGCAGCTACGGCTGCGCACTGCTCGCCTACACCCCCAACTGACCGGCGGGAGCACGACGCCCGGCTGGCCAGCCTCCACTGTGGATCGCTAGACGACGCAGAACTCGTTGCCTTCGGGGTCGGCGAGAAGAACCGCGTAGTGGTCGGGGTAGCGCCCGTCGGCCGGCCGGGTGATGGACGCGCCGGCGGCGACGAGCGCGGCGACCTTGGCGTCGACCCGGCGGCGTCGCTCCGCCAGGGGCACCGAGCGCCCGCCGCCGACCTTGACGTCGATGTGCAGCCGGTTCTTCACCGACTTGGCCTCCGGCACGACCTGGAACCAGATCGACGGCCCGCGGCCGGTGGGGTCGACCAGGCGGTCCGCGCAGTCGCCGCAGTCGAGCTCGGACTCCGGCACGCCGATGGACAGGTAGTAGTCCCGCCACGACGCGTGCCCCTCCGGCGGGTCGGCCGGCACGTACCCCAGCGCCTCCGCCCAGAACGGCACCAGCCGCTCCGGGGATGCGCAGTCGATCGTCAGCTGCCAGTCAACAGTCATGCCGGCACGGTAGCGGGCGCCCCTGACATCGCGGCCCGCTTGCGCCACCACTCCTGGCCCGACGGTGGCAGCGTGTCGATCGGGTCGTAGTAGGGGTACCGCCGGCTCTCCACGTCGGCGTCGTCCAGGTTGGACTCCAGCGAGGTGCGGTAGTTCTTGGTCCAGTAGGAGATGCCGAGCTCGCGGTCGTAGTCGGCGACCATGTGCACCCAGCGCTTGCCGACGAGCGGCACGTCGCAGACGATTCGCGGCGTGGCGTACCCCGGCAGGTAGCCCATGATGTCGTGCTGCAGCTCCTGGGCGTGCGCCACCGACACCCGCCAGTGCTCGGCGTTGGGGATCATGTCGCACATGTAGAAGTAGTACGGCAGGATGTTCGCCTCGCCCTGCAGCGCGAAGCACAGGTCGAGCAGGTTCGCCGCCGTGGCGTTGACGCCGCGCAGCAGCACGCCCTGGTTGCGGACGTCCCGGACCCCCACCTCCAGGGCGGTCTGCGCGGCCCGGGCGACGAGCGGGGTGACCGACTGCACGTGGTTGATGTGGGTGTGGATGGCGAGGTTGACTCCGCGGCGGGCGGCGGTGCGGGCGACCCGCTCCAGGCCCTCGACGACCTCGGGCGACAGCCAGTGCTGGGGCAGCGCGGCCAGCGCCTTGGTGGCGAGCCGGATGTCGCGGACCGTCTCGATCGACAGCAGGCGCATCAGGTAGGACTCGAGGTGCCGCCACGGCACGTTCGCCACGTCCCCGCCCGAGACGACCACGTCCCGCACCTCCGGGTGCGCCTGCAGGTAGGCGATGTGGGCGTCGTAGCGGTCGGCCGGCTTGAGCGACAGGCGCAGCTTCTCCACCGTGGGGGTGGAGTTGCCGACCAGGTCCATGCGCGTGCAGTGGCCGCAGTACTGCGGGCAGGTCGACAGCAGCTCGGCCAGCACCTTGGTGGGGTACCGATGGGTCAATCCCTCCGCCACCCACATGTCGTGCTCGTGCAGCGAGTCGCGCGTGGCGTACGGGTGCGACGGCCAGTCGGTGCGCCGGTCGGAGGCGACCGGGATCATGTAGCGCCGCACCGGGTCGGCGTAGAAGGAGTCGGTGTCCACCCGCGTCGGGACCATCGTGTTGAGCATCTGCGGCGGCACCAGCATCGACATGGTGGCGAACCGCTGCTGGTCGGCCGCGAGGTCCTCGTAGAAGCGCTCGTCGACCAGGTCCCCGAGCACGGCCCGCAGCTGGGCGATGTTCTTGACGCAGTGGGCCCGCTGCCACTGGGCCGACTCCCACTCGGCCCGGGTCACGGTGCGCCAGCCGGGGAAGCGCGTCCAGTCCGGCTCCACCAGCTCACGGCGGCGGTACTCGTACGGCTGCGGCACCGGTCGCGGCGCCACCGGCGCCCCCATCTGGTTCCGCGCCGCGGGCGTCCCCATCTGGCTCGGCGCCAAGGGCTCCCCCGTCTGGCTCGGCGTCGCGGGCGCCTCGGGCAGGCTCCTTCCCATGCCGCTCACGGTACTGGAGAATCTACGGCCAGCCAACTAGACTTCCGAAGGATTTCCTGAGCTGGGGGCAGCGCGTGAGAAACGAGACGTCGCCGATCGGCCTGCACCGGGTCCTGGAGCCGCCCGGGGTGCTGCCGCAGGCCGCCTGGCGCCTCGACCCCAGCCCCGAGATCGGCCCCGACGAGGTGCGCATCGCCGTCGAGCGCCTCAATCTCGACGCCGCGAGCTTCCGGCAGCTGGTCACGCAGCATGACGGCGACGGCGACGCGATCCGGGCCGAGGTGTTGAAGATCATTGAGACCCGGGGCAAGATGCACAACCCGGTCACCGGCTCGGGCGGCATGCTCATCGGGACCGTGGACGCGGTCGGGCCGCGCTCCCCGCTCGGCCTGTCCGTGGGCGACCGGGTCGCCACGCTGGTGTCGCTGACCCTGACCCCGCTCGCGATCACCGACGGACTGTCCGGATGGGACGGTCGGGACGAGCAGGTTCCCGCGCGGGGGCACGCGATCCTCTTCGCGCGGTCCATCGCCGCCAAGCTGCCCGACGACCTCGACCCCGCGCTGGCCCTGGCCGTGCTCGACGTCTGCGGGGCGCCGGCCCTGGTCGACCGGGTGGTGCGGCAGCGGCCGGAGGACGCGCGCACGGTCGCGGTCCTCGGCGGGGCGGGCAAGTCGGGGTCGCTCGCGCTGGTCGCGGCGCGGCGAGCCGGAGCCCGTACGGTCGGCGTCGTCCCGGTCGAGGAGGAGGCCCGCCGCCTGCGGGAGGCGGGGATCGCCGACCACGTGGCCCTGGCCGACGCCCGCGACCCGGTCGCGCTGGCCGACGCCGTGACGAAGGCGCTCGGCGCCCCGGCCGACGTCACCGTGGTCTGCGTGGACGTGCCCGGGTGCGAGCACGGGGCGATCCTGAGCACGACGGCCGGCGGCACCGTGATCTTCTTCAGCATGGCGACCTCGTTCGCCGCCGCGGCCCTCGGGGCGGAGGGGCTCGCCGCCGACGTGACCATGCTGATCGGCAACGGCTTCGTCCCCGGCCACGCCGAGCTGGCCCTGCGGCTGGTCCGGGAGGAGCCGGCGCTGGCGACGCTGTTCCACCACCGCCTGCGCGGCCACGGCTCACCCCGGCCGGACGACCCGGCGGCGGGGAACCCGGCAGGATGAGACCATGAGCACCCTGTTCCGTGGTGGGACCGTCTACAGCCCGGTCGACCCCCGCGCTACCGCCCTGCTCGTCGAGGGTGAGCGCATCGCCTGGGTGGGTGAGGACGCGGACGCTCCCGCGGCCACCACCGTCGTCGACCTCGACGGCGCCCTGGTCACCCCGGCGTTCGTCGATGCCCACGTGCACGCCACCAACACCGGCCTGACCCTGTCCGGCCTCGACCTTCACTCCGTCCGCTCCGCGCAGGAGCTGCTCGACGCCGTGGCCGCCCACGCCCGGACCCTGCCGGCGGACGCCGTCGTGCTCGGCTTCGGCTGGGACGAGTCCACCTGGAACGATCCGCGGCTGCCGTCGACCGACGAGCTCGACCGGGCCACTGGTGGCCGCCTGGCCCTGCTCTCGCAGGCATCGATGCACTCCGCGCTCTGCTCCCCGGCCCTGCTCGCCGCCGCGGGTCCGGAGCTGGCGACCGAGCCCGGGTACGACCCGTCCGGCTGGGTGCGCCGCGCCGCCCACCACCGGGTCCGAAGCATCGCCCTCGGCTCGCTGACCCCGGCCCAGCGCCGGTCCGCGCAGGAGACCGCGTTGCGGCACGCCGCCGCGCTGGGCATCGCGGCGATCCACGAGTGCGCCGGCCCGGTCACCTCCAGCGAGACGGACCTGGCCGACCTGCTCGCCCTCGGCGGCGCCCACAATGGACTGCCCGAGGTCTACGGCTACTGGGGCGAGCTGATGGGCGCGGCCACGGCCCGGCGGTTGGGGGCCATGGGTGCCGGCGGGGACCTCTTCGCCGACGGTGCGCTGGGGGCGCGTACGGCCCACCTGCGGGAGCCCTATGAGGACGGTGACGAGCCCGGCGCGCTGGGCCACGGCTACCTGTCGGCTGACCAGGTCGCCGAGCACGTCATCGACTGCGTGCAGCAGGGCGTGCAGGCCGGCTTCCACGCGATCGGCGACCAGGCGATCAGCACCGTGCTGGCCGGCTACCGCCTCGCCGCGGCCGCGGTCGGCGTCGACCGGATCCGCGCCGGCCGGCACCGCATCGAGCACGTGGAGATCGCCGACAAGGCGATGATCGCCGGTCTGGTGGAGCTCGGGCTGGTGGCGAGCATGCAGCCCGCCTTCGACCGGCTCTGGGGCGGCGACCAGCAGATGTACGTGCGCCGGCTCGGCCGGCAGCGCGCCCTGGAGTCCAACCCGATGGGGGCGATGCACGGGGTCGGGGTGGCGCTCGCCTTCGGCTCGGACTCGCCGGTCACGCCGCTCGACCCCTGGGGCGGTGTCCGGGCGGCGGTCTGGCACCACAACCCGGTGCACCGGATGAGCGTGCGGGCCGCGTTCGCCGCCCACACCCGCGGGGGCTGGCGGGCCGTGCACCAGGACGACCACGGCCTGCTGACCCCGGGCGCCCCGGCCACGTTCGCCGTGTGGTCCCTGCCCGAGGGCGGCCGGACGGCGAACGGACTGCCCACCTTGGATCTCGACGACCCCCTGCCCACCTGCCGCCGCACCGTGCTGCGCGGCACGACCATCCACGAGGCCTCATGACCGGACGCCGCGCCGCCTCCGTCTCGCCGGCCCCGGCGCGCACCCGCGCGGCCGCGGGCTCGCCGAGCCCCACCTCCCGCGCCACGCCGAGGAGTGCGCTCAGCCCGAAGCCCCGCGCCGGCGAGCGGAGCGACCGCGCCGGCCCGGAGCGCGCGGCCCGGGCCCGGCGGGGCAAGCTCGACCTCGACCCCGCGCTCGTGGCCCGGGCCCGGGCGCTCGCCGCGCAGGCCGGCGCGCCGGTGGTCGAGCTGGCCCGGCGCCACACGACGGTCTCGGTGGAGCGGGCCACGCTGCGCCTGGCCGGGGTCACCGGGGCCGACCCGGACGGCACCCCGTGGGTGAACCGCCTGGTCGACGCGGTCGTCGCCGACGTGGGGCTGGGTCACGGCGTCGCGCTGCCCGTCTGGCACGCGATGGCCGAGCACGGGGTCACCGACCCGACCCTGCTGGCCCAGAAGGCGGCGGCCGGGTCCGTCCGGTTCACCGTCCCCACGGGACGGGCCCGGCAGGCCGCCGCCGCGGCCGCCCGCCGGGCCGTGGCCGCCGGCCTGCGTCGCATCGACCAGCGTCGGCGCGAGCGGGAACGGCTCATCCGCCGGTGCGGCGACCCGCCGCAACGCCCGTGGATCTACCTGATCGTGGCCACCGGCGACATCTACGAGGACATCCCGCAGGCGCAGGCCGCGGCGAAGGCGGGCGCCGACATCATCGCGGTGATCCGGTCGACCGGACAGTCCCTATTGGACTACGTGCCCGAGGGCGCCACCCGGGAGGGGTACGCCGGCACGTACGCCACGCAGGAGAACTTCCGCCTCATGCGGGCGGCGCTGGACGAGACGTCGCGGGAGCTTGGCCGCTACATCCGGCTCACCAACTACGCCAGCGGGCTGTGCATGCCGGAGATGGCGGTGCTGGCCGGGCTGGAGCGGCTGGACATGATGCTCAACGACAGCATGTACGGCATCCTGTTCCGCGACATCAACCCGATCCGGACCTTCGTCGACCAGCGCTTCGCCCGCCAGGTGCACGCCCGGGCCGGCATCATCATCAACACGGGCGAGGACAACTACCTGACCACGGCGGACGCGGTCGAGGCGGCCCACACGGTGACCGTGTCCCAGCTGCTCAACGAGTACTTCGCCCACGAGGCGGGCCTGGCCGACTGGCAGCTCGGCCTCGGCCACGCCTTCGAGATCAACCCGGACCTGCCGGAGTCGTTCCGGCTGGAGCTCGCGCACGCGCTGCTGGCCCGGGAGCTGTTCCCGGACGCCCCGTTGAAGTGGATGCCGCCGACCAAGCACATGACCGGTGACATCTTCCGGGGCAACCTGCTCGACGGCTTCTTCAACCTGGCCGGGGTGATGACCGGGCAGAGCATCCTGCTGGTCGGCATGATGACCGAGGCGATCGCCACCCCCTGGCTCTCCGACCGGGACATCGCCCTGCAGAACGTGAAGTACGTGCTGAACGCCGCGGCGAACCTGCACGAGGACTTCGTGCCGGCGCCCGGCGGGTTCATCCAGCGCCGGGCCCACCAGGTGCTCACCGAGGCGGTCGCGTTGCTGGAGCGGATCGTCGACGTGGGACTGCTCACCGCGATCGGCGAGGGCACCTTCGGCATCATGCGCCGCCCGGCCGACGGGGGCCGGGGCCTGGAGGGCGTCGCCGCCAAGGAGGCCGACTACGACAACCCCGCCATCGACCTGCTCGAGGCCCGCGATGAGTGACCACGCGACGATCGTGCGGCCGTACGGGGACACCACCGGCGACGGGATGGTGCAGCTGAGCTTCACGTTGCCCGTGCCGTACGGCAAGCTGGCCGAGGGGGCGGCCCTGCAGCTGGCCGCGAAGATGGGCCTGGACCCGGCCACGGTCGTGCACGCCAAGGGCATTGGTGATTCGTTCACCTTCTTCGTGGTGTACGGCCGGGTCAACCACCTGGTCGACCTGTCCCGGGTCGAGGTGGTGGAGCGCGACTTCCCGCTGCTCACGCCGAAGGAGGTCAACGCCGCGATCCGCACGCTGCTGCGGCGACGCCTGTCGGTCGTGGGCGCCTGCATCGGCACCGACGCGCACACCGTGGGCATCGACGCGATCTGCAACCTCAAGGGCATCGCGGGCGAGAAGGGGCTGGAGTCCTACCGGGAGATCGCGGTGCGCAACCTCGGGGCGCAGGTGAGCATCCCGGACCTGGTCGAGGCGGCCCGCCAGGCGAAGGCCGACGCCGTGCTGGTGAGCCAGGTGGTGACCCAGAAGGACGCGCACCTGCACAACGTCCGGGCCATGTCGGCCGCGTTCCGGGAGGCGTTTCCGCCGCAGCGGCGGCCGCTGCTGGTCGTCGGGGGCCCGCGCTTCGACGAACGCGCCGCGGCCGACCTCGGCGTGGACCGGATCTTCGGCCGGGGCACCACTCCCCGCGAGGTGGCGAGCTACCTCGTCCATGCCCTCCGACAACGAAAGGCGGCGCCGTGACCCAGACCAGTGACGGGACCGTGACCAGCGACGGGACCGTGGCCAGTGCCGGGACCGAGAGCCGCGGGGTGGGGCTGTCCGTGACCCACCGGCGGTACGTCCCCTACAGCCATGCGCACTACGCGGGCAACCTGGTCGACGGGGCGTACGTGCTCGGCCTCTTCGGGGACGTCGCCACCGACCTGTGCATCCAGCACGACGGGGACGAAGGGCTGTTCGCGTCCTATTCGGACGTCCAGTTCGTCGCACCCGTCCGGGCCGGCGACGTCATCGAGGTGACCGGCACCCTGGCCCGGGTGGGCAACCGCAGCCGGGTCATCGACTTCGTGTGCACCGTCGTCTGCCGCGGGCGGCCCGACCTCGCCGCGTCGGCGGCCGAGGTGCTCGACCCGCCGATCGTGGCCGTGACGGCGACCGGGACCGTGGTCGTCCGCCGCACATGACGACGTCGGCGGTGGCCGTGGCCGCCGACGTCGGCTCGACCTTCACGAAGGTGGCCGCGGTCGACCTGACCACCGGAGCCCTCCTCGGCACGGCCGAGCGTCCGACCACAGTGGACACCGACGTGCTGCACGGCCTCGACGCGGCGATCGCCGACCTCGGGGTGGCACCATCCAGAGTGGACGTCTGCTCCTCGGCGGGCGGCGGCCTGCGCCTGGCCGTCGTCGGCAACGAGGAGCTCGTCACGGTGGCGGCCGGGCACAAGGTGGCGCTCTCGGCCGGGGCGCGGGTCGTGCACGCGACCGCCGGTCGCCTCGACCGGGCGGCCGTCGCCGCGCTGGCCGAGCAGCGGCCCGACGTGATCCTGCTGGTCGGCGGCACCGACGGTGGTGACGAGGAGGTCCTGCGCCACAACGTGGCCGCCCTGGCGCGGTCGAGGGGGTTGCGCGCGCCGATCGTGGTGGCCGGTAACGCCGACGTCCGGGACGACGCCCTCGCCCGGCTCGGTCCCCGCGCGGTCGGGGCCGCGAACGTGCTGCCCCGCATCGGCGAGCTCAACCCCGAGCCGGCCCGCGCCGTGATCCGTGACGTGTTCCTGCGCCACGTGATCGGCGGTAAGCACCTGTCGCGGGGCCGCCGGTTCGCCTCGCTGGTCCGCGGTCCGACGCCGGACGTCGTGCTCGCCGCGGTGACCCGGCTCGCCACGGTCGTCGGCGGCGACGTGCTCGTGGTGGACGTGGGCGGCGCGACGACGGATGTCTACTCGGCGATCGATCCGCCCGACGGCTCACCGCGGTCGGACGACGTGTCCGGCACCGCCTGGCACGGTCGGACGGTTGAGGGGGATCTGGGTGTCCGGGCCAGTGCGCCCGGCATCGTCGACGCGGCCCGGCGGGAGCGGCTGCTCGCCGAGACCGAGCTCGAGCCGCTTCTCGCGGCGGCCCAGCGACGCGCGGCCGAGCCGACCATGACCGCGGTCGACTCGGAGGAACAGGCGATCGACGTCCGCCTCGCCGAGCTCGCCGCGACGGTGGCGGTGCGACGGCACGCCCGCGGCCGCGACCTGCGCCGGGTCCGGCTGGTGGTGGGCTCCGGCGGTGTACTGCGTCACATTCCCGGGGCCGGAAAGCGGGTGCTGCGCGCGGTGCTCACCGACCATGCCGGCGGCTGGGCCCCGCCGGAGGCAACGCAGATAGTTGTCGATGCATCGTATGTGCTCGCCCCGGCCGGTCTGCTCGCCGGGACCTACCCGGCGGCCGCCGTGACGTTGCTCACCACCTTGTACGCCGACGCGCATCGGATCTGATCGATAAGTGCCCGACTGGTCCAGACACGCCGGGCGACACGCCCGACACGCCCGAGGATTCTGTCCCCACGGTCGTTGACAGGAGGCCCGGGCCACAACGTACGGTCATGTGGTCCTTCCCGTGGGGCGGCCGTCGGACGCCCAGGCGCAACAGCTGCTGGCCATGCGCCGTCGGGGGCGAAGCCCCGGGCGGCGTCGCCAGGACCAGTGGGTGGGTGCGGGCGACCGGGCGCGAACCGGCCGCCGCCTCGCGGCGTGGACCTGCGACCCGCCGCCGCCGCGACCGTGCGGACGGCGGACACCACGATCCGCAGGGCCACGAGGCAAGGAGCGCGGTGCGGCCAGTAGACAACGACCCGCGGGCGGGCAGCCAGCTCGTTCGGGGCCGGTCCGAAGGCCGCGACCAGCGCACCTTGCCGCCGGCCAGGAGGGGCCTGGGGGGCGGGGCGCGGCGACGAGGCCGCGCCCCGCGTTGCTCGTTCGGACGCGGAGCGTCCGTTCGCCTTTCGGCGCCGCCGTCGGCACCACGCGCACGCCCTGTCCGACAGCCGCCCCGGCCGGACGCCCACCATGTCCCTCGTGGGCTCAGCGCAGTGTCCGTCCCGCGCGTTCGTACGGTGCCGTGTGCGCCTCAGCCGTCGCTTCGGCACCAGGCGGCCGCGACGCTCCACCACCGTCACGGGCATCGCTGGCTTCGAGATTGTGGATATGACGACCTCGCCGGGGCGGGTCGGCCTCGCTGGTCGGGGACCGGCGGCCCGGTGAGGCCGAGTCGCCGGCGGTACCGGCTCGGGTGGCGCGGGTTCCGAGCGTGGCCCGACCGACCCCTGCGGGAGTGCCGATCGCCCCGATCGTGGGCCTGGAGTTACGGCCGCGTCGGAAGCGGTCCGGGCAGTCGTCGGGGGTGCTCAGAGCTTGCTGAGAGTTCCGCCAACCCGGTTCGTTCCCCGACCCCGGGTCGGGCACGATGGCGGGGTGGACCTTCTCGCCCGGCCGGCGGCCGCCGACGTCAGGCCCGATGGCCGGAAGGACGCCCTGCCACGGCACGAAGCGCCGCGCGGCGTCCTTCCTGGCCGTACGCGCATCGGGCCCGCCGTCGCGCGCACCGCGGTGGCGGCCGGGGCGGGGTTGGCCCTGCTGGTGGCGTTCCCGCCGTACGACCTGTGGTGGCTGGCGCCGATCGGCGTGGCGCTGCTCGCCCTGGCGACCCACCGCCGGGGGTTCTGGGCCGGCGCCGGCCTCGGCCTGGTCGCCGGACTGAGCCTGCTCCTGCCGCTGCTGTCCTGGGCGGGCATTGTCGTCGGATCGGTGTGGCTCTGGCTGCCCGCCGGTGAGTCCGTGTTCTTCGCGCTGCTCGGCGGGCTGAGCGCCGTGGTGAGCCCCGTGGTCGACCGGTGGCGCTGGGCCTGGCCCGCCGCCACCGCCACGCTCTGGGTGCTCCAGGAGGCGCTGCGCGATCGCATCCCGTTCGGCGGCTTCCCGTGGGGCCGGCTCGCGTTCAGCCAGGGCGACTCGCCGCTGCTCGGGCTCGCCGCGCTCGGCGGCGCCCCGCTGGTCACGGCGGTCGTGGGGCTGGTCGGCGGGCTGATCGCGCTGGCCGTCCGGTCGGTGCTCGACGGCCGGCCCGTGACCGTACTGCCGGTGACCGTACGGGCCGTGACGTCCACCGCCCAGCCCGACCCCGGGCGACGCGCGCCCACCCGGAGGGCGGCGGCCGCGCTGGGTTTGGCCCTCCTCGCCGTCGGGGCGCCGGCCCCGCTGCTGTGGGGTGACCCGCAACCCGCGTCGGGGACGCCGACCGTCCGGGTGGCGGTGGTGCAGGGCAACGTGCCCCGCCTCGGGCTCGACTTCAACGCGCAGCGGCGGGCGGTGCTGGACAACCACGTCAACGCGACCCTCGAGCTGGCCGCCCGGGTCGCGGCCGGGCAGACCCCGCGGCCGGACTTCGTGGTCTGGCCGGAGAACTCCAGCGACATCGACCCGTTCCGCTACCAGGACGCCGCCGCCCGGATCTCGGAGGCGGCCCGGGCCATCGGGGCGCCCATCCTGGTCGGCGGGCTGCAGGACGACGACGACCCCACCAAGGTCCGCAACGTCGGCATCGTCTGGGACCCCGAGCTCGGCCCCACCCAGACGTACGTGAAGCGGCACCCGGTGCCGTTCGCCGAGTACGTGCCCATGCGCTCGTTCATCCGGAAGTACATCACCGAGCAGGTGGACCTGGTCCGGCGCGACTTCGTGGCCGGCGAGGTGCCCGGCGTGCTGACCATGGGCCCGGCCACGATCGGCGACGTGATCTGCTTCGAGGTCGCCTACGACGAGGTGGTGCGGGACGCCGTCACCGGCGGGGCCGAGATCCTCGTGGTGCAGACCAACAACGCCACCTTCGACGAGGCGGAAGCGCGCCAGCAGCTGGCCATGGTCCGGCTGCGCGCGGTCGAGCACGGCCGGGAGGCGCTCATGGCCTCGACCGTGGGCGTCTCCGCGTTCGTGGACCGGCACGGTCGGGTAGACGACGCGACCGAGTTCTTCACCCAGGCGGTGATCGAACGGACGATTCCGCTCTCCACCGGCCGTACGATGGCGACCAGGGTAGGTGTGGTGCCCGAGGTGGTCCTGGCGGCCGGTGCGGTGGCGCTGGTCGTGCTGGCGCTCGCCGTCCGGCGGCGAGCGAATGTGAGAACCTTGAATGACGGCACGGTCGGCCCGGGGCCCGGACGTGAGCCGGGCGCGGTGGACTCGACCGATGTCACGGGGTCACCCGACGACCCGTCGACGCCACCGACGCCGTCGGCGGATGGGTCGACCGGGCGGCCGGTACCGCGGCCAGGTGACGCCCTGGTCGGCGGTGAGACGACGGTGACGAGGCGAGAGGCTGACGAGTGAACGAGGGGTACCCCGGCGTCGGACGCGTGCTGGTGATCATTCCGACCTACAACGAGGCCGACAACATCCGGACGATTGTGGGGCGGGTCCGGCGCGCGGTGCCGGAGGTGGACGTCCTCATCGCGGACGACAACAGCCCGGACGGCACGGGGGCCATCGCCGACGAGCTCGCGGCGGCCGACCCGCAGATTCATGTCCTGCACCGGGCGGGCAAGGAGGGCCTGGGGGCCGCCTACCTGGCCGGCTTCGCCTGGGCCCGCGACGCGGGCTACGACGTCGTGGTGGAGATGGACGCCGACGGGTCGCACGCCCCGGAGGAGCTGCCCAAGCTGCTCGACGCCCTCGTCGACGCCGACGTGGTGCTCGGCTCCCGCTGGGTGCCGGGCGGCAAGGTGCTCAACTGGCCGCTCTCCCGCCACCTGATCTCCCGCACCGGCAACCTCTACACCCGGCTGGCCCTGCGCATGCCGTTCAAGGACGCCACCGGGGGCTACCGGGCCTACCGGATGAAGGCCCTGGACGCCATGGACCTCGGCGACGTCGCCTCGCAGGGCTACTGCTTCCAGGTCGACCTCGTCTGGCGGGCCTACCGCCAGAACCACCGCATCGTGGAGGTGCCGATCACCTTCGTGGAGCGGGAGCGCGGCAACAGCAAGATGAGCTCGGCGATCGTGCGGGAAGCCCTCTGGCGGGTCACCGTCTGGGGTGTGCTCGCGCGCGCGCGGGCGGTCCGCGATTGGCTGCGCCGATCATGACGTACACGTTCACCTCATCGGGACGGTCACCGACGTCGCCGTTCCCCCCGGGGCCGTACGGGCACCCCCTCGGCTCGCCGAACAACCGCCCGCGCCGACTGCTGTCCGGCTTCCTCGGCGGGCTGATCGCGGGGCTTGTCGAGCTGCTCGTCTTCCTGGCGGTCGCCCGGTGGCTCGGGCCGGGGCTGACCGTCCTGCTCATGATCGCGACCTCGGTGTTGGGCGTGTGGCTGCTGCGCCGGGAGGGGGCCAAGTCGTGGCGGTCCTTCCGGGACTCGCTGATCCAGGGGCGCCCGCCCGGCCCCAGCGCCACCGAGGGGCTGCTCGTGCTGGCCGGCGGCGTGCTCATGGTGCTGCCGGGGTTCGTCGGCGACCTGGTCGGCGCGCTGCTCGTCGCCCCGCCCACGCGTCGGCTCGCCGCCCGGTGGGCGGAGTCGGCGCTGGCCCGGCGCCTCACGCCCGCGGCGGCGACCTCGCTGTTCGGGCCCCGGACGGTCCGGGTACGCACCGGCACCCCGCGACCGACCCCGCCACCCGCCGGGGCGACCCCGCCCCGCCAGCCGGCCGGGCCGGACGCGGGGCCGGTTGGCGAGCCCATCGAGGGCGAGATCATTGACCCCCGCTGACGCTCACGGTCGGGGCGGCCCGAGGTGACCTTCTCGGAAGAGCCTGACCGGTCGGAAGCCTGACCAGGCGGTCGACAGCCTCGCCGCCCCGCGAAGCACGCCGTCGGCGGTTCGCTCGGTGACCGCGCGGGCGGGTGACCGCGGCCCCGTAGGCATGCCAAAGGCCCCGGGCCGACGGTGACCGTCGGGCGGGGCCTTCACGGAGGGTACGGCCCGTCCGGGCCTTCGAGAGTCGGCCCGGTCGGGGTCGTCACAGAATCCTCGTCGTCACGGAGTCTTCGTCGTCACGGAGTCTTCGTGGAGGATGCCGCGCCGTCAGACGTTTCGCCCCGGCGGGCCCGCAGCTCGGCGAGGCGCTCGTTGAGGATCTCGTCGAGCTCCGCGATCGTCCGGCGCTCGAGCAGCATGTCCCAGTGCGTGCGCGGCGGCTTGGTCTTCTTCTGCTCCGGCTCGCTGCCGTCGACCAGGCGCGCCATGGTGCCGTCGAACTTGCACTCCCAGGTGCTCGGCACCTCGGCGTCGACGGCGAACGGCACCTCGAGCTTGTGACCGCGCGGGCACACGTATTCGCGAATCTGTCGAGGCGCCAGCTCGGTGTTGCGGTCGGACTCGTAGCTCACAGCTCCGAGACGACTTCCGCGCAGCATGCGCTCGGCCATGTTCGGCAGTTCCTCCAGGGTCGCGGTGTCGTGGGGTCGGGGCGTCCACGGGGACGGTGGTCGGTGTGTGCAACGAACCGGGGTGCGGGACGATTCCCACTCACCGCCACGTGACGCACACGACTCCTTACCAATGTAGCGAGCAGACGAGCCCACCCAAGGCGTTGGCCACGATCATCTTTCCCGGGCGAGCGGGTGTCGGGTCCCGGGGGCACGGGAAATCCCACCTGATCGTGGGCCGCGAGCCCCGCCGGCGGGCGCCCCGTCGCCCGCGACACCGGCGCCGGTTTCCCGGGTCGGCGAGCTTCCTGCATCAGCGAGCGCTGAGTTTTCCGCGGGTGCCCGTTCGCCGGGCGAGGGTGACCATCCCGGGGATCTGTGGGCGAAGCGGCCCCGCGGCCCGGGCGAAAGCGGCCGGGCGTTGCGGCCTCGGCCCTCCGGAGCACGGCGAGGACGCGGCGACGGCCGGTCGCAAACCGGGGTCAGCGCCGGTCGCTGGGCGCGGGCGGACGCCGACGGCGAGCCGCTCCGCTCGGCGAGGGAACCCCGTCCGATCACTCAGCATCGATGGGAACACGAACGTAGTTCTCCGTGGTGGCGTTGGCCTGCTCGAGGCCGGCGACGATGCCGACCACGCTGATGTTCAGGACCTCGGCCATGGCGGAACTCGGACCCGTGACCGTGAACCGTCCGACGGCGGTCTGGCCCGGCGGCACCGGTTCGACCGGCAGATCCCAGGAGCAGTTGACGTCGCAGGAGTAGTAGCTCCGCGTCGGTTGGAGGTCCACCGAGCTGCCCTCCAGCCGGAGCGACCACTCGGCCCCGCCAACGAGCTCGACGCGGACGCTGAGGAAGTCGCTCGCCGTCGTCGCTCTATTGTGGACTGTCACGGTGAGCGTGGCGGTCGAGCCCGATATCGTCGTGGGCGACACGGTCAGGACCAGGTCGGTGGGCTCGGGGGCCGGGATGGCCTCCGGTGCGCCGGTCGGCACGAAGCCCAATCCGTCCCACCGGAAGGAGCGCCACTCTCCCTGCAGCGACCCCCCTTCATACGGGCCGTGGACCGCCAGCCGGACGGTGCCGTCCGCGGTCACCGTCGGCCAGGCGGAGTAGGAGCGGTCGGTGAGCAGCACTCGCCCGACCAGCTCGTACGGGCCGGCCGCGCGCCGGGTGAACGCCACGATCTGCTGGGCGTCCGCGCCCGGCATCGGGCCGAACCGGCACCGGACGCTGGCGACCCAGTCGACGAGCCCGTCCTGGTTCACGTCTCCCGTCGCCACGCTGCCGATCCAGGACCGCACGCGGTAGGGATCTGCGCCGACCAATGGCCCTTCCCAGACGCCGTCGGTGTACTGGGTCTCGCCCTGCGGGCAGCCCTCGTCGAACTCCCCGAACGGTGGCAGGGGCAGCCGCGCGTCGTCCAACGGCGTCGGTGGGCCGACGAGGCCGTCGGTGATGATGCGGAGCCCGGCCGGCGGCGGGGCGGACGACGGGGACGGTCCGACCGACGGCGTGACGG
>Ga0310841_100413_pt1 | contig 25246 bp, 24 predicted proteins | sample SM_ome_9_FD_201311 | JGI IMG/M metagenome (GOLD analysis project Ga0310841, IMG submission 201311) | Sorghum-adapted microbial communities enriched on stacked mutant (SM) sorghum from Joint BioEnergy Institute, Emeryville, California... ...
TCCCGTCCTCAGCGGACGGGCTCCATTGCGGCGACGACATCGAGATCGTCCGTGGCGGTAAGGGCGGGTCGTCCCGTCCTCAGCGGACGGGCTCCATTGCGGCCCATCGGACTACCGCAGCTACCCCGAGGTTGTTACCACGTCGTCCCGTCCTCAGCGGACGGGCTCCATTGCGGCAAAGATTCCGGTAGTGTCGCCCTTGGATAAGGCATCGTCGTCCCGTCCTCAGCGGACGGGCTCCATTGCGGCCTGCGTATGCCGCCTGGGTGGCTACGCTTCGCCCTGTCGTCCCGTCCTCAGCGGACGGGCTCCATTGCGGCTCGTCATCCCGGATGGTGCCGTGCCCCCAGACCTCCGCGTCGTCCCGTCCTCAGCGGACGGGCTCCATTGCGGCAAACGTTGGGCCGCCGACCGCGGCGGCATCACCACGTCGTCCCGTCCTCTGCGGGCGGGCTCCATTGCGGCGGTGGCAACACCTACACCGCCACCAAGCTCCAGGACGTCGTCCCGTCTTCTGCGGACGGGCTCCATTGCGGCGGCGTCTCGGTGGAGGAACTCGGGCTTACTCGGCAGGTCGTCCCGTCCCTCTGCGGACGGGCTCCATTGCTGCGACCTGTCTCAGAAGGAGTCCATTGGTGGCCCGTGCGCTCCCGTCCTCTGTGGACGGGGCTCCATGCGGCGGCGGTCGTCCGGTGGCTCTGGTCGCGTCTAGAACGCGCGATGAGCGGCTGAGCGGCGACTTCCCGCGCGGCGGACGTCCGCCTGGCCTCCTCGACGGAGGCGGCGAGGGCGTTGCGGCCGTATGCTCGATGCCGTGACCGAGCCCCTGCCGTCATTCACCGTGGCCGAGCTCGAGGAGCTCACTGCGCTGTCCGTGGGCGAGATGAGCGCCGACGACGCCGTGGACCTCGGCCTGGTCGCCGTCAGCCTGATTCGCGAGCGGGACCTGAACCTGGCCGTGGATGTCTCGTTGCGCGGCCACTCGATGTTCCGGGCCAAGCTCAAGAACACGGGGCCGGAGAACGACTTCTGGCTCGACGCGAAGGCGGCGGTGGCGGTTCGGTTCGGCGAGCCATCGCTGCTGGTCAAGCTGCGTCATCTCGAGGCGGGAACTCCCTTTGAGGAACGCACCGACGTCGATCACTCCCGGCTCAAGGCCCACGGCGGCTCGATCCCGTTGCGCAACGGCGAGGAGGTCGTGGGCACCATCACCGTGTCGGGCGAGCCCGACGTCATCGATCACGAGGTGGCCGCCGAGGCACTGCGGAGATACCTCCGCCAGCGTGAGGCCAAGCGAGGCTAGGAACGCATTTTCCGGGTTGACGTCGCGACGGCGGAATTCCCAACGGCGCCGGCCCGGAAATTGAACCGGCATATTCAGGCTGGTGTCATCGCCGTCGTTCCGGGGTCCGCCACCACCCGGACGGCTATTCGTAGCCGCTGGCCGCGACGAGGAGTTCGGCGAACAGCCGCCAGCTCGGCTGGTCCGGCACGGCCTCGCCGCGCGCGGCGTACGTCTGCTCGATGTCTTCGACCGTGGTGGCGAGGGCGTCGAGGAAGGTGTCGAGGCTCGTGTTCGCCCAGTCGTCCTTGTGCTTGCGGAGGTCGTTGACCATGGCGTGAATGACGCCGGCCAGGTCGTCGGGGGTGGCGACGTGGCTCGTCTCGACTTCGGCGGGCCGCCCGGTGTCGTACGGATCGGTCACGCCGTCATCGTCGGTCACCCCGGGGTGCGCCGCTGGCGGCACGTCGCGGAATCGCTCAGACGGGTCCGCCCGTCCGTGGCCTCCGGGCACACGCGGCCGGGGCCAGTCGGGCACACGCCTTCGGGAATGCCCCCAGCGGCGGGGGTGCTGACCGTCCGACGTTCCGTCGGAGAAGACGGCCGGCCTGGACCGCGGCGATAGTCCAGGCCGGCCGGGCAGCGACGCCACCGGTGGCCGAGCCTCCGAGGCCTCACGAGCGGCCGCCGATCGGGCCGGCCGGGGGCCGAGCCGCGGGCGGGTGGCCGAGCCGGGAGCCCGACCGCGGGCCGCCGGGCCCGTGAGCCTCAGACGGGCTGCAGCCAGGATGTGACGGAGACGACGCCGGGGCCGTACCGCTCGTCGTAGTGGGCCTGCAGGCTGCCGTCGTCGATGACCACACCGACGGTGACGAGGCCGGTCGTCTCGTCGATGGAGCTGTACAGCATCTTGATGGCGGCGCTGTCCGCGGAGATCTCCTCCTGAATCGTCGACAGCTCCGCCTGGCTGCGCCCGGCCGACGAGACGCACAGGGCGCCACCCCAGATCTGGCGAAGGTCCTGCTCCGCCTGGGCCACGTCCCCGGTGACCCGGACGTTGAGGACCAGGTTGGTGGGGTCGTTGTCCGGCGCCCCGGGTGCGGGCTCACGGATCGGCTGGTCGAGCCACACCCCCGCGAAGTCGGGCCGGGCCCGGGCGGCGGCGATGGCGTCCTCCAGCGTCTCGGAGGTGGTCGTCGCCGGGTCGATGACGCCCCACCCGCCGGCGGGCTCGGGGCAGGGGGTGGAGAAGTCGGAGTCGGGGGTCACCACGGTGGGCTCGGCCATCCGCGGCGGTTCGGTCAGCGTGAGCCGTTCGCCGTCCCACGTACCGGTGACCTCGTACGGCCCGCCCCACGTCGTCCCGTTGGCCGACTCCTCGCCATCGACCAGGTCCCAGTCCCAGCCGACGAGCTCGAGGTTCCCGCACTGCGGCGGGTAGGAGGTGGCCACGAACATGCACAGCATCGGTCCGTGCTCGGGGCTCTCGAGGACGATGCCGCTGGCCCGGTAGGGCCCGGGGTCGGTCGGGAGCGGGACCGGGGCCGTCCCGTCGGGCTCGGCGGGCGCCCCGGGTGCGGCCTGGTCCGCGTTCTGGTACTGGGTGGCGCAGCCAGCGAGGCCGACGCTGGCGAGCAGCGCACCCGCGGCCGCAGTCAGCAAGACCGATCGACGCATGGTGGTGGGACGTCCGGCCGCCGCCCGCGGTTCCCGGCCGTTCGCCCTCTACACGTCCGTCGGCCAAAACAAATCCGGCGCCGGGCTGGGGCCCGACGCCGGAGGTGGTTCACCGCGGCTCGCCCTGTCGACCTCGCTGGACCCCGCGCTGGTAGCTGGACAGCAGGCCGCGCGCGCTTTCGGGCGAGCGCCGAGGCGCCGGCACCGGGGTGGACGTGCTGACCGAACCCGGCACGAGCTGGGCCTGCGGGATCCGCTTGGGGAGGCCGGCGCGGGTCATGCCCTGCGTCTGGGGCCTCGACGCCGCGGCCGCGGCCCGCCAGCCCTCGTCGGCGGGGGTCTGCCAGCTCGACGTGGTCGACTCCACGGTCGCCGTCGCGCCGGCGTTGCCGGTGGCCGGCGTGCTCCAGAAGCTGAACCCCTGGCTGCTCGTCTGGCCGCCGGCCGGCGCCGCCGTCGCCTGGTCCTGGCCGCCGCCCACGGCGACCGGAGTGCCGGTCGCCGCCACCGCTTGTTGCGTCGCCGCGCTCTGGTACACGCCACCTGCCTGACTGCTCTGGTAGACACCGCCCTGGTAGACGCCGGCCTGACCCGTGGCCTGCACGGTCGCGAGCTGCTGCCCGTAGCCGCCCGCCGCACTGCCGGCCGGCACTACCGCGCCATAGCTGCCCGTGGGCTGCTGGCTGTCCATAATGGCCGGTCCGGTCGGGGCCAGCTCGGGACGGGCATGGCGAGCCCGAGGCATCACCAGGATGGAGCTGGGCAGCATGACGTAAGCAATAGTGCCGTACCCGGGCTGGGACCGCAGCTCGACCTGGATCTGGTACCTCGCCGCGAGCCGGGCCACCACCGCCAGACCCATCTGTCGGAAGGTCGTCGGTTCGACCTTGTCCGGCGAGGCCAGCCGCTGGTTGTACCGCTCCACCATCTCGGCCGGCATGCCGACGCCGCGGTCCTCGATGTGGATGATCATGTAGTCGCCGAGGCGACGGGCCTCGCAGACCACGCTGGTGTCGGGCCGGGAGAACCGGGTGGCGTTGTCGAACAGCTCGGCCACGAGCCGCACGACGTCGTTGACCGCCTGCGCGGCCACCGCCACGTCGGTGTCGACGAGCCCGAACTCGATGCGGTCGTACTGCTCCACTTCGGACTGGGCCGCCCGCAGCGCGTCCACCACCAGCGCGTCGGTGGTCCGGGCCGGGCTGCTGTCCACACCGGCCAGGACGAGCAGGTTCTCGTCGTTGCGCCGCATTCGGGTGGCCAGGTGGTCCAGGACGAACATGCGGGACAGCCGCTGCGGGTCCGTCTCGTTCCGCTCGATCTCGTCGAGCTGGCTGATCATCCGGTCCACCAGGGACTGACTGCGGCGGGCCAGGTTGACGAACATCGCGGAGACGCTGGTCCGCAGCACGGCCTGCTCGGCCGCCACCCGGACGGCTGCCTTGTGGACCACGTTGAACGCCTGGGCGACCTGGCCGATCTCGTCGCGGCTGCGCTCGGCGGCCGGCCGGCCCACCGACTCGGCGAGCTCCTCCGGTGTCCGCTCGCCGAGGGTGGTCGGGTCGGAGAGCCGGGCCACCATGTCCGGCAGCTCGTGCTCCGCCACGGCCAGCGCGTCGCGACGCAGCTTCTGCAGCTGCCGAGCCAGCATGCGGGCCAGCAGCAGGGTCACGGTGATCGCCAGCACCAGGGCGACCAGGATCGCCGCCGACTCGATGAGCACCTGCCGGAGCACCGAGTCGCCCAGCTCGGTGGCCGAGGTGAGGAGCATCTGCTGCAACCGGTCCTCGGCCCACCGGGTGGCCGTCGCCGTACCCCGCAGCGACGTGGCGGCCGCGGCCGGGGCGACGACCAGGTCGCTGCCGACCGAGCGCATCAGGGCGGCGATCGCCAGGTCGGAGTAGATGACGTTACCGCCGGTGACGACGGAGGAGACGATGGCCTGCTGCTCCACCGACGCGGTCTTGGCGAACTCGAGGAACGCCTCCTGCTGGCCGGTCTGGGTCGCCAGGAACGCGGTCAGCTCTTCCTCGGTGAAGACCCCGTCCGCGAGCGCGATCATCGCGTTGGCCTCGGCCTCGGCCGCCAGCGTCTTGGCCTGGGCCAGGGCCACGACCGCCCGGATCTCGTCGACGAGGCCGGGGTCGTTGGCGACCTCGGCGACCGCCTCCTGGAAGGCCAGGACGTCGTTCATGATCACGCCGTAGCGCAGCAGCGCCGCGGAAGCTGAGATGGGCGACTCACCGAGCACCTGCTCGCGGATCTGCTCCAGCTCGTTCATGTCCCGGTCGAGCCGGGTCAGCGTCTCCGCGGCACCGACGGGCGGGTCGCCGAGTCGGGCCCGGGCGTCCCAGTAGGCGGTGACCGCGGCGTCCGTGGCGGTCAGCCGGGCGTTGTACGGGACCAGATCCGCGCCCCCGGAATTGAGGAGATTGGCGGCCTCGATGCGCTCGAGGTGGATCTGGTTGGACACCCGTGAGGCGGCGGCCGACACTTCGGACAGGGCGCGGACCTGTTGGGCGTCCCGAGCCCGCTGGGCGCCGTCCGCCACCCGGGCTGTCGCCAGGGCCGCGATGGCCAGGAGCGGGGTGAGCAGGATCAGGCCGAGCTTCGTCCGGATCCGAGCATCGCGCAGCCGGGGCAAGCGCCAGCCGCGGCGGGTCGTGGTCGCTGAGAAGTGAGTCAACCGGTCGCCTCCATCAGTACCGGCAAGCCAGGAACATACTTCACACCATGGCTGCGCGCCTGGCCACGTCGGGGTGGTAGGTGCCGACCAAGATCAACTGATCGGCGCAGGCACGTCGGGCATTCCAGCACATCACACCTGCCTTGGGAAGTGTTGACCGGGGTCGCTGCGGGCCCGGGACCGGTCAGGTACATTCCCCGCGGTATCCCGGCGGCGGGCCGCGGGGGGAGCGGTGACCGCGGGCGAGCCGAAGACAACGTCAGGTCGCGATCGGCAGGAGCAGGGTTGTGAGCAGGTCCAGGGCTTGGGTCGGTACCGCCATCACGACGGCCGCCATCATGCTGGCGACCACCGTCACGGGGTGCACGTCCCCCGAGGAGACCACGGAGCGGGTGGTGATCGGGGTCGACCTCGAGCTGACCGGCTCGGGCTCCTACCTCGGGCAGGTGTACCGCCGCGCCCTCGAGCTGCGGGTGGACCAGGTCAACGAGGCCGGCCTGCTCGGCAACCGTCAGCTCGAGCTGAAGGTGATGGACAACCGCACCGACAGCGGCGTGGCCGTGACAAATATCTCCAAGCTGATCGAGGACCCCGAGGTCGTGGCGATCATCACGGGCGGGTGCGACGCCTGCCTGCTGGCGTCGCTGGAGAGCGTCACCAACGCCGGCGTGCCCGTGGTGTCGCTCGGCTCGACGGCCGACCTCGTCGAGCCGGTCGAGGAGCGTCGTTACATATTCAAGTTGGGTCCCGACGCCGCCGATGTGGCCCAGGTGCTGGCGCGCGAGCTCAACCGGGCCGGGGCCGAGGCCATCGGCCTGGTCACCAGCGACCAGCCGTACGGCGTCGAGGGGCAGCGGGAGATGCTCGCCGCCGCGGATCGGCTGGACCTCGAGGTGGTCGCCCGCTCGATCAGCGAGGACGGCGAGGGGGCCGATGCCATCACCGCCGACCTGCTCACCGGTGAGGACCCGGACGCCGTGGTGATCTGGGCCTCGGGGCCGGCCAGCGGCGCCGTGGCGCACGCCCTGCGGGCCCGGGGCTTCGAAGGCCAGATCCTGCTCGCCCCGTCCAGCGCCGACGAGCTGTTCGTCCCCAGCGCCGTGCGGTCCGCCCTCAACGGGGCTCGCATGGTCTTCACCGAGTCGCTGGTCATCGACGGCCTGATCGCCAGCTCGCCGGCCAAGGCGGCGCGGCAGACGTGGCTGCGCGAGTACACCGCCCAGCAGGGCACCTACCACGCCCACGCCTCGTTCGCCGCCGACGCCATTCAGGTCCTGGTCGCCGCCATCAACGCCAGCGAGAGCACGGACCGCGAGTCCATCCGCGCGGCGCTGGAGAACACGCAGATCGACGGATTCACCGGGCCCATCCGGTTCCGCCTGGAGACCCACTCCGGGCTCAGCCCGCAGGCGCTCGTCATGCTCGTCGCACAGGGCGACCGCTGGCGGCTCGCGGCGGGCTGATCGGCCCGCCGCCGAAAGGTGGGTGGCACCGGTCGCGCCGCTCGAGGTCGACCGACCGTTATCCCGGTGCGACCACAGTGGACCGGCGCGGGCGGTCGGCCCGGTCGCCGCTGCGCAGACCGGCCTGGGTGCGCTGATCGTCGGAACACGGTGCGTCGACCGGTCGGCCGCTGCGCGGTGGCTCGGCGGTCCCGTCGCGGGACCGGCCGAACCCCGGGGCCGTACGGTCGGATCAGACACGGTCTGAGGTCTCTCGCGCCCACGGGATGAGCAGCCGCTCGGCCAGCACGACCAGGTAGAACAGCGCCACGCTGATCACCGTGAGCAGGACGATGGCGGCGAAGATCAACGGTGTGTTGGCGTTCTGCTGGGCGAGCAGGATCATCGTGCCGAGCCCGCCGCTGGGTCGCGCGATCTGGGCCACGACCGTACCGATCAGCGCCAGCGTCATGCCGAGCTTGAGGCCCACGAAGACCTGCGGCAGCGCCCAGGGGACCCGCACCTTGAGGAAGACCTGCGTCCGGGTGGCGGACAGCGACCGGGCCAGCTCACCCAGCTCGGCCGGGGTCGACGCCAGGCCCGCCATCGTGGAGATCATGATGGGGAAGAAGCATATCGATGCCGCCATGGCGATCTTCGGGGCGTGGTCGAGCCCGAACCAGACCATGAACAGGGGAGCCAGGGCGACCTTGGGAACCGCGTTGAGCGCCACGATGACGGGCAGCAGGGCGCGCTGCAGGGAGCCCGAGGCGGAGAGTGCGACCGCGATGAGCAGGCCCGCCGCCGCCCCGATGCCGAAGCCGGCCAGCGTCTCGTAGACGGTGATCCAGGACTGCTCCAGCAGGGCCTCGAAGTTCTTGTTGAGCGACTCGACGACGTCCGCGGGCGACGGCAGGAAGAACGTTCGGATGTTGAAGTACCAGGTGACCCACCACCAGAGACCGATGGTGCCGACGACACCGAGCACGGGCAGGCCGATCCGGTTGACCAGGGTCGCCGCGGTGGGCCGGAGCCGGGTCGGTACCGGCTGCGCGGTGCGGGCCTCGTCCCGCACGGCCCGGTAGTCGGTGGTCTCCGGTTTGAGCTGTGTCATGGCCGTATCTCGCTCCAGGCGCTGCTTGCGGGTTCGAACGCACCGGCACCGAGCCGGGCACGGGTGGCCGTGAGCGGGCGGGGCCGTGGTCGCCCCGCCCGCTCACCGCCTGGACAGGTTTTCAGCTGGTCGTCACGTGCGGTTCAGCTGGCCGTCGGGTCAGCTGGCCGTCGGGTCAGCTGGCCATCAGGGTCTGCGGACCGATGATGGCTTCCGGCGTGAGGCCCGACGGGATCAGGCCCGAGCTCTCCAGCACGCTGATGCAGCGCAGCACGTGCGACTCGTCGATCGCCCCGATCTGGTCGACGTTGCCCGTGATGTACGGCTTCATCACATTGATCTGGGCCACGAACGGCGGGATGGCCGGCACGGCACCCGGGTTGCGGTCCGAGAGGATCTGGATGGCCTCCTCCGGGTTGTCCAGCGTGTACTGGAGGCCCTTCAGCGCGGCGTCGCGGAACCGCTCCACCAGGTCCGGGTTGGACTCGGCCAGCGCCGACGTCGAGATGAGGGCCGTGCCGAGCATGTCGCTGAGCACCTCGTTCATCGGGAAGACCCGCATCGGCTCACCCGCGGTGTTCTCGACGACACCCCGCTGGATGATGAACGTGCTCAGCGCGTCGGCGCGGCCGGCCGGCAGCAGGCCGAACAGCTCGTTCGGGGCCACCGACACGATCTGGCTCTCGTCGAACTCGAAGCCCGCCAGGCTGGCGTAGACGGGCAGCAGGAACTCGGTCGGCGAGCCGGTGAACGCGCCGATCCGCTTGCCGACCAGGTCCTGCGGGTTCTGGATGTCCGAGCTCTCCGGAGCCATGATCGCGGCCAGCGTGGTCTGGTGCACCGCCGCGAGCGCCCGGAAGGCGCCGGGCTCGACCTGGCCGTTACCCATCTGGTACAGGAGCCCGACGAGGTCGACGTATGTGAACTGCGCCTCATCCGCCAGCAGCGGGCCGAGGTTCTGGGTGCCGGCGCCGAGCTGGATGTCGATGTCGATGTTGGCCTCTTCGAAGAAGCCCTTCTCGTCGGCCACGAAGATGAAGGCGTCGTGAGCGGACGCGTTGAAGCCGGTCAGGTAGACGACCGAGTCCGGTCCGGAGCCACCCGTGGGGCCGGGTTCCGGCTCAGGCTCGGAGCCGCTGCTGCAGGCCGAGGCGAGCATGACGAGAGCGGCGGCGCCGCCGGCCAGTGCGGCGCGGAGTGTTCGGGCTGGATGCACCATGCCTCCAATGTGGATAGAACCGTGGGGGGTGGAGCGGGTTGTCTCACGTAGCGACCGCAGGTTTCATCATGGCGGTCCACCTCGTAGAGTGATCGGCGGCCTCGGTGCCGACCGAGACCCCCGCATAGGCCGAGCGGAGTATAGAAGAGATCATGCTGGTGCGCACTCGATGCGAGATGGACCACTGTTGCGGTGGGAGGCTTAGCGCACCGCCGACACCGCCGAGCCCCGGGGAGCAGCCATGATCCGGCTGGTCGATCTGTCCCATACGTTCACCGGGCGCGGGGGCGCCGTCCGCGCCCTCGACCCGATCAACCTCGAGGTCGGCGCGGGCGAGTTCGTCGCCATCGTGGGCCGGTCCGGGTGTGGCAAGTCGACACTGTTGCGGTTGGTGGCCGGGCTGGTCACTCCGACCGCGGGCGAGGTGTGGATCGGGGGCGAGCGGGTCCATCGGCCTCGCCCCAATGTTTCGGTGGTGTTTCAACGCCCCGCACTGTTGCCCTGGCGCTCCGTAATCGATAACGTCATGCTGCCCGCAGAGATCAATCGATGGCCCCGGAAGGAGTACCATGCTCGGGCGCGCGAATTGCTCGAACTCGTCGGCCTCGCCGGCTTCGAGCGGCGCCTGCCGCATGAGTTGTCCGGTGGCATGCAGCAGCGGGTAGCGGTGTGCCGGTCCCTGCTCACCTCGCCGGAGGTCCTGCTGATGGACGAGCCGTTCTCAGCACTGGACGCGCTCACGCGCGAGGAGCTGTGCGCGGGGTTGCAGGACATCCACATGCGACTGCGGACGACCATTATGTTCGTGACACACTCGATCGACGAGGCGGTCCTCCTGGCCGATCGGGTCGTGGTCCTCACTGAGCGTCCTGGTCGTATTCGCACGGTCATCGATATCGATGTACCTCGACCTCGGTCGCTGGGGCAGAACGAGCATTCCGCCCGCATGGCCGAGTACGCGGCTCGTCTGCACGACCTGCTCCGCCCTGAGCCGGCGCAGGCCCCACCCGGTTCGCTGGCGTCGACTGGCCTGCGATGATCATGTGGTCGATCACTGACAGCAGGGTGGCGCGGACCGAGCCCCGGGCCGGGGTGCTCGGCGCGTGGACCAGCACAGACAGGAGGCACTGTTGACGCAGCAGCAGACCGACGGCGACGGCGCCGTCGTGGTCATCGGAGGCACCGCCGGTCTGGGGCGTGACCTGGCGGAGTACTACGCGGCTCGAGGGCGCCGGGTGGTGATCACCGGGCGCAGCCAGGAGCGCGCGGACAAGATTGCGGCGGAGATCGGGGGTAACACATCGGGCATAGGCCTCGATCTGACCAAAGTCGAGGAAATCGCGCCCGCGCTCGCCCCGGTCGGGCCGGTGCAGTACCTCGTGTTCACCGCGTTCTTCCGTGACCGGAACACGGCCAAGGACTTCAACATCGCCAACGCTCGGGACCTGGCCACGATCAAGATCGTCGGGTACACCGAGGTGGTGCACGCGCTCTACGACCGCCTGTTGCCCACCGCGTCCCTGCTGCTCTACGGCGGCGGGCTGAAGGACCGGCCGCAGGTCGGCACGCTCACGGTCTCCACGACCAACGCGGCGGTGATGGGGCTGACCCGCGCCCTGGCGGTCGAGCTGGCGCCGATCCGGGTCAACGCGATCCACCCGGGCATGGTCGCGGACAGTCCATTTTGGAGCAACCAGCCGGCGGAGATGCGCGAGGCGATCCGCGCGAAGACGCCCACCAAGCGGTTCACCACGATGCGCGATGTCACGACGGCTGCGGTGTTCCTGCTGGAGCACCCGGCGATCAACGGGGTGAATCTCGACGTCAATGGCGGTGCGTCCCTGACGTAACGGATCGCCTACAGTAGGTGTTCGGCTCCCAGCCCTCGGCTGGGAGCCGCGGTCAGGCAAGGAGGGCTGGCGCAGGACATGACCACGCAGGATATGAGCTGGCTGTTGGACAGCTTCGCCGACTCGACGACCGGTGTCTCCCACGCGGTCTGCGTGTCGGCCGACGGCCTGCTCATCGGGGCCACCCGACACCTGCCGCCGGAGCGGGCGGAGCAGATGGCCGCCGTCGTGGCGGGCCTCAACGGCCTGGCCACCGGGGCGGCCCGCTACTTCGACGGGGGCGCCCTGCGGCAGACCGTGGTCGAGATGAACAACGGTCTGCTGTTCCTGATGGCTGTCGGCGACGGCTCTGTGTTGGCCGCGCTCGCTGCGCGCGGCTGCGATGTAGGACAGGTCGGCTACGAGATGACCCTTTTGGTCGACCGGGTTGGTAGTGCGCTCGAGTCCGCGCCGCGGCCGAGCATGACGGTGGCGCAGTAAAGCGGATATCGAGGGCGCGGCCGACGGGCCGGCAGAAGGAGACGGGGCGTGGCTGGCCGGACTGGGACGAGGGAGGGGGACGATGCTGCCGGGTGCCGGCGACGATCCCCGCGGTGAACTGGTGCGCCCGTACGCGGTCACCCGGGGACGGACCGAGCCGACCCGCGACATCGCTATCGAGGCGATCCTGGTGACCACCGCCCGGGGCGTGCAGGAGGCTCCGTTCGCTGGTCGCCACAAGCAGCTCATCGCCCAGCTCTGCAGCAACAGTCCGCTGTCGTTGGCCGAGATATCCTCCCACCTACGCGTCCCGATCGGCGTCGCCCGAGTCCTCGTCGCTGACATGGCGGCCGAGGGCCTGCTCGCGGTCTACCAGCAGAGCGAGGAGGAGGAGAACCAGGGCGAGCGTATTGAAATGTTGGAAAGGATTCTCGGTGCACTCCAGCGACTATAGGTATCCGCTCGACCCTGACCCCACTCGCATTCGAGCCGCGAAGATCGTCATTGCCGGCGGGTTCGGCGTGGGCAAGACGACGCTGGTCGGCGCGGTGTCCGAGATCGAACCGCTGACCACCGAGGCCGTGATGACCAGCGCCGGCACCGAGCACGACGACTTGTCGGGCGTTCCGGACAAGACGACCACGACGGTCGCGATGGACTTCGGCCGGATCACCGTCGCGCCGGACCTGATCCTCTACCTGTTCGGGGCGCCGGGGCAGACCCGGTTCTGGTTCATGTGGGACCAGCTCCAGCGGGGTGCCATCGGCGCCGTCGTGCTCGCGGATGTCCGCCGGCTGCCGGACAGCTTCGCCTCGATCGACTTCTTCGAGAACCGGCAGGTGCCGTACCTCGTCGCGGTCAACTGCTTCGACGGGGCGCCCGTCTATCCGGAGGCGGACCTGCGGGAGGCGCTCACCATTCCGCCCCACGTGCCGGTGCTCCTGTGCGACGCGCGCGACCGCGAGTCGGCGAAGTCCGTCCTCATCGGCCTGGTCCGGCACGTCATCGATCTTCACCAGCGCGGCGTCCCGGTCGGCCTGCGCTGACCCCGCGCCGAACCTCGGGCCGAGCCGCCCTGACCCTCGCGGCACCGTGGCCAGCATCCTCCTGACCAAGAACCTGCGCCGTCCCGACCTGCGCCGACCAGCAGTGACTCGCCCGGCATCCCGGTGGCGTCGACGAACAAACCGGGGTGCCCCGGCACTGCGGGACACCCCGGTTTGTGGGCGCGGTCAGCGGGCCAGAGCCCGGCCCTCCTTGTCCTTGAAGCTGCCGATCGCGATCATGATCAGGTCGACCAGCACCCAGATGCCGAGGCCACCAAGGGTGAGCAGCATGAGGATGCCGGTTCCGATCTTGCCGGTGTAGAACCGGTGCACGCCCAAGCCACCAAGGAACAAGCACAGCAGGAGGGCGACGAGCCAGGACTTGGTGCTGGTGGACTCGGTTGCGGAGGTCATGTGGGACTCCTTCGGTTGACCAGAACCTTGTGGGATGGCTCGGGCACCGCGGCTTGTGCACCGGTTCCCAAGCCATGGGACGAACCGGAGCGGTACCGTACGGTGCCGGTGTGACGGGGGACATCCCCCAGAACGGTGGATGTTCGGCCCGATAGGCCGATCACGCATCGACCGCCCGCGCCGCCATGAGCACGGAGCGAGCAGTCGACACGCTTCAGTTTTCGATCAATTACGAGGCGTAGGCCTCCAGGCGCTGCGCCCGCGACGGGTGCCGCAGCTTGTGGAGCGTGATCTTCTCGATCTGGCGGATCCGCTCCCGGGACAGGCCGAACTCCCGACCCACCTCGTCGAGCGTCCGCTGGCGACCGTCGTCGAGGCCGAAGCGCAGGCGGATCACCTCCTGCTCCCGCTGCGAGAGCGTGGAGAGGACGATCGACACCTCGTTGCGCAGCATGCCGTACGACACCGTGTCCGCCGGCTCCTCGCGCGGGTCGACGCGGGCCACGAAGTCGCCCAGCGCGCTCTCGCCGTCCTCGCCCACCGCCTGGTCCAGCGACACGGGCTCGCGGTCGTACGAGATGAGTTCCAGCACCTGGAACTCCTCCATGCCGAGCTCGGCGGCGATCTCGGCGATGGTGGGCTCCCGGCCGAGCGTGGTCGACAGGTCACGGCGCGCGCGAACCATGCGGTTGACCTGCTCGACCATGTGGACCGGGATGCGGATGGTGCGGGCCTGGTCGGCCATGGCGCGGGTGATGGCCTGGCGGATCCACCAGGTGGCGTAGGTGGAGAACTTGTAGCCCTTGGTGTAGTCGAACTTCTCGACCGCGCGGATCAGGCCCAGGTTGCCTTCCTGGATGAGGTCCAGGAACGCCATGCCCCGGCCGGTGTACCGCTTGGCGATGCTCACCACCAGCCGCAGGTTCGCCTCCAGCAGGTGGTTCTTCGCGGCCCGACCCTCGGCGACGATCGTGTTCAGGTCCGCCCGGTACTGCGGGTCGAGCACCTCCCCGCGCTCGTCGGCCCGGGCCAGGACCTCCTCGGCGAACAGGCCAGCCTCGATGCGCTTGGCCAGTTCCACCTCCTGGTCGGCGGTGAGCAGCTTGGTGCGGCCGATGCCGTTGAGGTAAGCCCGCACCAGGTCGGCGGAGGCACCTCGCTCGTCCGCTTCGACCTGCGACTCGCCGTCGACGAGGTCCAGCTCGAGGTCGACGTCGACGGCCGAGACCGGCTCGAACTCGCCGGCCCGGGCGGCGTCACGGGCGGTGGTGCTGACAGTGCGTGAGGTGGTGGTGGCCATCAGGCGCCTCCCCGGCTGGATGTCGGTACTCACGCTGATCAGGGTTGCGGGTACGGCGTTAAGTCCCGGTAAGAAGACGAGCCGCTGCGCCAGAGATATGTCACCTACATGACGAGTGCCAGAAATGTCCGTGCGCCGGGGAGGACCTTCCCCCGAGGTACGCGCAGGTACTCGTGGGTAACGATGCGGTACTCCCGGTCGGCGGCGGCACTCCTGAAGACCGCGCGGTCTCGCCCGGTGCGGGCGGCCGCCCCAGGTACGCGGTGTCAGGCGGAAGTCCTTCCCGACACCCACCCGGCCGGGGACGCGCGTCGTCAGGACGCTGGGATCAGCAGGCCACGCTCGACGAGCTGGGTGACTACGGGCGCGGCCATCGCGGCCAGGGCCGGCTCCGGCGTGTCGAAGGCCGCGGCGAGCACGGCGACCTGCTCGCGCATCGGGATCGTGCCGTCCGCCCCGTCGATGAGGGCGAGCGTGACCGGGTCGACCTCCTGCGACCACAGCTCGTGGTGCAGCACCTGGGTGTCGACCCGCCATTCCGAGCCGTCGTGGGTCGCGTGCTGGGTCAGCCGAAGGCCGGGGGCCCGGGTGTACCGGGCGGCGAGCGGATCGGGGTGGGTGGCCAGCCAGTCCTGCCGCTCGAACCAGGCGGTGACATCCGCCCCGGACGGCGGCCGTGGGGCGGCGCGCAGGTCGCTCACCCGCACGATCGGGTCCCGACGGTCGTGGCGCTTGAGCGTCACCAGGCCGTAGCCCACCGCCTCGATCCGCTGCGCGTCGAACCAGTCCAGCCACGCCTGCGCCCGCGCCGGGTCGGCCGCCTCGTTGGCATCCCGCATCCACAGGTCGACGTACTCGATCGGATCGGAGAGCTCGCGCTGCACGATCCACGCGTCGCAGCCGGTGCCGGCCACCCAGCCGGCGACCCGCTCCGTCCAGTCCTCGCCCCGGACGTGCACCCAGTTGGCCAGGAACTGCATGGTGCCGCCCTCGGTGAGCAACCGGCCGGCCGCCGCGGCCAGCTCCGCGCACACCGCGTCCCCGGCTCGGCCCGAGTCCCGGTAGGTGTAGCGGGTCGTCCCGGGCCCGATGACGAACGGTGGGTTGCTCACGACGAGGTCGAACCGGCGCCCGGCCACCGGAGCGACCAGGTCGCCGGCCAGGAACTCCCAGGAGAGTCCATTGAGGACGGCCGTGGTCGCGGCGAACCGCAGGGCTCGCTCCGACACGTCGGTGACCGTGACCGTCTCGGCATGGCCGGAGAGCTCGAGGGCCTGCACGCCGCAGCCCGTACCGATGTCCAGCGCCGACCCGACGGGGTCACGCACCGTGGCCTGCGCGAGCGTCGTCGCCGCGTTCCCCACGCCGAGCACGTGGTCGGAGCGCATCGGCCCAGGGCGGGTGTCAGTGTCCAAGTCGGACAGTATCCAGTAGTCGCGCCCGGTGTGTCCGGTGTAGACGTCGAGGTCGACCGCGGCGTGCAGCCCGTCGCCGTACGCCTCGACCAACCCGCCCGCGACCGCGGCCTCCAGCGGCAGCGGGGCGAGCGCCCGGGCCACCGCCTCGGCCGGTTCCGTCGTCCCGGCGAGGAACAACCGGATCAGCGTGGCCAGCGGGTCCCGGTCCCGGGGGTCCAGCGGGTTGGTCGCCCGCAGCAGCCCGCGCAGGTCGCCGCGCTTGACCGCCGCGACCGCCTCCGGCCCGATCCGGGCCGCGATCCCGGCGCTGGTGTAGTCGGCGGTGGCGAGGGCCTCACGCAGGCGGAGCAGGTCGTCGGGCGGCAGCAGTGGGTTCACGCCTCCCATCCTGCCCGCGGCCCGCGGCCCGGTACCGCGCCCACCCCGCGTCCCGCGATCCGGGCGGCCGCGACGGCCGAGGCCCGCAAGGCCCAGGGGCGGACGGTCGACCGGTCCGCCCCTGGTGCGTCGCCCGCCGGCCGGGCGGGGACCCGCGTCGCCGCGGCTGGGACGGGACCCCGCGGTGGTCGCCGCGCCAATGTAAGGGTCCTTCACGTTTTCCGGGCCACGGTGGAAAAATGTCCCTCAATGGACACGAATCCCTGGTTCTCCCGGGCGGCCGCCCGCTCGTCGGCGAGCCCTCGCCCGGGCGGCGGGGCCGAGGCGACGCCGGTCGGGGCGGAGCCAGCCAGGGCGGAGTCGGCCGGGGCGGACCCGGCCAGCGGCGGCCCCTCCGGCGAGGCGCCAGGGTCCGACGGCGAGCAGGCAGGGTCGGACCGCGCTCGTCGGTCCGTCGATTCGGCAACCGTGGGTCCGCTCGTCGCGTTCGCGGTCGGGCGGCTGGCCCAGGGCCGACGCCCCGAGCAGGTGTTCTGCGACCTCGTCGAGCTCGGCACCGAGCGACGCCTCGCCGCGATCGCCGTCTGCGTCGCCAACGGCACCCCGTGGGCCGCGGCCGAGGAGCGGATGGCCAGCTTCGACGAGATCTGGACGTACCTCGGCAACGGACCGGCCGAGACCGCGGGGGGCCTGCTTGAGCTGTACGGCTTCTTCGACCGTGAGGTCGAGCTGACCCCGGGCGAGACCGCGATCGCCTACGCCCTGCGGGCCGCCATGGGGGCGGTCGAGTACGTGCCCAGCGGCTTCGCCAACCAGATGTCCCGGTTGCTGCGCACCGGCAAGCTGCGGGAGGCGCTCTTCGCCCTGGAGGAGCTCGGGGCGCAGCGGTGGCCGGACCACGGGGCGTTCTGGACCAACCTGACCGACGCCGCGGTGCGCCTGGACTCGGTCACCATCCTCGACAACGAGGTGGCGGCGGTGCGCCGGCGCTGCGAGTCCCGCCTCCGTCGGTAGCCGTACCGGCCAGTCGGACCCCACCGTCGCTCGGCCTTCCGGACGGGGCCGCGGCGTTTCGGCCGTCGGTGCCGGCGGCCACCGTCTGGTGCCGACCCATGGCCGCAACCCACGTCGGCGTAACCCCGGACGGCCGACCGGCGTGACTCCGTCGACGAAATGGCCGGCCGATCTGTTGCCGGATGTCGCCTAGTTCTCAACGACAACTTTTCCGGCCTCCCGGCTCGTCGTTCCGGTGTCCGGCGCCCGCCCCTTGCGCGGCACCACAGGGAACGGAGGGTGATGCCATGCGACTCGGTCGCGCGCTATCCATCGTGATATGTACATTAATAGCAGCAACGGGCTGCTCCGATGAATCGTCGCGCGCCGATACGCCCGCATCCGATGTCCAGGTTGCCGATGCCCAGGCTTCTGATCAGGCTCCTGGCGTTCAGGTTCCTGACGTCCAGGCTCCCGGTGGCCCGGCCCCGAGCGCCCAGGCCCCCAACGTCCAGACCACGGTGCCCCCGGGAACGGACGCGATCACCGCCCGGGCCGTGGCTGAGGCCCAGGCCGTCGGGGCAGGTCAGGCGCGCACCGCCGTCGCCCTGCTCGATCTGCACACGGGCGCCCTGTACAGCGCCGGCGACATCGACGAACCGTACGCCGCAGCCTCGGTCGTGAAGGTGTTCATCGCCGCCCGTCTGCTCGCCGAGGGTCGCGCCGCCGACCCGCGGGTGCGCGACCTCATGTGGCGGATGATCACGCTCTCCGACGACGACGCCGCGACCCGGCTCTACGGCCTCGCCGGGGCCGAGAAACTCGTGCCGTGGATCGCCCACCGCTACGGCATCGCCGGTCTCGCCCCGACCGACCAGCCGAACTGGTGGGGCCTGACCCGCATCACCGCGCGCGGCGTCGTGACCTTCTACGCCGCCGTCGCCGCCGACCCGGTCGTGGCGCCCTGGCTCATGGACGCGATGGCCCAGACGGAGCCGTACGGCTCGGACGGGTTCTACCAGTACTTCGGCCTGCCGTCGGCCGCCGCAAGCTGGCGGGTCAAGCAGGGGTGGATGTGCTGCCTGGAGGGGCTCAGCCGCATGCACTCCACTGGATACATCGACAACGATCGGTACGCGGTGGCGCTGCTCGCGGCCGGGCCGCCGTCGATGTACGAGGAGGGTGACGGCGCGGAGCTCCTCACCGCGATGGCGCGAGCCCTGATGCCGAACGGCGTCGTGCCGACGTCCGCCTGAGCGTGGTCACCGCGCCCGGCGTCGCGAGGACGCCGACGCGAGGAGCGCACCGGCTAGGAGGACAGGGCGATGACCAGCATGACGAGCAGCACGAGGATGCCGAGCGAAACCCCGCCGGCGGTCGCGAGCCAGCCGATGTCGAAGTGCAGGCCGGCGACGAGCATGGTGACCCCGCCGAGCAGGACGATCGCGCTGCCGATCACCAGGTCGCGTCCGGTCACGAACCGCGACTGGCTCGCGTCGCCGCGACGACTCCGCTTCTCGTCGTGGGACCGCGTGTGCACCACGGGCGGGCGTCGCGTCACCGTGTACCCGGCCTGGGCGAGGCCGTTGATCTCGGCCTCCCACTGCCGGATGAAGAACTCGTAGAGCTGGGGGTCGAGCATCGTGGCGCCGCGCTGGGGGTACAGATCGAGCGACGTCGTGACCGTACGGCCCTTGACCTTGCCGCGGGACACGGAGGTCGCGCCGCAGTTGCGGCAGGTGAGGGTTACGTTGGTGGGCCCCTTGCTGCCTGTCTCGCGGGCCCAGTCGTGGGCACAGACCACTGCGCTCGTCATGTCGACCTCCCGGTGACACTGTAGGCGCCCGCGTCACCGGACACCCTCGACCGAGCGGCGTGGCGCGGGTGTCGCCCGGCGCGGGTGCCCAGCCGCGGGGGGATTGCCCACAAGGTCGCCTTTGGGCCGGTCGCGGGGCCCGGCCCGCCGGGCCGGTCGGGTTCGGCCGGGGCTCAGGGCTCGGGCCACGCCGCGGCGGCCGGCGGGTCCGTGCCGGGCCGTCGAGTTAGGGTGACGGAGGTCAGGTGGGACCCTGGTGCCCGTCGCGCCCGGCCGGCGCCGGATGGGGCCAGCTTCGTGATGGGAGACGTCACGTGCCACTCGCGCTTCCGATCGAGCCGGAGGCCACGAAGCTTCTGTACGACAACCCGTTGGCGCTGCTGATCGGCATGATCCTGGATCAGCAGATCCCCATGGAGAAGGCCTTCTCGTCGCCGTACGTGCTGCAGCAGCGCCTCGGCCGCGACCTCGACGCCCACGAGATCGCGGCCTACGACCCGGCCGAGTTCGAGGAGATCTTCGCTCGGCCGCCCGCGCTGCACCGGTTCCCGCGGGCCAATGCCAAGCGGGTGCAGGAGGCGTGCCAGGTGCTCGTCGACCGCTACGGCGGCGACGCGGCGGCGCTGTGGACCGGCGTCCCGACCGGGGCCGAGCTGCTGCGGCGGGTCAGCGAGCTGCCCGGGTTCGGCAAGCAGAAGGCGCAGATCTTCGTCGCGCTGCTCGGCAAGCAGTTCGGCGTGCGGCCCAAGGGCTGGCGCGAGGCGGCCGGCATCTACGGCGAGGAGGGGGCGCTGCGCTCGGTCGCCGACATCACCGACGCCGAGTCGCTGGCGAAGGTCCGCGAGTACAAGCAGGCCATGAAGGCGGCGGCGCGGGCGTCCTGATCGGTCGTCGGCTCGACCGGGTCAGTGCGCCCGCGACCGGGTCAGTGCGCCCTCGACTAAGTCAGGGCGCCCGCGACCGGGTCAGCCAGCCCTCAGCCGGGTCAGCAGGCCCGGCCTACTCCTCGGCGTCGATGACCTTGTACTCGCGCTGCTCCAGGGCCGGTTGGGCCACGATGGCGGGGGACGGAGAGGCCGGCCGACGCTTCTTCGGCGGCCGGTCGTTGGCGATGAGCACCGCGAGCCAGGGGAGCAGCACCGCCCCGGCCACGCACAGGGGCGCCCAGAGCTGCCACAGCCACGGCTGCTGCGCCACGATCAGCGCCGCCCCGAGCAGGCACGCCGCTCGGGTGATCATCATCACTACGTAGCGAACCTCTCGCCGGCGCAGCTCCTTCTCCGGATCCTCGGGCGCGTCCGTGATCAGGACCGGTTCGGTTCGCCCCTTCCGTGCCACGCCCCCGATCCTGCCACCCCGACCGGCCATCCGCCCACGCAACTCGCGCCGGTGTGCTCCGCCCGACGCCGTCCGTCGGAAGGCGTCGTCGTCGGGCACCGAGGATCAGGAGATCGTCCTTTCCGGCATCGGGGGGCGGCCGCCGACCAGGCCGACCGCGACCGCCCCGAGGCGTACGCCGGCCGCCAGCGCGGCGTCCACGTCCGCGCCGGCGAGGCGGGCGGCCAGCAGGCCGGCCGCGAAGGCGTCCCCGGCGCCGGTCGTGTCGACCACCGTGGCCGTCACCGCCGGGACCGACCGCACCTCGTCACCCCGGGCCCACACCGCGCCGCCCGGACCGAGCTTGACCACCACCTCCGGCCCCCGGCCGCCGGTCCGGTCGTCGTCGGGCCCCGATCCGCCCCCGGCGTCGCCGCCGCCACCCCGGTCGCCCGCCGCCCCGGCGGCGAGGGCGTGGGCGAGGGCCCGGGCCACCGCCTCCGGCGACAGTTCTTTCGCGGCGTCGCCACCGGCCGTGAGCCCGGCCAGGATGCGGGCCTCGTCCACATTGGCCAGCAGCAGGTCGGCGCCGCGAACCCAGTCGAGGAAGCGGTCGGCCCCGGCCTGGCGCAGCGGTTCGGCCGAGGCGGCGTCCACACTGGTCGTCAGGCCCCGTTCGGCCGCCGCGCTCAGGGCCCGCAGGCCGGCGGGCCGGCTGGCCTCGTCCAGCAGCGTGTAGCCGGACAGGTGGACGTGCGCGACGTCGGGCAGCGACTCCAGGGCATCGTCCACATCGGACGGTTGCAGCTCCCGGTTGGCGCCCCGGTCGGTCAGGAAGGTCCGGTGGTGGCCGTCGGTGAGCACGATGATCGTGCCGGTGGGCGCGGAGCGGCTCCAGACCACACAGTCGCACCCCACGCCGGCCTCGGTCAGCTCGGCGACGCGTTCCTCGCCGGCGAGGTCGAGCCCGACCGCGCTCAGCAGGTCCACCGCCACGCCCTGATGGGCCAGCCAGGCGGCGGTGTTCGCGCCCGAGCCACCGCCGGTCGTGGTGATCCGGGCCTCGGTGTCCGAGTCGGGGACGATGCCGGCCGAGTGGACGGCGACGATGTCGGTGATGACGTCCCCGACGACCAGGATCCGTCCGCTCATCGGTCGCTCAACCCCGGGCGTGCGCGACCGCGATCCGGGCCGCCAGCGCGGCGTTCCGCAGGATCACCTCGATGTTCACCTCGAGGCTCGCGCCACCGGTGGCCTCGTGGAAGTGGGCCAGCAGGTACGGCGTGACCGCCTTGCCGGTGATGCCCAGACGCTCCACTTCGGACAGCCCGCCGGCGAGCACCGAGTCGTGCACCGTCGGGTCGAGCTGCACGTCGGGCGGCAACGGGTTGGAGACCACGATGGCCGACGGGGGCAGGCCCAGCTCGGCGCGGCGCCGCATGACCTGGGCCACCTGCTCGGGTGACTCCACCGACCAGTCCAGGTCCGCGCCGGAGTCGGACAGGTAGAAGCCGGCGAACCGCTTCGACCGGTAGCCGAGCACGGTCACCCCGAGGGTCTCCAGTCGCTCCAGGGTGGCGGGGACGTCCAGGATGGACTTCACCCCCGCGCAGACGACCACGATCGGCGTGCGGGACAGCGTGGCGAGGTCGGCCGACTCGTCGAACGACTCCGACGCTCCCCTGTGGACACCGCCGAGGCCGCCGGTGGCGAAGACCGCGATGCCCGCGCGGGCCGCGAGCGCGGCCGTGCTCGCCACCGTGGTGGCCCCGTGCGCGCCGGTCGCGGCGGCGACCGCCAGATCCCGGACGGACAGCTTCGCCACGCCCGGCGTGGTGGCGAGCAGCGCCACCTCGTCCGCGCTGAGGCCCACCACGACCGTCCCGCTGATCATGCCGATGGTGGCGGGCACGGCGCCGTGCGACCGTACGGTCTGCTCGATCTGCGCCGCCACCTCGACGTTGCGTGGGCTGGGCAGTCCGTGGGCGATCAGCGTGCTCTCCAGGGCCACCACGGCCCCGCCGCTGCGCAGGGCGTCGGCCACCTCGTCGGCGATCCGCAGGGGACCCGGCGACGGGGGCGATGGGTCGGAGGTCGTGGGCGGGTTTGACACCATAGCCGCCACCCTAGGCTGCCTGCGACAATGGCCAGGTGACGACACCTCTGATCCGTGAAGACACCCTCACCGAGGAGCGCACCGAGTACCGGGTGCAGGAGGGTGACCACGAGCGCTTCTCGCACTACGCCGACCGCGACAAGATCATGGAGGCGATGGTGAACGGGACGCCCGTCCGGGCCTTGTGCGGCAAGGTCTGGGTGCCGTCGCGCGACCCGAGCCGTTTCCCGGTCTGCCCGACCTGCAAAGAGATCTACGAGAACGACGACTACTGCTACGACGGCCCGTCGCCCAACAGCGGCGAGTGACGGTTCGGGCCAGCGGGACACCCACCGACGTCGGGTCGGGCGGCGACACGTCCCCGCCGCGGTGGGACAGCGCGGCGGGGCGCGGCCGCCCGCCCGCCGGGCCCTGATGAGCCCGTCCGCGGACCCGGCTCACGGCGCCCACCCGCGTCGAGCGTCCGTCAGCCCGCGTCGATCGTCCGTACGCCCGGGTCAACCGTCCGTCGGCCCGGATCAGGCGGGCCGCTGGGCCTAGATCAAACCGGTCGTGTCGTTGGGGCTGGTGAGGCGGCGGCGGTCGTAGGCTGACTCCCCGTGTCTGCCTCGTTCCCGTCGCTGCGGGCCTGGCAACGGCGCGCACTCGTCGAGTACCTACGGCGCAAGGACACGGACTTCCTGGCTGTCGCCACCCCCGGGGCCGGTAAGACGACGTTCGCCCTGCGGGTCGCGGCGGAGCTGCTCGCCGACGGCACAGTCACGGCGGTCACGGTCGTCACCCCGACCGAGCATCTGAAGAACCAGTGGGCCAAGGCCGCGGCTGCGGTCGGCATCCCGCTGGACCCGACGTTCCGCAACTCGGACGGATACACCACCTCCGACTTCCGCGGGGTGGTCATCACCTACGCCCAGGTCGGCATGGCGCCCATGGTGCACCGTCGGCGGACCATGGCCCGCCCGACCCTGGTCATCCTCGACGAGATCCACCACGCCGGCCACTCCCGCACGTGGGGCGAGGGCGTTCGCATCGCGTTCGAGCACGCCACGCGCCGCCTGTCGCTGACCGGGACGCCGTTCCGGTCCGACGACAACCCCATCCCGTTCGTGACGTACGAGCGCGGCCCCGACGGCCTGCTGCGCTCCAAGGCCGACTCGTTCTACGGCTACGGCGACGCCCTGGCCGACGGTGTGGTGCGGCCGGTGATCTTCCTGGCGTACTCGGGCGAGACCCGGTGGCGGACCTCGGCCGGTGAGGAGCTGGCCGTACGGCTCGGGGAGCCGGTGACCCAGGACGTCATCGCCCAGGCGTGGCGGACCGCCCTGGACCCCTCGGGCGAATGGATCCCGCAGGTCCTGCGGGCGGCCGACGCCCGGTTGCGGGTGCTGCGATCCGGCGACATCCCCGACGCCGGCGGTCTGGTGATCGCCACCGACCAGAAGGCCGCCCGCGCCTACGCCCGGCTGCTCACCGAGATCGCGGGGGAGAAGCCGGTCGTGGTGCTCTCCGACGACGCCGGGGCCTCCCAGAAGATTGCCGACTTCTCGGCCTCCAACCAGCGGTGGCTGGTGGCGGTTCGCATGGTCTCCGAGGGCGTCGACATCCCGCGCCTGGCGGTGGGCGTCTACGCCACGAGCGCCTCGACGCCGCTGTTCTTCGCCCAGGCCATCGGGCGGTTCGTCCGCGCCCGCCGGCCGGGGGAGACCGCGACCGTCTTCCTGCCCAGCGTGCCGCAGCTGCTCGGCCTGGCCAGCGAGATGGAGGCCCAGCGCGACCACGTGCTGGGGGTCAAGAAGGCGCGGGAGGGCTTCGACGACGACGCGGTGCGGCGAGCCCAGCGCGCGGAGCACGCCAGCGACGAGCTGACCAAGGGCATCGAGGCACTGTCGGCCACCGCCGAGCTGGACCAGGTGATCTTCGACGGGGCCACCTTCGGCCTGCCCGTGCAGGCGGGCACGCCCGAGGAGCAGGAGTACCTGGGGCTGCCCGGCCTGCTCACCCCCGAGCAGGTGGCCATGCTGCTGGCCCGCCGGCAGGCCGAGCAGGCCGCCCGGGACCGTCGCCGGGCCGCCGAGGCGGCCAAGGCCGCGTCCGCGCAGACCCCGGCCCCGCCCCAGCAGAAGACGCTCAGCCCGGGGGAGCGGCGGCTCATGCTGCGACGCCAGCTCAACGCCCTCGTCGGGGCGCACCACCGCCGCACCGGCATTCCGCACGGCAAGATCCACGCGGAGCTGCGCCGCATCTGCGGCGGGCCGGCCAGTGCCCAGGCCACGATCGAGCAGCTCGAGGCCCGGATCGCCGTCCTCCAGTCGATGTGACCGACCCGGGTGACGCGGCCGACGGTGCCCGCTGGCTCACGCCGTCGCCGCGCCTGCCCGGAATGTCACCTTCCGGCCGGTGTGGGCTCGCCGACCGGTTTGCTGGGAAGACACGACGGGCGCCCGCACGGGGCGCCCGTCGAACGTCATCTGCCTCGTTTATTCGGCCAGGGGGCCGGGGTTGCGGGTCAGCTCGGTGCCGCGCCACTTGAAGTCCGGCACCGCGACAGCCTCCACCGCGATCTTGACGAGCTCTGGTGCGTACTTGTTGGCGTGGTGACCGCAGAAGACAAGCTCACCGCCGCCCGCGAGGACGACCCGCAGCTTGCCCGCAGCGTTGCAGCGGTCGCACCGCTCCTCGGCCGCCGGGGGAGCCGTGG
>Ga0310841_100416_pt1 | contig 25074 bp, 19 predicted proteins | sample SM_ome_9_FD_201311 | JGI IMG/M metagenome (GOLD analysis project Ga0310841, IMG submission 201311) | Sorghum-adapted microbial communities enriched on stacked mutant (SM) sorghum from Joint BioEnergy Institute, Emeryville, California... ...
GTCAGCGTGCCGGACTTGGACACCAGCCCGATGCGGCCGGGGCCGGTGATGTCGGCCGGGATGATGCCGGCGTTGGACTGTCCGGGGCTCGCGATGCCCGGGCAGTTCGGCCCGATGATGCGCGTCTTGTTGCCCTGAGCCAGGTTGTGGGCCCAGGCGGTGGCCGTGTCGTGCACCGGGATGCCCTCGGTGATGACGATGGCCAGCGGGATCGCCGCGTCGATCGCCTCGATCATCGCGGCCTTGGCGAACCGCGGCGGCACGAAGATCACGGTCACGTCGGCGCCGGTGGCGGCCATCGCCTCGGCGACGGTGTTGAAGACGGGCACCGACTGCCCGTCGAAGTCCACGGTCTGCCCGCCCTTGCCCGGGGTGACCCCACCGACGATGTTGGTCCCCGCGCGCAGCATCCGCCGGGTGTGCTTGGAGCCCTCGGAGCCGGTCATCCCCTGCACGATGACCCGAGAGTCCTTGGTCAGCCAGATTGCCATATTCAGATCCCCGCCGCTGCGAGCTCGGCCGCGCGACGCGCGGCGCCGTCCATGGTGTCCACCCGCTGCACCAGCGGGTTGGCCGCCGAGTCGAGGATGCGCCGCCCCTCCTCGGCGTTGTTGCCGTCCAGCCGCACGACCAGCGGCTTGGTGACCGTCTCCCCGCGGGAGGCGAGCAGTTCGAAGGCGGCCAGAATGCCGTTGGCGACCGCATCGCAAGCGGTGATGCCGCCGAAGACGTTGACGAAGACGCTGCGCACCGACGGGTCGGAGAGCACGATCTCCAGCCCGTTGGCCATCACCTCGGCCGAGGCGCCACCCCCGATGTCGAGGAAGTTGGCCGGCTTCACGCCGCCGAACTCCTCCCCGGCGTACGCGACCACGTCCAGTGTGGACATGACCAGGCCGGCCCCGTTGCCGATGACGCCGACCTCACCGTCCAGCTTGACGTAGTTGAGATCCTTCTGCTTCGCCGCCTGCTCCAGGGGATCGACCGCCGACTTGTCCTCCCAGGCCGCGTGGTCGGGGTGGCGGAACGACGCGTTGTCGTCCAGCGTGACCTTGGCGTCCAGGCAGAGCACCCGCCCGTCGGGCGTACGCGCGAGCGGGTTCACCTCGACCAGCGTCGCGTCCTCGGCGACGAAGGCGCGCCACAGCTTCACCGCGATGTCGACGACCTGGTCGGTCACCTCCGCCGGGAACCCGGCCTTGGCGACGATCTCGCGGGCCAGCGCCTCATCCACGCCCTTCGTGGCGTCGATCGGGGTCTTGATGACCTTCTCCGGCGTGTCGTGCGCGACCTGCTCGATGTCCATGCCGCCGGAGGTGCTGGCGATGCACAGGAAGGTCCGGTTGGCCCGGTCGAGCAGGTAGGAGAAGTAGTACTCCTCGGCGATGTCCGCCGCCTCGGTGACCATCACCTTGCGCACGGTGTGGCCCTTGATGTCCATGCCGAGGATGTCGGCCGCCCGGGCCCGCGCCTCCTCGACCGTGTCGGCGAGCTTCACGCCGCCGGCCTTCCCCCGTCCGCCGACCTTCACCTGCGCCTTGACGACGACCTGGCGGCCGACCCGTTCGGCGATCGCCGCCGCCTCCTCGGGCGTCTCCGCCACGCCGCCGCCCAGGACCGGCAACCCGTGCCGGGCGAACAACTCTCGCCCCTGGTACTCGTACAGATCCACCCAATGACCTCTTTACTCGCGGCTTGTTGAAGCGCAGCCTAACCAGCCACCCAGCCGCAGTCCGCACCCGGGCGCGCCGTGTGCCGAACTCCACAGCGTGATGTCCCGACGGCGACGTCCACCATCCGGGCGAAATCGGCGGTATTACCCGAGGCCGGGCGTAACCGGTCAGGAAGGCTGTCGTTGTGCCTGATGTCGGTGCCACGGCGGACCGACACGAGGGAATGAAGAGCCTGCCGATTCGAATCGCAAGCTCGGGAAACGGCCGATGCCCTGTCGGTCGAGGGGTGGCGGCGGGGCATCGTGCAGGGGCCGGACGTGTGAGGGGTGCGTCCGGCCCCAACCTTATTCCTCGGCCGGTCGAGATTCCTCGGCCGAATTCCCCGGCCGGTCGAGCGCGGGTTCGCGACCGGTCCGACCGCCTGGTCCGGGCGCCGGCTGGCCCGGCCACGGCCGGGCGACGCGCTAGCCGACGGCGCCGAGCGGAGCGGGCACGTTCGCCCGCACCCAGTCCACGATCGACGCCAGCGACGTGCCGGGGCCGAAGACCTCCTTCACGCCCATCCGGCGCAGCTCCGGAATGTCGTCCTGCGGGATGATGCCGCCGCCGAAGACCACGATGTCGGTGGCGTTCCGCTCGGCGAGCAGCTCGATCACGCGCCGGAACAGCGTCATGTGGGCGCCGGAGAGCACCGACAGGCCGATGGCGTCGGCGTCCTCCTGGATGGCCGTCTCGACGATCTGCTCCGGGGTCTGGTGCAGGCCGGTGTAGATGACCTCCAAGCCGGCGTCCCGCAGCGCCCGCGCGACCACCTTGGCCCCTCGGTCGTGCCCGTCCAGACCTGGCTTGGCAATGACCACGCGAATACGTTCGGTGCTCATGACATCGCCCTCCGACGTTGGTGGGGTTCGCGGCGGTCGCCAGGGGCCCCGCACCTGAACGAAGCCTCAGGCGAACGGTACCCCGGCGGTCCGAAACCGCGGTCCGGAGGGGCGCACGCAGTGACGAGGGCGAGTTGTCCGACACCCGACGCATCCACTACGGTGACCTGCGTCGCACCCGACCCATCGGAGGACGCCTGTGCGCGGGCAACAGCCGGGTCCGCAGGCGGGCCGAGCGTATCGAGGACGTCGTCGCCTGCCGAAGCTGCCCAGCAAGCGGTACTTCGCCGTGATCTCCACGGCCGCTCTGGCCGCGGGCGCCGTCGCCGTGGCCTCTCACATCGTCCTGCCCGATGACCTGTCCGCCAACGAGACGTTGGCCCTCTCCGACCGGCTCGCCGCCGCCGACGAGGCGGCGCGCGACCGCGACTACGGGCCCGCGATCACCATCGACACCGACGCCGCCGACGTCTGGCTGCTCCCCCTGCGCTACCGGTACACGATCACGACCGAGTTCGAGATGCGGTGGGGCTCCATGCACTTCGGCGTGGACCTGGCCGCCCCCGAGGGCACGCCGATCTACGCCACCCACGCGGGGACGGTGATCATGGCCGAGTGGTTCGGCGGCTACGGCAACTGCGTCCAGATCGACAACGGCAACGGCATCACCACGATCTTCGGCCACGCCTCGGCGCTCAATGTGGTCCGCGGCCAGCAGGTGAAGGCCGGTGACGTGATCGCCTGGGTGGGCAACACGGGGTACTCGTTCGGGGCCCACCTGCACTACGAGGTGCTCGTCAACAACGGTCAGTACGACCCGATCCAGTTCATGCGCGAGCGCGGCGTCGACCTGATCAAGCGCACCGAGGAGGCGACGGGCGGCGTTCCGGTCGCCTGACGAACGAGGGCGATACCACTCGGGGATTCCGAGGGGACGGCCGTCCAGTTGCTCAGCGCCTACGTGCGGCAGTAGTAGATATAGAAAGCTTTGTACTGGCCGACCGCCGGGTCCCCGGCCCTCGGTCGGTCCGGTCAGAGCTTCTCGATCGGGGCGTTGCGGAGCACGATCCACATGACCTGGTCACCGAAGTCGACCTGGGCCTTGCCCCCGTCGACCGCGGTGACCCGGCCCACGCCGTACCGCTGGTGGTTGACCCGGTCACCGACCTCGAACTGGACCGGCGGCGCCTTCCGCCCCAGCTCACTGGCCGTGGCCAACTGTGATGCATCGATGCCCAGCCGGGCCCCGAGCTGCCGCGCCTTCGGCGTCCCGCCCACGAAGTTGGGGTTGCGGGTCACCGGCCGGGTCGGCTCCGACCGCAGCTCGCCGTGGGCGCCGACGCCGGCCCGGCCGCCGGACCAGGTCGTGTACCCGGCGGCCGTACGCTCCCACCGGACCGTCTCGGGCGGCAGGTCGGCCAGGAACCGCGACGGCGCCTTGTGCCCGATCCCGCCGAACGCCGAGCGGGCCATCGCCCACGACAGGTACAGCCGCTGGCGGGCCCGGGTGATGCCGACGTACGCCAGCCGCCGCTCCTCCTCCAGCTCCCGCGGCTCGTCCAGCGCCCGCTGGTGCGGGAAGGTGCCCTCCTCCAGGCCGGTCAGGAACACCACCGGGAACTCCAGCCCCTTGGCGGTGTGCAGCGTCATGAGGGTGACGACGCCGGCGTGGTCGGGATCGTCCTCCGGTATCTCGTCGGCGTCGGCCACCAACGACACCTGCTCGAGGAAGCCGGCCAGCGTGGGCTCGACCGGCTCGGGCTCCGCGCCGATCTCCTCCGCGGCCTGAGCGGCCGCCGAGGCGAGCAGCTCGGTGCGCTGGGTGTACTCCCGGGCCACGTTGACCAGCTCGTCGAGGTTCTCCAGCCGGCTCTGGTCCTGCGGGTTCTCGCTCTCCTCGAGCTGCGCGCGGTACCCCGTGCGGTGCAGGACCGCCTCCAGCACCTCCTCCGGCGGCGCCACCGCGGCCAGGTCGCGCAGCTCGTCGAGCAGGGCGACGAACTCGTTGATCGCGCTGGCCGCCCGCGGGGCCAGGCCGGGGATCTCGTCGACCGCCCGCAACGCCGTCCAGAACGAGATGCGCTCTCGGGTCGCGTACCGGTCGACCTGCTCCAGGGTCCGCTCGCCGATGTTGCGGCGCGGCGTGTTCACGATCCGGCGCAGGCTCACCGTGTCGTCGGGGTTGGTGAGCACCCGCAGGTAGGCCAGCGCGTCGCGGACCTCGGCGCGCTCGTAGAACCGCACCCCGCCCACGACCTTGTAGGGCAGCCCGCGCCGGATGAAGATCTCCTCGAAGACGCGGGACTGGGCGTTGGTGCGGTAGAACACGGCCACGTCGCCCGGGCGGGCCAGCCCTTCGGCGCCGAGCCGCTCGACCTCCCGCGCCACCCAGTCGGCCTCGTCGTGCTCGTTGTCGGCGACGTACCCGACGATCGGCTCCCCCGGTCCGGCGTCGCTCCACAGCCGCTTGCGCCGCCGCTGCGGAATGCGGTCGATGACGGCGTTCGCCGCGGACAGGATCGTCTGCGTGGAGCGGTAGTTCTGCTCCAGCAGGATCGTGCGGGCGTCGGGGAAGTCGCGCTCGAACTCCAGGATGTTGCGGATCGTGGCACCGCGAAATGCGTAAATTGACTGATCCGCGTCGCCGACCACGCAGAGCTCGCCCGTCTCGCCGACCAGCTCCCGCACCAGGACGTACTGCGCGTGGTTGGTGTCCTGGTACTCGTCCACCAGCACGTGCCGGAACCGCTGCCGGTAGTAGTCGGCCACCTCCCGGTGCGCCTGGAGCAGGTGCACCGTCGTCATGATCAGGTCATCGAAGTCGAGCGCCTTGGCGGCCTGCAGGCGGCGCTGGTACTCCTGGTAGACCTCGGCGATCATGCGCTGGTCGGGCCCCTTGGCGTCGGCCGCGGCCGTCTCGGGATCGACCAGCTCGTTCTTGAGGTTCGACACCGCGGTGGCGAGCCGTCGGGCCGGATAGCGACGGGGGTCGACGTCGAGGTCGCGCGCCACGAGCTGCATGAGCCGTCGGGAGTCGTCGGCGTCGTAGATCGTGAACGTCGAGGGCAGGTCGAGCAACGAGTGCTCGGCCCGCAGGATGCGGACGCAGGCCGAGTGGAACGTGCTCACCCACATCAGGCGCGCCCGGCCGCCCACCAGCGCCGCCACCCGCTCCTTCATCTCGGCCGCGGCCTTGTTGGTGAAGGTGATCGCGAGAATCTGCCCGGGATGCACGTCCCGGGCCGCGAGCAGGTAGGCGATCCGCGTGGTCAGCACCCGGGTCTTGCCCGAACCGGCGCCCGCCACGATGAGCAGCGGGGAACCGGTGTGGGTGACCGCGGCCCGCTGGGGCCCGTTCAGGCCCACCAGGAGACGCTCGGCCTCCGCCGACGCCGACGCGTCGCCGGGGCCGGGTGACGACGACCCGGCGGGCATCTCGAACAGCGCGGGTGGGGACGGCATCACGAACGGCCCACGCGACGGCGGGAAGGGCGACGGCGGGATGGGCAAAGTCGGGAAGGGCCGAGCCGGAAACGACCTGGGCGGGAACGACCAAAGCGGGAACGAACTGTCATCGCGGCGAGTGTATGCCGGTGAACCGACAAAGCCCGGATTCCGGAACGGGGTGTTGCCCCCACCGCCGGCCGTGGCATACTCGACGCCGTGCAGTACGCGACCCGATTTTACTTTTACGGCACCGGGAGTCCGGCAGCCGTAGGTCGCGCCTGAACCAACCTAGACCTGACAAGGCCCCGGGCTCTTGGGCTCCGGGGCTGTTGTGTGTTCCGGGGCCGGGCCCGAGCCAGACCCGACGAGGAGCACACGATGACCACCGCGACCGCCAGCGCGGAGAAGACCACCGCCGCGAAGAGCACCGCCAGCCCGACGAACACCACGAGCACCGGGGTTCCCGCGCGCCCCGAGAACGCCAGCGCCGAGGAGCACATCGCCGCCCTTCGCCGACGCCTCGACGAGATCGACGAAAAGCTGATCGAGCTCTGGCGAGAACGGGCGGCCATCTCCCACGAGGTCGGCCAGACCCGCCTGGCCGCCGGAGGCACCCGCCTGGTCCTGGCCCGCGAGCAGGAGATCCTCCACCGGTTCCGCGAGGCCCTCGGGTCCGACGGCACCCAGCTCGCCCTGCTGCTGCTGCGGGCCGGCCGGGGCAAGCTGGTCTGAGCACCGGCGGCCGCTCCCGGCCCGCCCGACGGGGCGTCGCCCGTACGGCGGTCTCGTCGGCGGTGGGCGTGCGGCGGCCGTCCGTACGATCGGGGCCATGACCTTTCCACCCTCGGCCCCACCCCTGCCCGACGTCACCCGTGTGCTCGGGATCTTCGCCCACCCCGACGACGTCGACTTCGGCTCCGCCGGGACCGTGGCGAAGTGGGTCGCCGACGGGCTCACGGTCGCGTACCTGATCGTGACCCGGGGCGACTCGGGCGGCTTCGACGACACGCCCCGCGAGCAGATGCCGATCCTGCGCGAGGCCGAGCAGCGCGCCGCCGCGGCCAAGGTCGGCGTCACCGAGGTGGAGTTCCTGGACGGGTACCGCGACGGGTACCTGACCCCGACCATCGAGCTGCGGCGCGACATCACGCGGGCCATCCGCCGTTTCCGGCCCGACCGGATCCTCACCAACTCCCCGCTACGCCGCTGGGACCGCCTCGCCGGGCCCAGCCACCCGGACCATCTCGCCGTGGGCGAGGCGACCACCTGCGCGGTCTACCCCGACGCCCGCAACCCCTTCGCCTTCCCCGAGCTGCTCGCCGAAGAGGGCCTGCAGCCATGGGTGGTGCGGGAGGTCTGGTACTCCGGCGGCCCGAACCCCGACCACGTGGTGGACGTCACCGACACGTTCGACGTCAAGCTGGCCGCGCTGAGGTGCCACGTCACCCAGACCCAGCACATCGAGAATCTTGACGATGTGCTGCGGACCCGGATGGCCCAGGTCGCCCGTGACGGCGGCCTGCCCGAGGGGCGCCTCGCCGAGGCATTCACCATCATCCGTACGGAGTAGGCATCCGTACCGGGTCGCGGCCGATCATGCGCTCCGAGTAACGCGGACCTCACGCGCGGCAACGACGAGTCGCCTTTCTGATCGTGGCCACGCCGTAACGCCCGAAGATGAGGGCATGACGGTCGGTGAACAGGTGACGCTCGACGACGTACGGGCCCACCTGGATCGCGGCGAGTACCGGCAGGCCCTCGCCACCGCGTACCCGACCGTCGTGCGGGTGGAGCAGGACCCGGCGTCGGCCAGCAGCGAAGACTGGCAACTGGTCACCATGTACGCGCTGGCCACCGCCTACCGGGGCGACCCCCGCCGGGCCGTCGCGTGCGCCACCGCCGCCTACCGGGCCCTGTGCGCGCTCCACGGGCCGTTCGACGAGGCGGCGATGTCGGCCCAGCGGGCGCTCGCGGTGGCCCAGCAGGCCGCGGGCGACCTGCTGGGGGCGGTGCGTACGGTCGAGGCGGTCTGGGCGCTCAGCGAGCGGACCCGGGGGCCGACCGCCGTGCTCACCCTGCTCGCCGCGGCCGACCTCGCCGCCGCTCAGCACCGCGCTGGCCGCTGCGACGAGGCCATCCGGCTGATGGAATCCACTGTGGACACATACGTCGGCCGGTACGGTCACGACGCGACCGGCATCCGGATGCTGGCCCGGCTCGGCGCGATGATCCGCGACTGCGGTGACTTCGACCGCGGTCACGAGCTGCTCGGCCGGGCCCGGCGCCTGGCCCAGGGCGACGACGGCCTCGTGGGCGCGATCACCGCCCTGGCGCGCGCCGACGTCGATCCCGACCACCACTGCACCGCCGACACGCGGGCGCGGCCGGCCGGCCCCACGCTGGCCGTGCCGGCCGACGACGCCGCCCACGACGCCACGGTGGACGCGTGGCTGAGCGCGATGAAGGACACCTCCGGCCAACGGACGGGGGACCGGTTCGACCTGACCGCGCCCGGGGGCCCGCGCCGGGCGGCGCTGGCGGTGCTGTCCCTGATGCCGCGACCGCGACACGTCGAGCACGACGACCTGCTCGCGGCGGTGCGCCGTCAACTCGCCGGCCCGCGGCAGATCACGGTCGTCAATCCCTGCCCGGGTTCCGGCAAGACGGTGACGGCGCTGATGCTCGGCCTCACCTTCGGCCGGGCCCGCGGCGGGTCGGTGCTGGCCTGGGACACCAGCGGCGCGCCGGGCGGGCTGGGCGACCGGGCCACCCGCGGTGACCAGACGCGCCGGGTCCGCGACCTGCGGCAGCTCGCCGACGGGCACCCCGACCTGCGCGGGGTGTCCGGCCAGCTGTGGAGCCAGGGCCCGGAGCCGTTCGACGTGCTGACCGTACGCGACTCCCACGGTCGCCGGGGGCCGCTGAGCGGCGCCGACTTCCGGGCGGTGCGGGACGCGGTGGCCGGCCACTATCGGCTGGTCATCGTCGACACCGGCAACGACGTGGCCGCCCAGGCCTGGCTGGCCGCGCTCGACGCCACCGACCAGTTGGTGGTGGCCGTCTCGGCCCGTTCCGACTCGGCCGACGCCGCCGAGCGACTCCTCGACGATTTGGAGCGGGCCGATCGCGGCGCCCACGCCCGGCGGGCGGTCGTGGTCCTGACCATGCCCCCGCGGGCGAACCGCTTCGACGCCAACGCCGTCGAGGCCCGGTTCAGCCGCCGGTGCCGGGCCGTGCTGCGCGTGCCCTACGACCGGCAGATCGACACCGAGCCGACGATCCGGTCCAGTGCCATCACCCCCGCGAGCCAGCGCTCGTGGCTGCGGGTCGCCGCGGCCATCGCCCAGGGCCTGTAGCTGCCCGGGCAGGTCGCCGTCCCCGGCCGGTAGCGGCGCCGGGCCGGTCGCCGAGCCGGGGCCGGTCGGACGGGCTAGGCCGTCCAGCGGGCGATGACGGTCTCGCCGCCGACGACCCGGTCCCCCACGTGCACCAGGGGCTCGACCCGATCGGCCGGGAGGTAGACGTCGGTCCGGGAACCGAACCGGATCAGCCCGAACCGCTCCCCCTTGGCGAGCAGGGCACCGACCGGAGCGCGCTGCACGATGCGACGGGCGATGAGGCCGGTGCGCTGCACCACCGCGACCGTGCCCCGGGTGGTCTCCAGCACCGTGTACGCCGACACGTTGTGCTCCGCCTCGGGGTGCATCGCGTTCGCGTAGCCGCCGTCGACGACGAAGTGGTCCACCACCCGTCCCGCGACCGGGGACCGGTTGATGTGCACGTCGAGCACGGACAGGAACACGGCGATGCGCAGGAACTCGTCCGAGCCGAGCCGGTCGTCCCGCACGGTCTTGACCGAGAGCACCTTGCCGTCGCTGGCCGCCACGATCGCGGCGGGATCGGTCGGCACCTCGCGCTGCGGATCACGGAAGAACGCGGCCACCGGGGCGGCGGCGAGGGCGGGCAACCACCACAGCTTTCCCCCGGGGCGGAGGCGGCGCAGCGCCGCCGCGGTGCCCAGGCACAGCGCCGCCGCGGCTACGCCCGAGGAGTCGACGTTCATCCGGGGCGTCAGGCGCACGCTGCTGGTGCGGGCCAGCGGCGCCAGGCGCTCCGCCAGCGCGGGGTCGGCCGCGGTGTAGCGGAGCCGGTGCACCCGCAGCGGCGGCCGGCTGCGCAGCACCACGTCGGACCCGACCCCGAAGAGCGTGGCCTGCCGGGAGAGCTCCTCCCCCGCGCCGCCGGCCAGGCCGAGCGAGAACGCCCCACCCGCGCGCTCCCCGAGGGGGGTCAGGGGCACCGCCACGCTCAGCACCGCGCCGGGGCCGAGGTGCTTGCCCAGCGTCTCCAGCTGCGCCCGGGTCTCGTCGGCGCTGCCGGTCAGCGGCTCGCCCACGATGACGGCGTCCACCGACGCCGGGGCGTCGGCGAGCGACTCGACCACCGTCACCCGCTGCTCGACCCACGAGCCGGCGAGGCGGACCCGGGACCGTACGTCCTCGGTCGCGCCCCCCGCCACCACGGTCAGGGAATCGTCGGGCGACAACGCGTCGATGGCCGCGGTGAGCACCGCCGACGCCGGCCCGACGCCGACCACCAGGCCGTGCTTGGGGCCGGGGTGGCGGGCGAAGTCCGCCACCAGGGCGGCGGCGGCGACCGGCGAGACACGGGTTGCGAAGAGGGTCTCGGCGACCGCGACCAGGCGCTCGCTGAGCGGCCGGTCAGGCGAGGTCCGGAACAGGCCGGTGGCTGGATCGGTCGGAGTCACCGCACCAGCATAGGCACCCGAGGGGGCTCACTCGGGCCGATGCCCGCCCGGGTCGCCCGCCGTGGGCTGGTCCCCCGGATCGCCCACCGTGGGTCGGTCCGGCTCCGGCCCGGGGCCGCCGGCGGCGAGCGGGTCGCCCTCCCTGCTCCGCTCGCCCACCGGCGGCCCACCCCCATCCGTAACGTCCCCAACCCCGTCCGCGGCGTCACCGCGGTCGCGGCGCAGGCTCGCCACGATGCCGATCAGCCCCAGCAGGATCAGGCCGACGGCCAGCACCCACCCGGCGTCCGGCAGACGCATGACGATCGTCCAGTCCAAGAAGTGCGCCGCGGCCCACCACCCGGCGGCCGCCAGGAAGAGCAGACCGAAGATCAGCGACAGGTAGTCGGTCCGGTGCCGGGTGGTCTTGTCCGCAGGCTTCGGCGTTGTCATGGCACGGCTCCCAGCTGGTCGGGCCTGGATCATCAGTAGCGACGAATTTCAATGGCGCCGGTATTGACCGAGGCGGCGATGTGCAGTTCGCCCCCGCCGGGGCCGTCCCGGCCGAGATCGGTGACGGTGCGGGCTCCGGCGCCCAGGCCGTTCCACTCCTCGTCGAAGACGTTCGCCGAGCCGATGTTGACCGCGGCGTCGACGGTGACGTCCACATCGGACGGAACGATGACCTGGATGGCGCCGAGGCCGACCCGGATCTCGACGGTCGTGCTCGTCCCCGCGAAGTCCACACGGGACATGTCCACCTCGACGGCCCCGACGTCGCGGTACCACCCCTCGGGGATCTCCTCGACCGATTCGGGCTGGAGCGTGATCACGCCGATCCCCGTGCGGCTCCAGTACCCTTCCCCGAACGCCACATAGCCGCTGCCGAGCGCCAGCATGAGCACGATGCCCAGCGGGATCAGCCACCGGGCCCGCCCCACCCAGGCGCCCACGACCAGGCCGACGCCGAGCACCGCCAGGGGAACGGCGAAGTAGGCCAGCGGCGCGATCGGGTAACCGGCCAGATCCACGACGGCCATGGCGCCGAGCAGCAGCACCGCCACGGAGATCGTGAGCAGGCCCAGCCGGGAGCGCGGGCGCGGTGGCTGGGGCGCCGGCTGCCAGCGCGCGGCCGGCGGCGGGGTGACCGGCGGCGGCGCCGACGGCCCGGGCGGCGCGAAGGGTCCCTGGGGGGCGAACGGTCCGGCCGCGCCGGGGGGCACGGGCGTCGCGACCCACGGCGCCCCCGGTCGGGCGGCGGACGGATCGGCGACGGCCGGCGCTGGCCCCGCTGGCGGTGGCACGGCCGGCGGTGGCCCGGCGGGCGGCGGTGCGGCGGGCGGCGGTGCGGCGGGCGGCGGTGCGGCCGCTGGCGAACGGCCCGGACCACGTCCGCGCGACTGGTCCTGCAGGAGCAGCAGCAGGACGCCGCCGAGCAGCACCATGGCGACCAGTGGGGTCGCCCGGAACGGCTCGGTGACGTAGCCGGCGAACATGAGCGCCGCGATCACCAGCCCGACGATCGTGCGGATCGAGGACGTCCGGGAGTACCCGCGACCGGCGAGCGCCTCGACGGGGCTCGCCGTGTCGCTCTCGGCCGGCAGCAGCAGCCAGGCCAACAGGTAGATCAGCACGCCGATGCCGCCGAAGAAGGTGAGGACGACCAGGACGACCTTCCACAACACCGGGTCCGTGTTGGTGGCCCGGGCGAACGCCCCACTGACGCCGGCGAAGGTCCGGCCGTGGACGGGGCGGACGAGCCCGTGGCGCCACGCGAAGGCGGTCAGCGGCGGGGCGTCGACGGCGGCGGGTCCGGCCGCCGGGCCGGAGGCAGGGTTGGGCCCCGAGGCCGCGCCGGCTCCGGGGGCTGGACCGGCGCCGGGGGTGTCGGACGGACTCGCCGAGCCGCCGGAGGCGGCGGGATCGGTCGGTGCACCCGGACCAGCGGGTCCGGTCGGGCCGGTGGGTCCGGTCGGGCCGGTAGGGCCCGTCGGGCCGGCGCCGGGCGGGTCACCGGATGCCGTGGGGGGCGGGGTCGCGGTCATGACCGAATCGTGGCCGGTCCGCCTCCTGATCCGCATCGGGTACCGACCCTGAGCTAACCCTGGGATGTGACCGGCCAGGCTCGGGGGAGACACCCCTGGTCGCTGGGCGAATCGGCGTGTGACCATCGGCTGCGTGACCTCGGCTCCACCGGCCTACCGGCGCCTCTACCGCGACCCGCACGACCGGGTCGTGGCGGGCGTCGCCGCCGGGCTGGCCGAGCACCTGCGGGCGCCGGTCCCGGTCGTCCGGCTCGTCTTCGTGGCCCTGCTCGCGGCGAGCGGGTTCGGGGGCCTGCTCTACGTCGCGCTCTGGGCGGTGGTGCCCGTACGCCCGGACGCACCCCGTCGCCCGCCCCGCCGGCGGCTCGCCCTCCAGCGGCTGGCCTACGGCGCCCTCACGCTCGGCCTGCTCATCCTGGTGGCCGACGCGGGCAACTGGCTGCCCGGCTACCCGTTCGATCCCGTGGTGGTGGCCCTCGCCGCCGTGGTCGCGTTGGGGGCGGGCATCATCTGGCACCAGGCCGACCCGCAGCGGCGCCGCCTCGGGCGGACCGCGGAGGCTGACGCGGCCGCGACGGCGCCCCGGGACGAGGCGACGCGGCCGCTGACGGTCGCGGCGGCCCGCCTGGGCGTGGACGTCGAGCCGGCCCCGGACCGGCGCTGGTTCTTCCTCCGGGTCACCGGCGGCGGCCTGCTCATGGTCGTGGGCATCATCGGCATCCTGGGGTTCTTCGCCCCGCAGGACCAGAGCCTGGCGGCCACCCTGCTCGGCCTGCTCTTCGCCGTGCTTGCGCTCGCCGGCCTCGTGGTCGCCCTGGCCCCCGTGCTGTGGCGGATGGTGGGTCAGCTCCGCGAGGAGCGGATCGCGCGCATCCGGGAGCAGGAGCGGGCCGAGGTCGCCGCGATCGTGCACGACCAGGTCCTGCACACGCTCGCCCTGATCCAACGCCACGCCAACGACCCGAGCAGCGTCCTGCGCCTGGCCCGCGGCCAGGAGCGCAGCCTGCGCAGCTGGCTGTACCGGCCGGCGGCGTCACCGAACGAGCGGTTCGCCGCCGCCCTGGAGCAGGTGGCCGGCGAGGTGGAGGACGCGTACGGCATCACCGTGGAGACCGTCGTGGTCGGTGACGCCGACCACGACGAGCGGGTGGCCGCCCTGGTCGCCGCGACCCGCGAGGCCCTGGTCAACGCGGCGCGCCACGCCAAGGTGAGCACGGTCTCGCTCTACGCCGAGGTGGAAGATGATCGCCTGACGGTCTTCGTGCGCGACCGCGGGGTAGGCTTCGACATGTCCACTGTGGACAACGATCGGCACGGCATCCGCGGTTCGATCATCGGGCGGATGCAGCGGCACGACGGCACGGCCCGCATCCGGTCGGCCCCGGGCGAGGGAACCGAGGTGGAGCTGTCCATCCGGCGGGGCGCGGTCGCCGCGACGGGAAGGAGTGATCACTCATGACGCAGGAGCGACCGCTGCGGGTGTTCCTGGTCGACGACCACGCGATGTTCCGGGCCGGCGTGCGGGCCGAGCTCGGTTCCCACGTCGACGTGGTCGGCGAAGCCGGCACCGTCGCCGAGGCGATCAGCGGAATCAGCTCGCTGCGGCCGGACGTCGTGCTCCTCGACGTCCACATGCCCGACGGCGGTGGCCGGGCCGTGATCGAGGCCATCCGCAAGACCCACCCGGAGATCCGGTTCCTCGCGCTGTCGGTGTCGGACGCGGTGGACGACGTCATCGGCCTGATCCGGGCCGGGGCCCGCGGCTACGTCACGAAGACCATCTCGCCCGAGCAGCTGGCCGACGCCGTCCGCCGGGTGGCCGAGGGCGACGCCGTGTTCAGCCCCCGCCTGGCCGGGTTCGTGCTCGACGCGTTCGCCCGGCCCGACGCGCCGGTGGCCGATCCCGAGCTGGACCAGCTCACCAACCGGGAACGCGAGGTACTCCGCCTGCTCGCCCGTGGGTACGCGTACAAGGAAATTGCCAAGGAGCTCTATATCTCCATCAAGACGGTGGAGACCCACGTGTCCAACGTGCTGCGCAAGCTGCAGGTCTCCAACCGCTACGAGCTGTCCCGCTGGGCCGCCCACCGGCGCCTCGTCTAGCGTCGTCTCGTCCAGCCCGCGCCCGCGGGCGGCCCGCGGCGGGCGCCTCAGGCGAGGGCGGGGCGGGCGTCGTGGTCGCGCCGCTGCAGCAGCCAGAGGATCGGACCGCTGACCAGGTAGGCGCCGACCACCGCGACGAACGTGCCGGGCACGCTCACCATCGCGCAGATCGCGGGCACGACCCACAGCCACAGCGGCAGCCGCAGGACCCGGGCGAGCTTGACGTACGGGAACGGCGTCACCATGGCCAGCGCGTAGACCCCGGCGAACGCCACGTGGGCCATCGCCGGCAGCGAGTCCGGTCCGAGCAGGATGTTCAGGGCCAGCACGGCCGCGACCATCGTGGTCGGTACGCCGCAGAAGTGGTCGCCGTGCTTGGGCGAGACGTTGAACCGGGCGAGCCGGAGCGCGGCGCAGACCGCGATCAGCACGCAGACCAGCGCCGCGAACGTCCGCGGCGCCTCCAGCGCGACGAGCCACTGGTAGGTGACGATGCCGGTGGCGACCCCGAACGAGCTCAGGTCGGCGAACGAGTCCAGCTGCATGCCGAACGGGCTCGCCACGCCGAACCGCCGGGCCAGCCCGCCGTCGCACCCGTCGAAGACCACGCAGGCGAGCAGCGCGACCGCGGCCAGGCGCAGGTTGGCCGGATCACCGGAGATCGCGAGAAAGATCGCGACCATGCCCATGACCAGGCTGCCGACGGTGCAGCCGTTGACGAGCGCGAACGTGATCCGCCGGGCCACGGTGCGCTCGCCGGGCAGGAGGGGCACGGGCCCGTCCGTCCGCACGCGCAGCGCCGGCTCCGGTCGCGGCGCGGGCGCCCGGTAGATCGCGAGCTCGCCGCGGGGCGCGGGCGGAAGGGCCGGCGCGGCGGTCACCCGGGGCCCGGGGACCCCCAGGCCGGCCGGCGCCACCAGCACCCCGGCGTCGGCCGTCCGCTGCTCCCGTCGCCGCAGGCCAACCCGCGCGATGAGCTGCGTCGCTCGGGAACCTCGCCGCCGCAGGCGCCACCACCGACGCCCGGCTGGACGGGGGGTATCCGGACTCCGGCGTCGGCGCCAGACTCTCGCCACGCTCGACCTCCTGACAGTCGCTGCCCTGGGGTGACGCCCAGGTGCCGTCCCGGCGACGGTTTGCTGAACGGACGCTGAGAAAGCCGCCGGAGCGCCCTACACAATGGCATATGTCAGGCCGGTTGGCGATGCCCCGGGCCGCCGAAATTTTCGGACATTAGCTGCCAGAAGGAACAGACGTGACGCCGCGGCCCGCTACGTTCCGTAGCATTTCGCCCGGATGCGCGCGGGCCGGCGCGGTGATCGTCAGTTGCGCGAGGACGCCCACGTCGACCCGGTGAGCCCGCGCGTCTGCGCGTCGAGCTCAGCCAGGGCCTCCCGGGTCACCTCGGTCAGCGGCAGGCGGGCGACGCGGGACATGGGAAACCAGCGGGCTTCCGACGTCGAGCCACCCACGTCGTGCACGCGCGGCCGGGTGGGGCGGTCGACCACGACCCGGTAGTACGCCCGGACCCCGTGCCAGTCGATCGGGTACCCCTCGGGGCCGAGCGAGGCCGGGTCGCGGTGGCTCGCCACGCCGAGCAGATGCAGCAGGCGGCCGCGCTGCCCCGTCTCCTCGGCCAGCTCCCGAATGAGCGCCGCCCCGGGCTGCTCCCCGTAGTCGGTACCGCCGCCGGGCAGGTGCCAGTGACCGGCCCCGGGGTACCCGTCGGCGATCCGGGTCAGCAGCAGGCGACCGCGCGGGTCGGTCGCCACGGCGTAGGCGGCGAAGCGCTGGGCCCGCGGCAGCCCGTCGGGGCCGGGCACCAGGTGGAACGAGGGCAGGCTGCCCGTGTCGTCGGGCAGGCGCTCGACGGGGGCCGGCAGCCCGAGCGCGGTGGCGGTGAAGGCGCGCAGCGGCAGGCGCGCGGCCTCCTCCAGGGTCACGAACCGGGCGAGGTCGGTGGTCTGGCCGATGCGGTCCCGCAGGGCCCCGCCCCGGACCCGGACCTCGTAGATGAGGCGGTCGGTGTGGATGCTCAGGCCGCGGCTCGCGACCGCCCGCAGGTCGGCCTGTACGTCGACCAGACGCACGACCGAGACGGACAGGCCGGTCTCGGCGGCCGTCTCCCGCACCACCGTGTCGGTGGGCGCCTCGCCGTGGTCGACGGCGCCGCCGGGCAGTGACCAGCGCAGCGGGGTGCTCGACCGCCGCGACGCCCGGACCAGCAGGACGCGCCCCTCGTCGTCGGTGCAGATCCCGTAGGCGGCGATCCGCCGGATCGGCTGGAGGGGCGTACGTACGGGCCGGCCGGTCGTCGTCCGAGTGGCCCGAGAACGATTCAACCGAGTCGAGCGCGCGGATTGCGCGGAGTGCTGCAGCGTGGTCACGGACTGTCAGTCTGCCGCGAATCCGACAGTAGCGGCCGGGCACTGTCGGATGCAGGACACTCCACCCCGAGGCCGGCCGACCCCCGGGCTACTCCCACTCGATCGTCCCGGGCGGCTTGCTGGTGACGTCGAGGACCACCCGGTTGATCTCCGGCACCTCGTTGGTGATGCGGGTGGAGATGCGGGCGATGAGGTCGTGCGGCAGGCGCGCCCAGTCGGCCGTCATCGCGTCCTCGCTCGCGACCGGGCGCAGCACGATGGGGTGCCCGTAGGTGCGGCCGTCGCCCTGCACGCCGACGCTGCGCACGTCGGCGAGCAGCACTACGGGGAACTGCCACACCTCGCGCGCGTGACCCGAGGCGGCGAGCTCCTCCCGCGCGATCTTGTCGGCCGCGCGGAGCACCTCCAGCCGCTCGCGGGTGACCTCGCCGATGATCCGGATCGCCAGACCCGGCCCGGGGAAGGGGTGCCGCCACACGATCTCCTCGGGCAGGCCCAGCTCCACCCCGAGCGCGCGCACCTCGTCCTTGAACAGGGTCCGCAGCGGCTCGATCAGCTTGAACGACAGGTCCGGCGGCAGGCCACCGACGTTGTGATGGGACTTGATGTTGGCGGTGCCGCTCCCCCCGCCGGACTCCACCACGTCCGGGTAGAGCGTGCCCTGCACCAGGAACTCGACGTGCTTCTCACTGTCGATCTCCCGGGCGGCCGCCTCGAAGACCCGGATGAACTCCCGGCCGATGATCTTCCGCTTCTGCTCGGGGTCGGTGACCCCGGCCAACGCGGCCAGGAACCGCTCGGCGGCGTCGACCACGTGCAGCCGCACCCCGGTCGCCGCCACGAAGTCCTTCTCGACCTGCTCCGCCTCGCCGGCGCGCAGCAGGCCGTGGTCGACGAAGACACAGGTGAGCTGGTCACCGACCGCCCGGTGCACCAGCGCCGCCGCGACGGCCGAGTCCACCCCGCCGCTCAGGCCGCAGATGACCCGGGCGTCCCCCACGGTCTCGCGGATGCGCGCGACCTGCTCCTCGATGATCCCGGCGGGCGTCCACGTCGGCTCGATGCCCGCGATGTCGTACAGGAAGCGCTCCAGGATCCGCTGGCCGTGCGGGGTGTGCACCACCTCGGGGTGGAACTGCACGCCGGCCCGGCGGTGGGCGACGTCCTCGAACGCCGCCACCGGCGCCCGGGGGGTGCGGGCGGTCACGGTGAAGCCCGGCGGCGCGACGGTCACCGCGTCGCCGTGGCTCATCCACACGGTCTGCTCGGCCGGCAGGTCACGCAGCAGCTCGCCCCCGGTGACCTGCAACGGTGTGGGGCCGTACTCCCGCTGCCCGGTGCTGGCCACCTCGCCCCCCAGCGCCTGGGCCATCGCCTGGAAGCCATAGCAGATGCCGAAGACCGGCACCCCGGCCGTGAAGAGCGCGGGGTCGACCTGCGGGGCCCCGGGCTCGTAGACGCTCGACGGCCCGCCGGAGAGGATCACCGCCGCGGGGTCGCGGGCGAGCAGCTGCCCCACCGGCGTCGTGTGGGGCACGATCTCGGAGTAGACCCGCGCCTCCCGCACCCGGCGCGCGATCAACTGCGCGTACTGCGCACCGAAATCGACGACGAGCACCGGCCGCGGGGTTGAGGTCATGCGGCGATGCTACCGACGCAAGGGCCCGCTCCCCGCGCCCCGCCACTGTGTCGCCCGGCACGTTCCCCGTGCGCCCGCGGCGGGAGCGATCGTCGCCGCGCGGGTGCGCCGGCGACCGCGGGCCCGGTGATCGCCGTGACCGCGGGCTCCTCACGACCGGCCGGCGCCGGCCCTGACCTCGACGACCCGCCGGGCCGGCGGGACCGGGGCGAGGCGGGCGTACGGCTCGCCCAGCGGAGGGCGCGGGTCGGGCTCGCCCTTGTTGGGCCAGAAGGACAACGCGCGCTCGGCCATCGCCGTGATGGTGAGCGACGGGTTCACCCCGAGGTTCGCGCTGACCGCCGAGCCGTCGATGACATGCAGGCCGGGGTGGCCGTACACGCGGTGATATGCGTCGATGACACCATCCTCCGGTGACGCCCCGATGACGGCGCCGCCCAGGATGTGCGCGGTCATGGGCGCACCGAAGACCTCGCTGATCGAGCCCCCGGGCACGCCACCGAGCTGCTCGGCGAGCAGCCGGACCGCCCGGTTGCCGGCCGGAATCCAGCTCGGGTTCGGCGCCCCGTGGCCCGGGCTCGCCACGAGGCGACGCCGGCCGTACCAGGCCCGGCGCAGGGACAGGGTCAGCGAGTTGTCCAGCGACTGCATGACCAGCGCGATGAGGGTGCGCTGCGACCAGCCGCGCAGCCACAGCATCCGGGCGGCGGCGAATGGCTGGCGGGCGAGCGTGCCCAGCCAGCGCAGCGGCCGGCGCGGACCCCCGTCGGTGAGCAGCGTCTGCAGCAGGCCGAGAAGGTTCGACCCCTTGCCATATCTGACCGGCTCGATGTGGGTGTGCTCGTCCGGATGTTGGTCGGCCTCGAACGTCTGCCGGCGGACCCCGCCGGTTCGCCGGGTCACCACGCGGTATCCGGTGCCGGTCGGGATCACCGCGGTGACGGTGGTCAGCGGGAAGACCCGGGCCCCAGCCTGCTCGGCGAAGTAGAGGTAGTTCTTGACGAGCGAGTTCTTCGCCCCGTACCGGCACCCGGTCATGCACGATCCACAGTGGACGCAACCGGTCCGGTCCGGGCCGAGGCCGCCGAAGTAGGGGTCGGGCACCCGGACGCCCGGCTCGCCCAGGAACACCCCGACGGGCGTGGCCCGGAACGTGTCCCCGACGCCCATCCGCTCGGCCACGGCGCGCATCGCCGCGTCGGCCGGCGTGTGCCGCGGGTACTCGACGGCACCGAGCATGGCCGCGGCGGTGTCGTAGTGCGGGGCGAGCTCGGACCGCCAGTCGGTGATGTCCCTCCACTGAGGATCGTCGTAGAAGTCGTCGAGCGGCCGGTAGAGCGTGCCGGCGTAGACGAGGCTGCCCCCGCCCACGCCGGCCCCGGAGAGCACGAAGACACCGCCGGCGCCGCCCGATCCGGGCAGCAGGGTCATCCGCTGGATGCCGAAGCACCGCAGCGCCGGCGCCCACAGGAAGCGACGCAGCCGCCAGGACGTCTTCGGCAGCTCGTGGTCGGCGAAGCGCCGCCCCGCCTCCAGCACGGCGACCGAGTACCCCTTCTCGACCAGCCGCAGGGCGGCCACGCTCCCACCGAACCCGGAGCCGATGACCACGACGTCGAAGCGCACGGCGCCATCGTCACCGACCCCGGGCCGCCCGACAACCGGCGACGTGCCGGACGACGCTCACCCGAACGTCGCCCGGGGCGGCCCCGATCGGCGGACCCGGGTCGGGCCGCTTCCCCGACGCGCTCCGACGTGCGGGGCGCCCGGGCGTCAGGGTTGGGACCGGCGTCAGGGGCGGGGCGGGCGCCGCGGGCTGTAGAGCCAGTCGTTGAACAGCCGGTCGAGCTGCTGGCCCGAGATCTCCTCGGCGAGCGCGATGAACTCCGCCGTGGTGGCGTTGGCGTCCTGCTTGCGAACCGCCCATTCGGGCAGGATCCGGAAGAACGCGTCGTCGCCGACCGTGCGCCGCAGGGCGTGCAGGGTCATGGCCCCGCGGATGTAGACGGCCTGGTCGAACAGGTTCTCCCGGCCCGGGTCACCCGGAGCGACCCGCCAGAACGAGCTGCTCCCATCGAAGGTCTCGTACCAGAAGTCGAACATCTCCTGGGCGGTGGTGGCGCCGTTCTGCCGGGTGCCGGCGTGCTCGTTCCACAGCCACTCGGCGTAGGTGGCGAAGCCCTCGTTGAGCCAGATCTCCCGCCAGTCGTACACGGCGACGCTGTTGCCGAACCACTGGTGGGCCAGCTCGTGAGCGATCACCCACGACGAGTCCCCCGCCTCGCGGCGGAAGAACGAGGGCCCGTAGACCGGGCGGGCCTGGGTCTCCAACGCGTACCCGATCGGCGCGTCGACGACGATGCCACCCAGCCCGTCGAACGGGTACGGCCCGAAAACGGTCTGCAGGTAGTCGACCACCTCGGGCGTGCGCTCCAGCCGGGCGTCGACCGACCGGGGCAGCGAGGCGTGGACGCCCAGCACCACCGGGCGGCCGTCGTGGGTGCTCTCGTGCATCCGGTAGTCGCCCACCACGATCGTGGCCAGGTAGGGCGCCATGGGCGACGACTCCCGCCACGTCCAGGTGGTGAAGCCGGCCCGCGCAGCGTCCTGAGTGGACTCGAGAACACCGTTGGAGAGCGCGACCAGGTCGCTGGGCGCGGTGATGGCGATGGTGTAGGTCGCCTTGTCCCGGGGATGGTCGTTGACCGGGAACCAGGCCGCGGCCGACTTGGGCTGGCCGAGCGCGATGGCCCCGTCGTCGGTCATGAGGAATCCGGTCGACGGCCCCGAGGCGTCGGGGTAGCCCTGTGGCTGGCCCGCGTAGCGGACGACCGTGGTGAAGCTCGTCCCGGCCGGAATCGGGTTCGTCGGGGTGACCACCAGCTCGCCGTCACGATGATTGATATCGGCCGGCTCCTCATCGACGTGCACCGACTCGATGTCGGGACCGAAGAAGTCGAGGTTGAAGCTGCTCAGGTTCGCCGTGGCGGTGGCGGTGATGGTGGCGACGCCGCGCAGCGTCCGCGTGGCCGGGTCGTAGGTGAGATCGAGGTGGTAGTCCGCGACGTCGTACCCGCCGTTGCCGGCCTGCGGGTAGTAGGTGTCGCACAGCCCGGATGCCCCCGGGTCGAAGGGCGCCTCGGTGTCGACGACGGCGGCGCACTCGACGACCGGCGGCGGGCCCGTGATCACCTCGGTGGGTGCCGGCGGCGTACACCCGGCCACCAGGACCAGGCCCGCCACCACCACCGACCAGCGAGTGCCCCTGCCTCGTGCCACGCCAGCTCCCCGTCCCGGCGCCCGTCTCCGCACCGGACGTGGGCAGCGTGGCCCGGTGGCGGACTCGCCGCCGGCCGCTACACGTTCCGGTCGATGACCAGGCCGACCTTCTGAAACTCTTTGAGATCCCTATATCCGCACTTCGCCATGGCTCGACGAAGGCCGCCGAAGAGGTTCATGGTGCCCTCGGCGTCGTCACTGGGACCGTACAGCACCTGCTCCATGGTGCCGAGGGGTTCCTCGGCCCCGCCGAACGCGCCGCGCGGCAGCTTCGGGTGGCTGGCCGCCGGGTGCCACCAGGCGCCACCGGCCGGCGCCTCGGTGCAGCGGGCGAGCGGCGCCCCGAGCATCACGGCGTCCGCCCCGCAGGCGAGCGCCTTGGCGATGTCACCGCTGGTGACGATGTCCCCGTCGGCGATCAGGTGGACGTACCGACCCCCGGTCTCGTCCAGGTAGTCCCGGCGGGCCGCGGCGGCGTCGGCGATCGCGGTGGCCATCGGCACGCGGATGCCCAGCACGGTGTCGGTGGTCGACCACGCGTCGGCGCCGACCCCGACGATGACCCCCGCGGCCCCGGTCCGCATGAGGTGCAGGGCCGTCTTGTAGTCGGTGCAGCCGCCGACGATGACCGGCAGGTCGAGGTCGGCGATGAACTCCTTGAGGTTGAGCGGTTCCTCCTGAGTGGACACGTGCTCGGCCGACACGATCGTGCCCTGGATCACCAGGATGTCCACGCCGGCGTCGAGGATGACCGGCGCCAGGGCGAGCGTGTGCTGCGGCGACACCCGCACCGCGACCGTCACGCCACCGTCGCGAATGGACCGGATCCGCTCAGCGATCAGCTCGGGCTTGATCGGCTCGGCGTACACCTCCTGCAGCCGTCGGGTCGCCCCGACGCTGTCGAGGGGGTCGAGCCCGGCCAGCGTCTCCAGCAGCTTGGTCGGGTCCTCGTAGCGGCACCACAGGCCCTCCACGTTGAGGGTGCCCAGCCCGCCGAGCTGGCCCAGCAGCACGGCCGTGGCCGGGCTCATCGTGGCGTCGCTGGGATGCGCCACACAGGGGATCTTGAACTGGTAGGCGTCCAGCTGCCAGCTCGTCGAGACGTCGTCGACGTCGCGCGTGCGCCGGCTCGGCACGATCGCCACATCGTCGAGGTGATAACCCCGCTGCGCCGACTTGCCCAGACCGATCTCGACGACGTCGCGCACGAACGCTCCTTACGACAACCAGGCCAACAACACTAGGGCTCAGCGACCACGGTAGTTCGGCGCCGCGATCGTCATCTGCACATGGTGCGGATGGCTCTCGGCCAGCCCGGCCGGGGTGATGCGGACCATCCGGGCCCGCTGCTGCAGCTCGGCCACGGTCGACGCGCCGACGTAGCCCATCGAGGCCCGCAGCCCGCCGATGAGCTGGTGGGTGACGGTGGCGACCGCGCCCCGGTAGGGCACCTGGCCCTCGATGCCCTCCGGCACGAGCTTGTCGTCGCTGCGGACGTTCTGCTGGCCGTACCGGTCCTTGGAGTAGGAGCGGTTCTCCCCCCGGGAGACCATGGCGCCGAGCGACCCCATCCCGCGGTACGCCTTGTACTGCTTGCCGTCGATGAAGATCAGCTCCCCCGGGCTCTCGTCGCACCCGGCGAGCAGCGACCCGATCATGACCGAGTCGGCGCCGCCCGCGATCGCCTTGGCGATGTCCCCGGAGTACTGCACGCCGCCGTCGCCGATCACCGGGACGCCGGCCGGCCGGCAGGCCCGCGCGGCCTCCATGATCGCGGTGAGCTGCGGGACGCCGACCCCGGCGACCACCCGGGTCGTGCAGATCGAGCCGGGACCGACCCCCACCTTGACCGCGTCCGCGCCCGCCTCGACCATCGCCAGGGCCCCTTCGTAGGTGGCCACGTTGCCGCCGACCACGTCGACGTGGGGCACGTCCTGCTTGAGCCGCGCGACCATCTCCAGGACGTTGCGGCTGTGGCCGTGGGCGGAGTCGACCACCAGCGCGTCGACCCCGGCGTCGACCAGCGTCCGCGCCCGCTTGTAGGACTCCTCGCCGACGCCCACCGCGGCGGCCACCCGCAGCCGGCCGGCCGGGTCCTTGGTCGCGTTCGGGTACTGCACGCTCTTGACGAAGTCCTTCACCGTGATCAGGCCGACGAGCCGGCCGGTCTCGGTGACGATCGGCAGCTTCTCCACCTTGTGCTTGCGCAGCAGGCCCAGCGCGGTCTCCCGGTCGACCCCCACCGGCGCGGTGACGAGCGGCATCGGGGTCATGAGCTCGCGGACCGGCACCGACGGGTCGGTGGCGAAGCGCATGTCCCGGTTGGTGACGATGCCCACCAGCAGCCCGTCGGCGTCGACCACCGGCACACCCGAGATGCGGTACCGGGCGCACAGCGCCTCGACGTGGGCGATGGTGTCGTCGGGCGAGCAGGTGACCGGGTTGGTGACCATGCCCGCCTCGGACCGCTTCACCATGTCCACCTGCGCCGCTTGGTCCTCAATGGACAGATTGCGGTGCAGCACGCCGATGCCGCCCTGACGGGCCATGGCGATCGCCATCCGGGCCTCGGTCACCGTGTCCATGGCGCTCGAGATCAACGGGATGCCGAGCTCGATCCGCCGGGAGAACCGCGTCGTGGTCGTGACCTCGGTCGGCACGACATTCGACTCGGCTGGGACCAGCAGCACGTCGTCGAACGTCAGCGCGAGCGGCAGCTCCACGGGTGGTTGGGCGGGGTGGGCGGGCACGGAGTGCATGTTCTTCAGTCCCCGATCGTGTGTCGGCCGACCGCCGGGCCGGGCGGTAGCGCCATCCTAGCCGTCACGCCGCGCCCGGCCGGCGGGGCACGAGCACGCCCACCGCGAAATTCC
>Ga0310841_100438_pt1 | contig 23860 bp, 20 predicted proteins | sample SM_ome_9_FD_201311 | JGI IMG/M metagenome (GOLD analysis project Ga0310841, IMG submission 201311) | Sorghum-adapted microbial communities enriched on stacked mutant (SM) sorghum from Joint BioEnergy Institute, Emeryville, California... ...
CTCGAGGCGATCGTCCGGCTCGCCCGCGCCGCGCCGCCGCTCGGCGCGGCCGCGTGGGATCCGGCGGAGGCGCTCGCCCGCGCCGCGGGCGGGCGGGGCGAGCCGTACCGGCGCTCCGGCACGGTGGTGGCGGTGGCGGGCGGGCCCGCGTTCACCTTCGGCTACGCCGAGCACGTGGAGCTGCTGCGCGCCGCCGGGGCCGAGGTCGCGGCCTTCGACCCGCTCCGGGACGAGGCGCTGCCCGAGGGCACGGCCGCGGTCGTGCTCGGCGGCGGCTTCCCCGAGGTGTACGCGGACCGGCTCGCGGCGAACGAGCGGCTGCGCGCGGCGCTGGCCGCGTTCGGCGGGCCGATCGCCGCCGAGTGCGCCGGGCTGCTCTACCTGTGCCGGGAGCTCGACGGGCGGCGCATGTGCGGCCGCATCCCGGCCGCGGCGCGGATGACCGACCGGCTCACGCTCGGCTACCGGGAGGCGGTGGCCCGCCGCGACTCGCTGCTCACCCGGGCGGGCGAGCGGCTGCGCGGCCACGAGTTCCACCGCACCGTGGTCGACCGGGTGCCCGACCCGCTGCTGTGCTGGGACGGCGGCGCCGACGGCTTCGGCGACGCCCGCCTCACCGCCACCTACCTGCATCTGCACTGGGCCGGGAAGCCGATCCTGGCGCACCGCTTGGTCGCCGCCGCTGCGAAGTACCGGTGGCGCTCCGCGCGGGCTCGTCGCCCGTCCTGACGGCGAGCCACGCAGCGGCCACCGGCATTGCCGTTCGGAACGGGCGAGGTCGCGGCGTGGCCATCGCGAGCCAAGGGTTCGTACCGTCACGACCGCGAATGTCCGCCGAGCGCGCGCCCCTGTAAGCCGTAGCGAACTCCGCGCGAGCAGGTGCGCTCGTCGGCCGCGAGTCCCGGCTCGGCAAGGGCGGCTTCGGCGACGGCCGTCGCAGCCGGAGGCCCGATGTGGGCCGGGGAGGTACGCCGATTCCGGCGGGGCGGCCGGGCCGTCGGTCACCGATCAATCGGCCAATGGAAACGAAACGGATTCAGTTACCGGAGTGACGGGGATAAAGATCTGATTTGCCCACCAATGTGAAGCGTTCTCGCTACCATCTCCACCACTGCCGTGTCAGGTACCACCGGGCGGGCCGGCATGGAGCCGCACGGCTCGTATAGGCCTGCGAAGACCTGACCCAGGGTCGGTGACGCAGGACATGCCGCATGCGCGGCGTACGTCGAATCCCCGGTGCCCTCGCGCCGGGGACCGTATCCCAGGTGACCACCACGACACGAAAGACCCACCCGTGATCAAGAAGCTGCGGCCCAAGGACTACAACGACGCCTTCTACGTGGGGCACTGCTTCCGCAGCGGCACCGCGGTCGTCATGGACGTCTCGCACCTCCCCGACGACGTGGCCAGGCCGCTCGTGGACTTCTGTGCGGGCCTGGTCTACGGGCGAGGCGGCGACATGGAACGGCTCGACCGGAAGGTGTTCCTGCTCCAGCCTCCGGCGCGGCCCCGGATCGCGGCCGCCCACATTCCCGATCTCGCCCACATCGCGGACTGATCGGAAAATGCCGCCCACCGCCTCCTGTGCCGGTATCGCCCACCGGCACGCCGCCCCGCCCGCGGCGCACCGATTACCGCCCACTGCGACGAGAAAGTTTCACCCGCCCGTGGCGGGCCGCTGAGCGGTGACCAGGTACCCCGCCTCACCGACCGACGCCGCGCCGTACCGCGCGGCTCACTCGCGTTCGCAGGCGATGGCGTTGACGGCCGCGGCGGCGAGCGCGCTGCCACCGCGGCGGCCGTGCACCACCAGGTGGTCGAGGCCGCTCTGGGCGAGGGCGAGCTTGGACTCGGCCGCGCCGACGAAGCCGACCGGGACGCCGAGCACCGCCGCCGGCCGGCCCGCGCCCTCGGCCACCAGCTCGAGCAGCCGGAACAGCGCGGTCGGCGCGTTGCCGATCGCGACCACCGAGCCCGCCAGCCGGTCCCGCCACAGCTCCAGCGCGGCCGCGCTCCGGGTGGTGCCGAGGCGCTCGGCGAGCTCGGGCACCCGCGGGTCGTTGAGCGTGCAGACCACCTCGTTGCCCGCGGGCAGCCGCCGCCGGGTGATGCCGGAGGCGACCATCTCGGCGTCGCACAGCACCGGCGCGCCCGCCCGCAGCGCGGCCCGCGCCCGGGTCACCACCTGCGGCGACCAGGCCAGGTCCCGGACGAGGTCGGTCATCCCGCACGCGTGGATCATCCGCACCGCGACCTGGGCCACCTCGGGCGGCAGGCCGTCCAGGTCCGCCTCGGCCCGGATGGTGGCGAACGACCGCCGGTAGATCTCGGCGCCGTCCCGGATGTAGTCGAACGGCGGCCCGGCGTACCCGGTCACGGCCCCTCCTCCCGGTAACCGGTGGCGGTCGCCACCATCTGCCGCACCCGGCCGCGCGGCAGCCCGCAGCGGCGCTCACACCCGGACCAGTGCACCGGCACCTCGGCGGGCGCCGTCCGGGCGCGCACCCACGCGGCCGCGTCCGCGCGCACGTCGGCGAGCGCCCGGGCGCAGCCGGGCAGCCCGGTGCACGCGGTCACCCCCACCCACGGCGACCGCGGGTCGGTGACGAGCCCGGCCGCCGCGAGGCCGTGCCGTACCGCCCCCGGGTCGGCCACGTCGCGGACCACGACCGTGCGCCACGGCGTGAACCGCACCTCGGCGGCGAGGCCGGCGATCGCGTGCGCCTGCTCCGGGGTGAGCCGCCCCAGCGGCACGAGGGCCTGTACGGCGAGCCCGCCCGACGGCTGCGCCACCACGCCCGGCTCGCGCGGCTGCGGCGGTGCCTGCCGTACCTCCCCGGCCGTGCCGCCGAGCGCGGCGGCGATCCGCGCCGGGCCGTCGGCGAGCTCGGCGATCCGCCACTCCGTGGTCCGCAGCCGCAGGAACGCCTCGGCCGCGTCGAGCATCGTCGGCACGGCCCGCTCCGGCGGCACCGCCAGCCCGGCGTCCCGCCCGGCGAGCAGCAACCGGCCCGCGGCGTAGGTGACGTCCGCATCCAGCCCCAGATCCCCGATCGAGAACAGGAACCGCCCGGGCAGCCGGGCCAGCCCCGGGCGCGCGCACAGCTCGCGGTCGAGCGCGTCCACCAGGTCCGCCTCCCCGAACGGGGAGGCCACGATGTTGCGCACCCGCTCGTGCGTGGCCGACGGCAGCAGGCCCGCGGCGGCGATGCGCGCGGCGAACGCCTCGGCCGCCGATCCCCCGCCCGGGACCGTCCCGGACAGGCCGCGGACCTGCACGTTCCCGCGCGAGGTGAGCTCGATGACGCCGTTGCCGAGGGTCGCCGCGCAGTCGGCGAGCACCCGCAGCTGGTCGGCCCGGATCAGGCCGCCGGGCAGCCGGACCCGGGCGAGCGGCCCGTCGGCGGCCTCGTGCACCTGCAGCGCCCCCGGACAGGCGTCGGGGCGGGTTCGTCCGGGAGCGTCGGGCTTGGACACGGGATGGATGGTACGCCGGATCTTGCCGTCGTAGGCTAAGGGCAGGCGGCGGTACGGAGGAAGCCGGTGCGAATCCGGCGCGGTCCCGCCACTGTCACCGGGGAGCGAACCCCAGCGATGGCCACTGCCCGTCCGGGTGGGAAGGCCGGGGCGAGCGTCGATCCGGGAGCCAGGAGACTCCGGCCGTCGTGACACCCCGCGACACGGGGCGAGGACCCCGAGGGAGGTAATTTCGGCGTGCCCGTCGTTCTGCTGCTGTCCACGTCGGACACGGATCTGCTCAGCGCCCGGGCGAGCGGCAAACCCTACCGGCTCGGCAACCCCGCCCGGCTCTCCGCCGGCGACCTGCCCGATCTCCTCGACGGCACCGACCTCGTCGTGGTCCGCCTGCTCGGCGGGCGGCGGGCCTGGGAGGAGGGCCTCGATGCGCTGCTCGCCGGGCCGCGGCCGGTGGTGGTGCTCGGCGGCGAGCAGGTGCCCGACGCGGAGCTGATGGAGCTGTCCACGGTGAGCGGCGGGGTGTGCGCCGAGGCGCACGCCTACCTCGCCCACGGCGGGCCGGCCAACCTCGCCGAGCTGCACGCGTTCCTCTGCGACACGGTGCTGCTCACCGGGTACGGCTTCGCGCCCCCGCAGCCCACCCCCGCCTGGGGCGTGCTCGAGCGCGAGGCCCGCGACGTCGACGGCCCGGTGGTCGGGGTGCTCTACTACCGGGCCCACCACGTGGCCGGGAACACCGCGTTCGTCGAGGCGCTGTGCCGGGCGATCGAGGACGCGGGCGGGCGGCCGCTGCCGGTGTACTGCTCGTCGCTGCGGGCCGCCGAGCCCGCGCTGATCGACGCGCTGCGCGCGGCCGACGTGCTCGTGGTGACCGTGCTCGCCGCGGGCGGCACCCGGCCCGCGCTGGCGGGGGCGGGCGGCGACGACGAGGCCTGGGACGTGGGTGCGCTCGCCGGGCTCGACGTGCCGATCCTGCAGGCGCTGTGCCTCACCACGAGCCGCCGTGCCTGGGCGGAGAGCGACGACGGGCTGTCCCCGCTCGACGCGGCCGCGCAGGTGGCGATCCCCGAGTTCGACGGGCGGATCATCACCGTGCCGTTCTCGTTCAAGGAGTTCGACGCCGACGGCCTGCCGCGCTACGTGCCCGACCCGGAGCGCGCCGCCCGGGTGGCGGGCATCGCGGTACGGCACGGCCGGCTCCGCCGTACCCCGCCCGCGGAGCGGCGGGTCGTGGTGATGCTGTCGGCCTACCCGACCAAGCACGCCCGGCTCGGCAACGCGGTCGGCCTCGACACCCCGGCGAGCGCGGTACGGCTGCTCGCCGCCCTCGCCGCGGCGGGCTACGACCTCGGCGACGGCCTCCCCGGGGTGGCCGAGCAGGACGGGGACGCGCTCATGCACGCGCTGATCGCCGCGGGCGGCCAGGACCCGGACTGGCTCACCGAGGAGCACCTCGCGGGCAACCCGGTGCGGATCTCCGGCGCGGCCTACGCCCGCTGGTTCGCCACCCTCCCCGCCGACCTGCGCGAGGCGGTCGAGCGGCACTGGGGGCCGCCGCCGGGCGAGCTGTTCGTGCACGAGGGCGACATCGTGCTCGCCGCGCTGCGCGCCGGGAACGTCGTGGTGATGGTGCAGCCGCCGCGCGGCTTCGGCGAGAACCCGATCGCGATCTACCACGACCCCGAGCTGCCGCCGAGCCACCACTACCTCGCCGCGTACCGGTGGATCGCCGACGAGTTCGGCGCGCACGCGATCGTGCACCTGGGCAAGCACGGCAACCTCGAGTGGCTGCCGGGCAAGTCGGCCGCGCTCTCCGCCTCGTGCGCCCCCGACGCCGCACTCGGCGACCTGCCGCTGATCTACCCGTTCCTCGTCAACGACCCCGGCGAGGGCACCCAGGCGAAGCGGCGGGCGCACGCGGTGCTCGTCGACCACCTCGTGCCGCCGATGGCCCGCGCCGAGACCTACGGCGACATCGCCCGGCTGGAGCAGCTGCTCGACGAGCACGCCACGGTCGCCGCGCTGGACCCGGCGAAGCTGCCCGCGGTCCGCGCGCAGATCTGGACGCTGATCCGGGCGGCCCGGCTCGACCACGACCTCGGGGTGGCGGACCGGCCGCACGACGCCGAGTTCGACGAGTTCCTGCTGCAGGTCGACGGCTGGCTGTGCGAGGTGAAGGACGCGCAGATCCGGGACGGCCTGCACGTGCTCGGCCGGGCCCCGGAGGGCGCCGACCGGGTGAACCTCGTGCTCGCGATCCTGCGCGCCCGCCAGATGTGGGCGGGCCGCCGCGCGCTGCCCGGCCTGCGCGAGGCGCTCGGCCTCGCCGAGGACGGTACGGCGGGCCGGGCCGAGGTGGACGCGGCCGAGGCGACCGCCCGCGCCCTGGTCGAGGCGATGGAGGAGCGCGGCTGGGACGCGGCCGCCGCGCCCCAGGTCGCCGCGGCGCTGCTGCCGGACGCCGACGCCGACCGCCGGGAGACCGTGGCCAGGATTCTCGCCTTCGCCGCGACCGAGGTGGTGCCCCGGCTGCGCCGTACCACCGACGAGATCGACAACGTGCTGCACGCGCTCGACGGCGGCTACGTCCCGGCCGGGCCGAGCGGGTCGCCGCTGCGCGGGCTGGTGAACGTGCTGCCGACCGGCCGCAACTTCTACGCCGTGGACCCGCGGGCGGTGCCGAGCCGGCTCGCCTGGGAGACCGGGCAGGCGATGGCGCGGTCGCTGCTCGAGCGGTACCGGGCCGAGCACGGCACCTGGCCGCGCTCGGTCGGGCTGTCGATGTGGGGCACGAGCGCAATGCGCACCGCCGGGGACGACGTGGCCGAGGTGCTCGCGCTGCTCGGGGTGCGGCCGGAGTGGGACGAGGCGTCCCGCCGGGTGATCGGGCTGGAGCCGATCCCGCTCGCCGAGCTGGGCCGGCCGCGGATCGACGTCACCATGCGGATCAGCGGGTTCTTCCGGGACGCGTTCCCGCACGTGGTGGCGATGCTCGACGACGCGGTCCGGCTCGTGGCCGAGCTCGACGAGCCGGACGAGGACAACTACGTGCGCGCGCACGTGCGGGCCGACGACCGGGGCGACCGGCGGCGGGCCACGCTGCGGATCTTCGGCCCGGCGCCGGGCGCGTACGGGGCCGGGCTGCTGCCGCTGATCGACAGCCGCAACTGGCGGGACGACGCCGACCTCGCCGAGGTGTACGCGGTGTGGGGCGGCCACGCCTACGGTCGCGACCTCGACGGGGTGCCCGCCCGGGCGGACATGGAGAACGCGTACCGCAGGATCGCGGTCGCGGTGAAGAACGTCGACGTGCGCGAGCACGACATCGCCGACTCCGACGACTACTTCCAGTACCACGGCGGCATGGTCGCCGCGGTGCGCGCGCTCACCGGCCGCTCCCCCGCGGCGTACCTCGGCGACACCACCCGGCCGGACGCGGTGCGCACCCGCACCCTCGCCGAGGAGACCGCGCGGATCTTCCGCGCCCGGGTGGTGAACCCGCGCTGGCTCGCGGCGATGCGCGCGCACGGCTACAAGGGCGCGTTCGAGCTCGCCGCCACCGTCGACTACCTGTTCGGCTACGACGCCACCACCGGGGTGGTCGCCGACTGGATGTACGACCGGATCGCCGCGGCCTACGTGCTCGACCCGGAGAACCGGGCGTTCCTGGCCAAGTCGAACCCGTGGGCGCTGCACGGCATCGCCGAGCGGCTGCTCGAGGCGGCCGAGCGCGGCATGTGGGCGAACCCGGACGCCGGGATCCTCGAGGGCGTGCGCCGGGTCTACCTCGAGACCGAGGGCGACCTCGAGGACGCCACCGGCCGCTGAGCCGCTGCTTCCCTTTTGTCCCTCGTTTCCCCCGCCCCAGGCAGCAAGGACCCCAGGTGAGCACCATGACCGGACGTCTGTACGGAGTCGGCCTCGGCCCCGGCGACCCCGAGCTGATCACGGTGAAGGCCGCGCGGCTGATCGGCGAGGCCGACGTGATCGCCTACCACGCGGCCCGGCACGGCCGCAGCATCGCCCGCTCGATCGCGGAGCCGTACCTGCGGGCGGGGCAGATCGAGGAGCCGCTGCTGTACCCGGTCACCACCGAGACCACCACTCACCCCGGCGGCTACCAGGGCGCGCTCGAGGACTTCTACGCCGAGTGCACCGCCCGGCTCGCCGCCCACCTCGACGCGGGCCGCACCGTGGTCGTGCTGTGCGAGGGCGACCCGCTCTTCTACGGCTCCTACATGCACCTGCACAAGCGGCTCGCGCACCGCTACCCGGCCACCGTGGTGCCCGGGGTCACCTCGGTGTCGGCCGCGGCCGCGGTGCTGGGGCGGCCGCTGGTGGAGCGCGACGAGATCCTCACCGTGCTGCCCGGCACGCTGCCCGCCGGCGAGCTCGCCGACCGGCTGCGGCGCAGCGACGCCGCGGCCGTGCTCAAGCTGGGCCGCACCTTCGAGAAGGTGCGGGACGCGTTCGCCGCGGCCGGGCGGCTCGACGACGCCTGGTACGTGGAGCGGGCCACGATGGCCGGCGAGCGGGTGGCCCCGCTGCGGGAGGTCGACCCGGACGGCGTGCCGTACTTCTCGCTCGCGCTGCTCGCCGGGCCCGGCGGGGGCGCGGTCCCGCCCGAGCCGCCGCGGCCCGCGGTGGCGCCCGAGGTGGTCGTGGTCGGCCTCGGCCCGGCCGGGCGGCCCTGGCTCACCCCCGAGGCGCAGGAGGCGCTGGCGAGCGCCACCGACCTCGTCGGCTACGGGCCGTACCTCGACCGGGTGCCGCCGAACCCGCGGCAGCGCCGCCACCCCACCGGCAACCGGGTCGAGGCCGAACGCGCCCGGCACGCGCTCGAGCTCGCCCGCGAGGGCAGGCGGGTCGCGGTGGTCTCCTCCGGCGACCCGGGCGTGTTCGCGATGGCGAGCGCGGTGCTCGAGGCCGCCGAGGACTACCCGGACGTGCCGGTCCGCGTCGTGCCCGGCATCACCGCCGCCCAGGCCGTGGCCGCCCGTGCGGGCGCCCCGCTCGGCCACGACTTCTGCGTGCTGTCCCTGTCCGACCTGCTCAAGCCGTGGGAGGTGATCGCCGAGCGGCTCACCGCCGCCGCCCGCGCCGACCTGGTGATCGCCATCTACAACCCGGCCTCCCGCCACCGCACCTGGCAGCTCCCGGCCGCCCGCGACCTGCTGCTGGAACACCGCTCCCCGGACACCCCGGTGGTGATCGGCCGCGACGTCGGCGGCCCGGAGGAGAGCCTGACGGTGACCACGCTCGCCGCCCTCGACCCGGCCACGGTCGACATGCGCTGCCTGCTCATCATCGGCTCGTCGACCACCCGCGTCACCACGCGGGGCACCGTCTACACCCCGCGCCGCTACCCCTGACCACCCCGCCCGGCCGGGGCGGCCAGGTCGCGCAGCATCACCGCGAACACCGGCGCCCCGGGCAGCGGGTTCCGCTTCTCCGCCACCTTGCGCCACCCCCACTTCCGGTACGCGGCGAGCGCGGGCGCCGCGGCCGGGAGCACGGTCAGCGTCGCCCGCTCCTCGGTCCGCCCGGCGAGCAGCAGGTCGTGGATGCGCTCGGCCACGTGCCGCCGCCGCCACGGCGCCCGGACCAGCAGCTCGACCACCGCGAAGGTACGCCCCGGCCACTCCGCGGTGACCTCGTCGGGCAGCGGCGTCAGCAGGCCGCGCCACCACGGGGTGGTGGGCTGCAGCGTCACGCCGAAGCCGAAGCCCACCAGCCGCCCGTCCGCCCGCGCCGTGATCAGGCGGAATCCCTCCTGGCGGCGCTGCACGTCGAAGCGCTCGCGGAACAGCCGCTCGTGCTCCGCGCCCCACCGGTACGGCGGCTCGCCGTACACCTCGCGGTAGACCGCCGCCAGCTCCGCCACCGACTCGGCGGCCCGCTCGCCGTCGACCGTCTCAAACTCCGGCTCGGACAATCTCCCGCTCCCTGTGCGGCGCGGCCCGCCGCAGGTGGTCGCGCAGCCGATCGCGGAACTCCGCGGCCTCGCGGCAGTCCGGATGACGGCGGGCCAGCGCCGCGTCGAACCGCACGAACCAATCCACCACCAGCGATGATCGCGCCTCTTCTGCGAGCCGCAAAGCGCCGGTCGCCACGGCCGCCGCCTCCGCGGGCTCTCGCTGGGAGAGCCGTACCCTCGCGAGCCGTATCTCGTCGAGGATCCGGCTGCGGGTGTAGCCCGGGACCCGGGCCGCCCGGGCGTTCGCGGTGTGCCGCTCGGCCCGCGCGGCGTAGCGTCGCCACCGCCGCGGCTCGGCGCTCGCGAGGGCCAGCTCGGTGTAGGCGTTGGCCGCCAGGCAGTCGACCTCGGCCTGATTGAGGTAGTGCAGCCAGTCCGGGCGGGGCTCGCCGCGCGCCTCCTGCCAGACCTCCACGCACGCCTCGGCGCTGCGCACGGCGTTGCCCGCCTCCCGTTCGCCGAGGTGGGCGTAGGCGCGGGCCTCCAAGCCCAGCAGCTCGGCGCGCACCGCGTCGTGGGCGACACCGTGCGGCAGGCCGTACAGCGCGGTGCGGGTGAGGTTCAGGCTGTCGGTGTAGTTGCCCAGCGCGGTGGAGAGCTGGGTCATGTCCCCGATGATCTTCGCGCCGAGCGCCGGGGCCGCCGCCTCCCGGCAGGCGTGCAGGGCGAGTACGTAGTGGCGCTGCGCCATGCCGTGCAGCCCTTGGTCGTACGCCATCCATCCGGCGAGCTGCGCGAGCTCCGCGGCCGCCTGGAACAGCCGCCGGGTGGTCTCGGGGTCGTGCCGCTCGGTCAGGCTTTCGGTGACCGCGTTCAGCCGGCCTACGACGGCCTTGCGCCGTAAACCTCCGGCGCCGGACGCGTCCCAGCGGCGGAACAGCACGATCGCCTGTTCCAGCTCACTGATCGTCTCGGGCGTTGGCTCGATCGCGGCGGCCGGCGCGGGTAGGCCGACCACCCACTGACGGATTGGTTGCACCAGTGCGGATCCGCTCAATACCGCCAACCCGGCGACCACCTGCCGCCGGGACGCGATGTCGTAGGCGGAGAAACCCTCCAGCATGCGCACGGCCTGCTCCTCGGTCAGCGAGAAGTCGAGCGGCGCCGAGGAGTGCGCGAGGCGATCCGCCCGGCCGGGCACCGGCGCGACGTCGGCCAGCAGGGACTCCAGCTCCGCCGCGCTGACCTTGAGCAGCGCGGCCAGCCGGGGACGCAGCCACGGCTGCGGCTCGGTCTCGGCCCGCTCCCAGCGAGCCACGGTAGAGCGTTCGACGTGCAGCGCGTCGGCAAGATTTTCCTGCGTGAGGCCGAGGGCCTTACGCCGCTGAATAAACCGGACCCGCTTGAGGTGCACAATCCTCACCCCCGGTCCCCGCCTTTACCCGGGTGGCGGCCAGATCATGAATGTGCCCTGGTCACCGCCTACGATGCCGCATTTTCGCCCCATTCGATGCCCAAAACCGCTCTGGAGCCGCCCCTTGCCCCACTGGTTTGCTGCCTGCGGAAAGACGGCGCGTCAGGGAGGACGCACGTGTGCAACGGCGACGGAACGGGTCACCTGCTCGATGAGCATCATGCGGTCGGGAGCGCAGTGCCGCGCCGCAAATCCGGCTACTTTGACAAAACGGATGAATTGCAAAAAAGGCTACCCCACTCCCGCATTTTCCGTGAAAGAGACATCAGTCCCATCCTGCCGGTACGCCCCGGTTATGTGGAGTTGCCGGTGGCTCCGATCGCCCCCTCGCTCGCGCGTTCCCACGTCTCCCGCGCGCTGGCGTCGTGGGGGCTGGCGCGACTCGACGACACCGTGCGGCTCGTGGCGAGCGAACTGGTGACGAACGCGATCAAGGCGAGCGGGTGGACGCCGCCCGGCGACGACGCGGCCGCCCCCGCGGCCGCCGTACCGCAGGCGCACGGCACCATCTGGATCGGCGTGTATCGGTCCCTGTACGACGTGGTCGTCGAGGTGTGGGACCCCAGCCGGGAGCCGCGCATCCTCACCCCGGACTTCGACGACGACCACGGACGCGGCTTGTGGCTGGTCAGCCAGGCGGTGCGGCGCTGGGGCTACCGCCGCCCGGTGACCGGCGGGAAGTGGGTGTGGGCCGCGATCGCCGCCGACTGACCCGATCGGCGGCGCGCAGCAGGCCGTCCCGGCGCCCCGTGGCCGCGGCGGTCAGGACCGGCCCAGGACCCAGGCGAGGGCGGCCTCGACCGTGTCGGCGGTGGGCACGCCCGCGGGCGGGGCGGGGCGGTCGACCATGAGCACGCGCAGGCCGAGCTCCCGGGCGGCGGTGAGCTTGGCGGCGGTCATCGGCCCGCCGCTGTCCTTGGTGACCAGGGTGTCGAGGCGGTGGCGGCGGATCAGCTCGCGCTCGTTCTCCACGGTGAACGGCCCGCGGTCGAGGACGACCTCGACGTTCGGGGGGATCGGCGGCTCGGGTGGGTCGACCGAGCGGGCCAGGAACCACACGTCGGCCCGCGGGACGAAGACCGGCAGGCTGCGGCGGCCCGTGGTGAGGAATGTCCGGCTGCCGGGCGCGAGGCGGGCCGCGGCCTCCTGCAGCGAGGGCACCCGTTCCCAGCGGTCGCCGGGGCCCTCCCGCCAGCCGGGCCGGCGCAGCACGAGCAGCGGCACGCCGGTGCGCGCCGCGGCCTCGGCCGCCGCGGCGGTCATCCGGGCCGCGAACGGGTGGGTGGCGTCGACCACGGCGGCGATGCGCTCGGCGCGCAGCCAGGCGGCGAGGCCGTCCGGGCCGCCGAAGCCGCCCTGCCGTACCTCGCCGGCCGGGAGGCGCGGGTTCGCCACGCGGCCGGCGAGCGAGGTGATCACGTGCACGCCGCGGGCGACGAGCGTGTCGGCGAGGGCGCGGGCCTCGGCCGTGCCGCCGAGGATCAGGATCCGGCGCACGGGCGCTCCCGGGCCGGGCTGTAGAGGTGGCTGTCGGGGAACTCGGCCGCGGTGAGCGCCCGCCCGACGATGATCACCGCGGTACGGCGCACGCCCGCCTCGCGGACCTTGGCGGCGATGTCGGCGAGCGTGCCGCGCAGGATCCGCTCGTCGTCGCGGGAGGCGTACGCGACCACGGCGACCGGGCAGTCCGGGCCGTAGTTCGGCAGCAGCTCGGCCACGACCGCGTCGATGCGCTGCACCGCGAGGTGGAGCACGATCGTGGAGCGGCTCGCGCCGAGCGTGGCGAGGTCCTCGCCCGGCGGCATCGGCGTGGCGCGGGCGGCGGTGCGGGTGAGGATCACCGTCTGGGCGACGCCGGGCACGGTGAGCTCGCGGCGCAGCGCGGCCGCGGCGGCGGCGAACGCCGGGACGCCGGGGACGATCTCGTACGGCACGCCGAGCGCGTCGAGGCGGCGCATCTGCTCGGCGACCGCGCTGAAGATCGACGGGTCGCCGGAGTGCAGCCGGGCCACGTCCTGGCCGCGGGCGTGGGCCGCGGCGATCTCGTCGATGATCTGGTCGAGCGTGAGGTTCGCGGTGTCCACCAGCCGGGCGTCCGGCGGGCACTCGGCGAGCAGCTCGCGCGGCACGAGCGAGCCCGCGTACAGGCAGACCGGCGCGGACCGCAGCAGCCGCAGGCCGCGCACGGTGATCAGGTCGGCGGCGCCGGGACCGGCGCCGATGAAGTACACGGTCATGATCCGCCCCTCCCGGTCGTGGCCCGCGCGACGCCGATCCGCGGGACCGGCCCGCCGGCGTCGCCGATCGCCGCCCTCGCGGCCCGGGCGCTCCCCGGTCGCGACCGGCTCGGCGGCACTGGCTGCCCGGCGCGCGGGGACCGGCCTTCCGGCCACGCCGCGGCCATCGCGACGCCACGGGCCGGCGCGGGCCGCGGCCATACCGGTCCGCTGGACGGCCCGCTCCCGGCGCGCCCGCCGCCCGCCGCCACGGTCACCGCCCGGCCGCGTGCCGCGCGCAGGGCCGCGGTCACGAGCCGTCCCGCTTCGTCACCGCCCAGATGGTCACCGGCATCGCCGCCCGCCACCCGGTGAACCCGCCCACCGGCGCGGCCCGCTGTACGGCGAGCCGGACCAGGTCGCCGCCGAGCCTGCCGTACCAGTCCGCGAGCACGGCCTCGGTCTCCAGCGTCACCGCGTTCGCCACCAGCCGGCCGCCCGGGCGGAGCGCGGTCCAGCAGCGCTCGATGAGGCCGGGCACGGTGGCGCCGCCGCCGACGAACACCGCGTCGGGCTCGGGCAGGCCGTCGAGCGCGTCCGGGGCCCGGCCCTCGACCACCTGGAGGGCGGGCACGCCGAGGGTGTCGGCGTTGCGCCGGATGCGCGCGGCCCGCTCCGGGTGGCGCTCGATCGCCACGGCCCGGCACGCGGGGTGGGTGCGCATCCACTCGATCGCGATGCTGCCCGCGCCCGCGCCCACGTCCCACAGCAGCTCGCCGGGGAGCGGGGCGAGGCGGGACAGCGTGACCGCGCGGACCTCCCGCTTGGTGAGCCGGCCGTCGTGGTCGTAGGCGTCGTCGGGCAGCCCGGGCACCCGGGGCAGCGGCTCGGCGCCCGGGTCGAGGGCGCACTCGATCGCGATCACGTGCAGCCGGGTGGGCCCGGCCTGGGCGGCGGGCCGTACCGACTCGGTGGCCGCGCCGAGGTCGGACAGCACGGTGACCCGGCTCGCCGCGTAGCCCGCCTCGGCGAGCAGGCGGGTGACCGCCTCCGGGGAGGAGCCGAGCACGAGCACCCGGCGGCCGGGGGCGAGGACCGGGCGGAGCGCATCGAGCGGGCGGCCGACCGCGCTCACCACCTCGACCTGCTCGACCGGCCAGCCGAGCCGGGCGCAGGCGAGCGAGACCGAGGAGACGTGCGGCAGCACCCGGACCCGGTCGGGGCCGAGCAGCCGGACCAGGGTCGAGCCGATGCCGTAGAACATTGGGTCGCCGCTGGCGAGCACGCACACCTCGCGCCCGGCGAGCGACTCCAGCAGCGGCTCCAGCTTGGGCAGCAGCGGCGAGGGCAGCACCACCCGCGACGGCGTCCCGGCGGCCCGCGTCCCGCCGCCCTCGGGGTCCGGGACCGGGTCGGGGACGAGGTCGAGCTGCCTGCGGCTGCCGACGAGCACCTCGGCGGCGGCGATCGCCCGCCGGGAGGCCGGGGCCAGCCCGTCCCAGCCGTCCGCGCCGATGCCGACGACAGTGATCATAGGGTGCCGATCAGACGGTGCCGAGGACGCGGGTGACCTGGATCTCCACGACCACCCGGTCCGGGTTGGGCCGGGGCGTGCGGTACCGGGCCGCGTACCGCCGCTCGGCGTCGGCGACCTCCTCGCGGCCGGTGCGGATGGTGGCGATCCCCTCGAGCGTCGACCAGCGCCGCCCGTCCACCTGGCAGAGCGCGACGTGCCGGGCGCCCGCGGCGATCAGCCGGGCCTTGTGCGACCGGCGCGAGGTGATCACCCGGGCGATGCCGTTCTCCAGGTCGAGGGTCGCGCCGACCGGCACCACGTGCGGGGTGCCGTCCGGGCGCACCGTGGTGAGGGTGCACAGGTGCCGTTCCCGCCAGAACTCGGCGAAGTCCGTGCCTCGCTCGGACAGGTTCACGTGCCTCCTCGCCCGCCGTCCCTTCCGGGCCCGTCACCGACGGCCCGGCCATCCTGATCAGAGGCGACCACATCGTACCAAGTCACGGCATGGCAGACTCGTGGCCGTGAAGCGGCTCCTCGTCATCGGCATCGGTGCGGGCGACCCCGACCACCTCACCATTCAGGGGGCGAAGGCGATCGCGGCCACCGACGTGTTCTTCCTCATCGACAAGGGCGAGGAGAAGGACGAGCTGGTACGGCTCCGCCGCCGGCTGATCGAGGAGCACGGCCGCCCGCCGTACCGCATCGTCGAGGGCCGCGACCCGGAGCGGGACCGCACCGCGGCCGCGTACGCCGAGGCGGTCGAGGACTGGCGGGCCCGGCGCGCCGAGCTGTACCGGCGCATGATCGAGGACGAGCTGCCGGACGGGCGGACCGGGGCGTTCCTCGTCTGGGGCGACCCGGGCGTGTACGACAGCACGCTGGCGATCCTCGACCGGCTGCCCTACGACTACGAGGTGATCCCCGGCATCAGCGCGATCTCCGCGCTCACCGCCCGGCACCGCACCACGCTCACCCGGGTGGGCAGCCCGGTGCACATCACCACCGGCCGCCGCCTCGCCGAGCAGGGGCCCACCGCCGACGACATCCTCGTCATGCTCGACTCGCGGTGCGCCTTCGCCGACCTCGCCGACTACCACATCTACTGGGGCGCCTACCTGGGCACGCCGGACGAGATCCTCATCGCGGGCCCGGTCGCCGAGGTCGCCGGCCGCATCCGCCAGGCCCGGGCCGAGGCGCGCGCCCGCAAGGGCTGGATCATGGACACCTACCTGCTCCGCCGCCCGCGCTGACCCGCCCCCGCCGGTGCCCGGCCGCGGTGCGCGCGGCGGACCCGCGGTCCGGCCCCTGGGCCGCGCCGCGGCGGCGCCGGTCCTCGCGGGCGACGCCCCGGCGAAGGTTTCGGACATCACCCGCCGGGCAGCTCCACGTCACATGCCGAGGCGGGTGCGCCACCGGGATGACGGGGATCGCGGATGAGCGGCGGGCTGCAACTTGGCGATCTGGAGTGGCGGCAGCAGGAGCCGGGGAGGCGGCGGCGCGCCCACGCCGCGCAGCTCGCGGGCTGGGCGGTCGTCGCGGCGCTCCTGGTCGCCGGGCTGGCCGGGTTGGCCGGGCCGGGCCCGCTGAGCACGGCCACCGCGTCCGCGCCGCTCGTCGTGGTCTCCTACGAGCGCTTCGCCCGGCAGCAGGGGGTCACGACCCTCGACGTGACGGTGCGGTCGGACCCCGCCGAGCCGCAGGTCGCCCGGCTGTGGCTCGCGAAGGACTACGTCGCGGGGGTCCGGGTGCGGACCGTGGTGCCGCAGCCGGACTCGTGGATCGCGGTACGGGACGGGGTGGTGCTCACGTTTCCCGCCGTCCACGGGGTGGCCGCGGTGCAGGTCACGGTGAGCCCGCAGCGCGCGGGCCTGCTGCGCGGCGCGCTCGGCGCGCCGGACCGCAGACCGGCCGGGTTCTGGCAGTTCGTCTACCCCTAGGAGGGGGAATGGATGCGATCCTGCGCGCGGCGGCCATCTACCTGGCCCTGCTCGTGATCTTCCGGATCTGCGGCAAGCGCACGCTCGCCCAGGTCACCACGTTCGACTTCGTGCTCCTGCTGGTCATCTCGGAGGCCACCCAGCAGGCGCTGCTCGGCGAGGACTACTCGGTGACCATGGCGGTGCTCGTCGTCCTCACCCTGGTCACGCTCGACCGCATCGCGGACTACCTCGGTTGGCGGTTCCCCCGGCTGGGGCTGGTCATCGACGGCGCGCCGGTGGTGCTCATCGAGCGGGGCCGGCCGCTGGAGGACCGGCTGCGCCGGCACCAGCTCGACCTCGAGCAGATCCTCCAGGAGGCCCGCTCCACCCAGGGCATCCGGAGCACCGACGAGATCGACTACGCCATCCTGGAGCGCTCCGGTGCGATCAGCGTCATCCCGAAGAAGGACTGATGTGGGCGGCCGGCGGGCGGCGCCCGCGCGTTTCCGCGTCGTTAGGTACGGCGAGGGCGGGTAGATGGGCGCAGGTGAGGTGGGGCACGACGCGACCGGGGCGGGCGGTTCCATACCTGGCGCGAGAGGCCCGGCCGCATCCGCCGCAGGCGTCGCGCCGGCGGGGGCATCGACGGCGGCCGCTCCCGCTCGCCGTACCGGCGGCGCGCGGGCGCCTCGTGGTGCCCGGCCGTGGCCGGTGGGCCGCTTGTGGAGTCTTGGGAGCCGCGGGATGAGCGCCGAGGCCGTGCTGCGGTGGGCGCCGTACGTGGCGATGGTGGCGGTGACGGGGATCTACGTGGTGTTCGGGCCGATCATCGGCCTGCTGCCGGTGCTCATCCTCGGCCCCACGCTCGCCTGCGGGTACGGCAGGGTGCGCCGCACCCTGTTCGCCGGGCTCCTCGCCTTCGTCCTTGCCGTGCTGTCGGCCGGGTACGCGGGCCGGATCGGCACCGTGCCGTTCGACGTCACGATCATCGCGCTCGTGGCCGTCACCGTGGTGGGCATGTACATCGCCCGCCTGCGCCTGGAGCGGGAGCGGGAGCTCGCGGACGTGCGCGAGATCGCCGAGACGGTCCAGCGGGTGCTGCTGCGCCCGATCCCCCGGCGGGTGCGCGACCTCTCCATCGCGGTCTCCTACACCTCGGCGTTCACCACGGCCCGCATCGGGGGCGACCTGCTCGAGGTGCTCGCCACGCCGTACGGCGTGCGCATGCTCGTCGGCGACGTGCAGGGCAAAGGGCTGGAGGCCGTGGAGAAGGCGGCGTGGGTGCTCGGCGCCTTCCGGGAGGCCGTCTTCGACGAGCGCCGGCTCGGGGGCGTGAGCGCCCGGCTGGAGAGCACGCTGTCGCGGCAGCTCGGCGAGGAGGAGTTCGTCACCGCGGTCCTCGCCGAGGTGCGCCCGACCGGCATCGTCCTGCTCAACCACGGCCATCCCCCGCCGCTGCTGCTCACCGGCGACGGCGAGGTCAAGCCGATCGAGCCGCCGGAGGAGGGGCTCGCGCTCGGCCTCACCTCGCTGGGCTGGGCGCCGCCGAGGCCGCAGTACGTGCGGTTCGCGCCCGGCGACCAGATCCTCTTCTACACCGACGGGGTGATCGAGGCCCGCGACCGGAACGGCGAGTTCTACCCGCTCGCCGAGCGGGCCGGGCTGCTCCGCGGCGACGAGCAGCCCCAGGCCGCCCTCGACCGGCTCAAGGACGACCTCCTCGCGCACGTCGGCGGCCCGCTCCTTGACGACGCCGCCATGCTCCTGCTGCGGCGCCGCGCCCATCCGCACCACTGAGCACCCCGGGTACGGCTCGGCACCCCATCGCCCGGAGCGCGGCGTGGCGAGCGGATCGCCGGCACCTGCGGGCCGAGCCAGAGGTGTGACCTGTCTCGCAGTTACGGCCGGCCGCCCGCGTGGCCCGCCGGAATCGCGGCCGCGCCGGATCCCCCGCGACGCACGCCGTCCCGGCCCTGGGCGATCGCCGGAGGTTTGCGCCTTTTCGCCCCGTATACCCGCACCATGCGTTTTACCTGCTATTTCGCGAGCTATCGTGGGGTGTGCGGGGGTTCTTTCATGACTGATCGTACCGTCTGCGATACCGGACGTGACGATATCCGGCGGCTGCTCGAGCGCACGCTGAGCGCCACCGTCGAGTCGCTGGGCGCCTACGGAGGCGGGCTCGCCCTGGTCGATCCCGACGGGGAGGTGCTCACCACCCATCTGGGGGTCGGGCTGCCGCTGGAATACGCCACCCCGCTCCACCGCAAGCGGCTCAGCTCACCGTCGCCGGATCCGCTCCTCGACGCGGTGCGCGAGCGCAGGCTGGTGTGGGTCGCCTCCAGCGAGGAGCTGGTGCGCCGCTACCCGCAGCCCGCCCGCATCCTGCCGCACCACGCGCTCGCGGCCGCCCCGATCGTCACCGGCGGCACCACCTGGGGCGCGCTGCTGCTGTTCTGGCCCGCCTCCCGGTCCGCCGCGCTCGACCCCGGAGAACGGCGCGCCATCGAGGCGGCGGCCGACCGGTTCGGCCGGCTCCTGCGGGACGCGGCCGCCAACGGGCACCGGCTGTCACCGCCGGAGCGGCCGCGCATGCTGCCGCTGCCCCGCCGGCACACGGCGAGCGCGGCCGAGAGCCAGGCCGCAGCGGACTACGTCGCCCGCCTGCCCGAGGGCGGCTGCGCGCTCGGCCTCGACGGCGGCATCGTCTTCCTCGACCCGACCGCGGCCGAGCTGCTCGGCGGGCGCGCGTCGGACCTCGTCGGCGCCAAGCCGTGGGAGGCCGTGCCCTGGCTGCGCGATCCCCGGTACGAGCAGGCCCACCGGCAGGCCGTACTGCGGCAGGAGCCGGTCTCGCTCACCGCGATCAGGCCGCCGGACCGGCCGTTGCTGTTTCAGCTCTACCCGGACGCCACCGGGGTGAGCATGCGGATCAGCCCGATCCCGACGGAACGGCGCGGGCCCAACGGGCATTCGGCGTCGGGGAACGGGTCGGGCACTGCGTCGGACTCCAAGCCGGATTCCAAGCCGGATTCGAGATCGGATCCCAGGTCGGCTTTCGGATCGGGTTCCGGGTCGGTCGCCTTGACCGCCGCGCAGCAGGAGCGGCCGCCGGGCGCGCGCATGGACATCGACGCGGTCTACCGCATGATCGAGCTCGCCGGGGCGCTCGCGCAGGCCGCGGACGTGGCCGAGGTGATCGACTGCGCCACCGACCACGCCCTGCTCGCGTTCGGCGCGAAGGGGTGCGCGATCCTCGTCAACGAGTCCGGGCGGCTGCGCATCCTCAGCGACCGCGGCTGGAACCCGGAGCTCGCGCACATCTTCGACCACATGCCGCTCACCGCCGACGCCCCGGGGGTGGTCGCGCTCACCGCGGGGGTGCCGCTGTTCTTCGCCGACGACGAGGAGCTGGCCCGCATGTACCCGGCGCTCGGCAAGCTGGACAGCGGCATGGCCGCCTGGGCCTACCTGCCGCTCGTCGTGTCCGGCCGGCCGGTCGGGGCCTGCGTGCTCGGCTACGAGCGGCCGCACCGGTTCGGCGAGGACGAGCGCATCGCCCTGCTGTCGTTCAGCGCGCTGGTCGCCCAGGCGCTCGAGCGGGCCCGGCTCAACGAGAGCCGGATGCAGCTCGTGCACAGCCTGCAGGTAGGGCTGCTGCCGCCGAGCCTGCCGGCGATCCCCGGCGTGGAGCTCGCCGCCCGGTACCTGCCGGCCGGGCACGGCATGGAGATCGGCGGCGACTTCTACGACGTCATCCCGCTCAGCCGGAACGACGTCGTCGCCTTCATCGGCGACGTGCAGGGGCACGACGCGTCCGCGGCCGCGCTCATGGGCCACCTGCGCACGGCCGTGCACGCCTACGTGCTCACCGGCGCGGATCCGGGCCGAGTGCTCGCCGACGCCAACCGGCTCCTCACCGACCTCGATCCGCACCTGCTCGCGAGCTGCCTGATCGTGCGCCTCGACCTCGACCGGCTGCGCGCCCGGGTGGCGACCGCGGGCCACTACCCGCCGCTGCTGCGACGGCCGGACGCGGTCGCGGAGATCCCGCAGATCCCGCCCGGCCCGCTGCTCGGCGCGGCCCCGCGCAGCACCTACCCCACGGTGGACCTGCCGCTGCCCACCGGCTCGATCCTCGCGATGTACACCGACGGCCTGATCGAGATCCCGGGCATCGACGCCGAGCAGAACCTCAGCGGCCTCCTCGCCATGGTCGACCGCGCCGACGGCCCGCTCGACCCGCTCGCCGACGCCCTGGTACGGCAGGGCTCGCCGTACGGCGGCCGCACCGACGACACCACGATCCTGCTGCTGCGCATCACCGCCGGCCGCCGCGGCTGAGCCCGGCACGGCACGATCCGCGAATCCGCTTGCCGACCTCGCGGTGGCGGCCCGACCCGGTCGAGGTCGGCGGCCCGAGCCCCGAGGACGAGGCCGCGCGCTGCGGGGCCGCCCGCAAGAGGTGACCGAGCGCCGGTGCTCCGCGCCGGACGCCGTGAGGGGCGCCCGGCGCGGGCGGCGCATGCGTTGTTCGAGTGTTCGAATATCCGTTCGATGCGATGTTCGACCGGTGTCCGATCGGTCGCCGCCGCGGCCGAACGGCTCGGCCACGGTGCGATCACCATGATGCCCTCCCGCGGGGGTGGATGCCCGGCATTCGGCATACGGGCGTGCGTCACATCCCGGCCGCAGGGGCGGAAGCGAAGGGTGTTCCGCACTGCGGAAGGCATGGCCGACGATGTCCGCACAACCGCACGCGACGACGGAAGGCAGGGGGCGGCGAGGAACGCGGAGAGGGGGATCATGACTGGCATCCGGCGCCCGCGTGCCGTACCCCGCCGCCCGAGGCTCAACCGGGGCGACGGCAGCACCCGCGCGACGGCACCCCGCTGCGCATGACGCCGGGGAGGTGCCGACGGCGAGGCCGGACCTGCCCGGCTCCCGGCGCGGCGAGTGCGCCCCACCGGGTCGGGCTCGTTACAGGGGAAACGCGTCGCCTATTTGATGCCGAACCTGGGCGGTTCGTACGGCTCGATCAGCTTGGCGATACCGAACATGATCATCCCGAGGAACGAAATTGAAGCGCCGATGATGGGACCGATCGTCCAGTTCGTGATGAACGCCCCCTGCTCCAGCCAGTGGGGGATCAACGCGATACCGCCGATCACCAACAGAATCAGACCGGATAGGCCGAACCTTCCGGCGAGCTTTGCCCGCCTCCGGTCCTCCTCCTCCAGCCGCCGCCGGTGTTCCTCGTAGGCGGAGAGTCCGGAGTGATACCCGCCGGCAGCCGCAGTGGATTCCGCGGCCGGAGCCACCGACGCGGCACCGCCGGACGGCGGGCGACGCCGGCGGCCACCCGAGCCATGGTCGGCCCGTTTCTGCAGGTAGAGCTGCTGATATGCGATCCACGCCGTATATATGGCGACGATCGTGCTTGCAACTCCGGCGACGGCGCTGATCCAATCCGCGAGTTCTCCGGACTCCATGACCCCAGGATGGCAGTGAACAGCACGTCATGCGGCGCGAATCCGAACCTCACACGAATTCGGATCTACCGATCATCCGTTGCACACCAAATAAGGCTATATGTACGAAAACTCACGATTGCACAAGTCGTCACGAATCCGAAATCCGGAGAGTGAAGCACAAAGGCTCATGAAACCGAAACGGCAACGGCGCCCCGGTCCGGAGCGCCGTTGCCCGAGACGCGGAGCAGGCTGCTGATTACCGGAAGTCCTCCAGGGCCGAGGCGAGCGGCTCGAGGATGGAGGGCGGGGCGCCGTGCGGCAGGTTCATGATCGCGATGTCCGCGCCCGCGTCGCGGTAGGCGGCGACGAGCTCGAGCATCGGGCCGTACTCGCCGTCCGCGGGCACCATGACGTTCGCCGAGCACTCGATCGTCGCCGGGTCGCGGCCGATCGCCTCGCAGTGCTCGACCAGGATCTTCTTGAGCGAGGCCCACTGCTCGGGGGTCTGGGTGATCGCGTTCCACTGCTTGGCCCACTTGGCGGCGGCGCGCAGCGTGCGCTTGGGGCCGCGGCCGCCGATCGTGATCGGCACCGGCTTCTGCACCGGCTTGGGCTCGCAGCGAGCGTTGGTGAGCGTGAAGTAGGTGCCCTTGAAGTCCGTGTACTCGTTGTCGAGCAGGCTGCGGACGATCTGCACGCCCTCCTCGAAGCGGTCGAACCGCTCCTTCAGCGGCGGCAGCGGGATGCCGTACGCGTCGCACTCGGGCTGGAACCACCCGGCGCCGAGGCCGAGCTCGAGGCGGCCGTTGCTGATGATGTCGACCGTGGCGGCCATGTTCGCCAGCACCGCCGGGTGCCGGTAGATCATGCCGGTCACCTGGACGCCGACGCGGATGCGCTTGGTCGCCTGGGCGAGCGCGGCGAGCGAGGTCCAGCCCTCCAGGTTGGGCCCGTTGATGTCGCCGGTGAGCGGATAGAAGTGGTCCCAGTTCCAGGCGCTCTCGAAGATCGGGATGTCGTCGGCCGCGACCCACACGTCGAGGATCTGCTTCCAGGTCTGGTGCTCCGGGCGCGTCTTGATGCCGAACCGCATGCGGGGACCTCTCTGTCGTACGGGAAGTCGTATCGAAACCACCGGAGCCCGGCAGGGCCCGGACGCCCCTGACATCCGAGCCCGCCAGGCTCACGCACCGATCGTTCGCGGTGTTATATGCCGGTTCGTACCTGAGTTACTCCTGCCCCTCGAGCTGCTTCTCCAGCTCGCCGAGCACCTGGTAGCAGGGGAGCACCTGGGACACCGACGCGTTGGGCTCGCGGCCCTCCTTGATCGCGGCGATGAACTCGCGGTCCTGCAGCTCGACGCCGTTGGTGGAGACGGCGACCTTCGACACGTCGATGGGCTCGTCCCGGCCGGTGACGAGGTCGTCGTACCGGGCGATGTAGGTGCCGTTGTCGCAGATGTAGCGGAAGAAGGTGCCGAGCGGGCCGTCGTTGTTGAAGCTCAGCGACAGCGTGCAGATCTTGCCGGTCTCGCTGCGCAGCTGGATCGACATGTCCATCGCGATGCCGAGCTCAGGGTGCTTGGGGCCCTGGATCGCGTTCGCGATGGTGATCTTTTCCCCGGTCTGGTACTGGAACAGGTCGACCGTGTGCGCCGCGTGGTGCCACAGCAGGTGGTCGGTCCAGCTCCGCGGCTGGCCGAGCGCGTTCATGTTGGTGCGGCGGAAGAAGTACGTCTGCACGTTGAGCTGCTGGATGGACAGCTCACCGGCGAGGATGCGCTGCCGGATCCACTGGTGGGACGGGTTGAACCGCCGGGTGTGGCCCACCATGCAGACCAGCCCGGTCTCCTTGGCGACCCGCTCCA
>Ga0310841_100483_pt1 | contig 22432 bp, 16 predicted proteins | sample SM_ome_9_FD_201311 | JGI IMG/M metagenome (GOLD analysis project Ga0310841, IMG submission 201311) | Sorghum-adapted microbial communities enriched on stacked mutant (SM) sorghum from Joint BioEnergy Institute, Emeryville, California... ...
CGAAACCGCCCGCCGGCGTGCCTTCCACCGATGGCAACACATCTACAATCACCACCGGCCCCACACCGCACTCGGCGGCAAACCACCCATCAGCCGCGTCACCAACCTCCGTGGACACGACAGCTAGCGGGGCGGTTGCCGGTGGCGCTCGGAATTCATCGCTCGGGGCCGGGCTGCTCGGGCACCCGACCCCACCGGCCGGCCTGGAGCCAGCGTTAGTAGATATTTCAAGCTATCTGTTGTCGGGCGGTGCCTGGCGCTCGACGGCGATGAGCAGCGATTGCACGACCTCGGTGACGGCGTCGGCATCCGGGCGGGCGCCGAGCTCTCCGGCGAAGAGAAGGTGGCCGGTGCCGACGATGCTGAGGGCGAGCGCCTCGGGGTCCGCGTCGGGAGTGAGCCGGCCCCGGTCGCGCTCCGCGCCGAGGTACGCCGCGATCATGGCCACGGCGTGGCTGGCGATCGGCAGCCCCCGGGTCGCGTCACCGCGCAGGCGGGCCCGCAACTCGTCCCGGGTCATGGTCAGCGCGAGCACGCCCAGGGTCGCCGGGTCGAACACGTCCGCGAGGGCCGCCGCGACGTTTCCGCTCACCGACCCCGTCCCGACGGCATCGCGGAGGGCGGCCGCCCGCGCCTCGATCCGCGCGATCCGCCGGCGGGCGAACTCCACCAGGAAGTCGTCGAAGTCGGCGAAGTGCCGGTGCAGTACCCCCTTCGCGACGCCGGCCTCTGCGGTGACGGCGCGGCTGGTGAGCCCGTGTGGGCCGTCGCGCTCCAGCACGCGCTCGGCCGCGGCGAACAGGTGCCCGCGCGCGTCGTGCAGCGCTACCCCGGTCGGCACGCCACCACTCCTTCCGTTGCCAAGTGGGCGATCGCCCACTTAGAGTGGGCACATGCCCACTCTACCGCCGGCCCCCATGGGCGAACCGCATCGACACCGCGCCGTGGCCGAGTCGTTCGGGCTGGACCCGCAGCGGTACGACCGCACCCGGCCGACCTATCCGCCGGCGCTGGCCGAAACGGTCCTCGCCGGCCTGCCGGGCCGCCGCGTCCTCGACGTCGGCATCGGGACGGGCCTGTCCGCCCTGCCGTTCGCCGCGCGGGGCGCCGAGGTGATCGGGGTCGAGCCCGACCCGCGCATGGCCGAGCTGGCCCGCCGCCGAGGGTTCGCGGTCGAGATCGCCCGGTTCGAGGACTGGAGTCCGGCGGGACGGGTCTTCGACGCGGTGATATCCGGGCAGACATGGCACTGGGTCGATCCCGTCGCCGGGGCGGCCAAGGCGGCACTCGCCCTGCGCCCCGGCGGGCGCATCGCCCTGTTCTGGAACGTGTTCCAACCGGCGCCCGAGCTGGCCGCGGCCTTCGGCGCGGTCTACCGCCGGGTGGAGACGGGCCTGCCCTTCGACCCGTGGTCGGTTGACCCGATGGCTGGCCAGCAGATGCTCATGCAGCGGGTGATCGACGGCCTGGCGCGCTGCGGGGCGTTCGGGGAGGTGCGGCAGTGGCGCACCGACTGGGCCCGGGAGTACACGCGCGACGAGTGGCTCGACCTGGTGCCGACCTCCGGTGGACACCACCTGATTCCGCGCCCGCGTCTCGACGAGTTGCTCGCCGGCCTCGGTGAGGTCATCGACGCGGCCGGCGGTCGGATCACGGTCGGATACGCGACCGTGCTCCTCACCGCGACCCGGACCGACGCCGCCGAACCCGACCCGGCCTGAACGTGGCCCGGCCGGACGCGGCCCGGTCGCGACCCGACGGGACCGGGGTCAGCCGGCGTTGGCGGCCGGCGTCGGCCCGGTCGAGGCGGTGGCCGAGCGCCGACGGCGGTTGGCGCGATGCTCGGCCAGGTCGACGGCCGGCTCCGGGGCGGTCGCCTCCGGGGCGGGCAGGGCCGAGCGGAGCTCCTTCACCGCGGCGCTGATGGCGATGGCGACCACGACCTGACCGCCCTGCAGCAGGTCGATCACCTCGTCGCCCGACCGGCACTGGTAGACGGTGTGCCCGTCGGTGACGAGCACCGTGCTGGCGAGGTCGGGCTCGCCCAGCCGCCGCAGCGTCTCCACGGCCCGGCGGAGGTTCTGCAGGGACACGCCCGCGTCGGTCAGTCGCTTGAGGACACGGATCGCCACCAGGTCGCGGAAGGAGTACAGCCGACGGGAGCCGTACCCGGAGGCGCTGCGCACGCTCGGGACCACGATCCCCTGCCGCGTCCAGTGGTCGAGCTGGCGGTAAGTGACCTTGGTGATGCGGAGGACCTCCTGGCGGCCGTACCCCATCTCGTCGGACGTGGTCGGCAGGTCGAGGTCGATCTCTGGCTGCACCCAGGTCGTCTGCGGCACTGTCACCGATCTCCCTTGTCGGTCAAGGAGTCCATCGTGGGCCCGCGGCATCCGCCGTCCATCCAGGATCTGTTCGCCGGCTCCGGCGGGCAACGCGACGCGCCGAGCCGGCGGGCCTCGCGTCGGGCCCGACCAGCCTCGCGCCGATTCGTGAGGGTCGAGCCCGCGCATTCGGCTCGACAACGCGGCCGCCGAGCGGCCCGATATTCGGCGCTTGCACGTACCGTACATCGAGGCCGCTCGGCGGTGGTGAGGGGGACCGGTGATGTGTCCGCGACCGGACACCCCGGGTCAGGGCGTCCGGGTGCAGGTGAGGGTGGGCACGCTGTTGGTGCCGTTCCAGCTCGCCAGGAATCCGAAGGTGATGCTCGCTCCGGACGGGATCGACCCGTTCCACGTCTCGTTGTCGACCCGGACGTCGGGTCCGTCCTGGCTGTACCGGCCACCCCAGAGCTGGCTGATCACCTGCTCATTGGCGAACGTCCACGTCACCCGCCCGCTCGTCGTCGACGGGCCGGTGTTGGTGACCGTCACCTCGCCCTGGAAGCCACCGGGCCACTGGTTGGTGATCTGGTACGACGCCTGGCACCCGCCCGGAAGCGGCGGCTCCGACGTGACCGGCGGCTCCGACGTGACGGGCGGCGAGGAGGTCACCTGGGGCGAGGAGGTCACCGGCGGGGACGAGGTGCCGGTGGGCGGCGACGAGGTCACGGGCGGGGACTGGGGGTCGCCGTAGATGATGCCGCGACCGTTGGTGCCGAGGTAGACGCGGCCGTAGATCCGCGGGTCACCGGTCAGCGCGTCACCCATGTTGCCGTACTGGTGCTGGTCGTCGTTGATCCGCACCCAGCTGGCGCCGACGTTGTCCGAGCGGTAGAGGCCGGTCACTCCGTCGATCGTGCCGACCAGGTAGATCGCGTGGTACGACTGGCCGGGCGCGGCCTTGCCGAAGCCGACGTTGCGGGCATCGGCCACTTCGGCGATCTTGGTGAACGACGCCCCGGAGTTCGTCGACCGGAACAGGCCCGTCTCACCGGCCACCCAGATGTCGCCCTCCCGACCGGGTACGGCCTTGACGCGGACGTGCTCGGTGGGCAGCCCGGAGGCGGTGGCGGTGAAGCTCGCCCCGCCGTTGGTGCTCACGTAGAACTGCCCGTTCGCGATCGCGTAGAACTTCAGCGGGTTGACGCGGTCCGACTCCACGATCGCGTTGGCCGGCACTCCGGTGGACTGGGTCCACGAGGTGCCGAACCCCACCGAGTACACCACCGGCTGGCCCGGATCACCCGGAGCCCAGACGAAGCGGCTGCCGTCGGCCGCCGCGGCCACGGTGCCGCCGTTGTTGATTCCGCCGGGCTCCTGGCCCTGGAACCAGTTGGCCCCGCCGTCAGTGGAGAACGCGACATGGGAATCGTTCGGTCGGTCGGCGTCGGTGAAGTTGCCCACCCGGACCATCACGCTGGGGTTCAGCTCGGCGTAGTCGAGGCTCGTGGTCGAGGTGAAGACCGGCTGGGTGAACATCATCGGGGGCACGGCGTCGAGGTCGGTGTGTCGGAACCCGCCGAGGTCGGCGAGCCCGCTGATCAGGTGCGCGCCGGTGGGCGGGCTGATCAGGTCGAGCACCGCGGTCTCCTCGAGGCCGCGCGCCATGGGCCGGATGGTGACCGTTCCGCCGGTGTCCCAGTTGGTGAGGTTGGTGGTGCCGTAGATGGTGGCGCCGGTGCCGTACATCATCCGGTTGGAGTCGAACGGGTCGATCTCCAGCGACTCGGTCATCCAGCCCAGCTTCGGCGTCACCTCGGGCGGCTGGGGGTTGGCTCCGAAGGTGAGCCACGGGTTGGCCGAGATGTCCATGGTGTAGCGGAAGCTGCGGTTCGGATAGCTCGTCCAGTCCCAGGCCCGGGTCCAGGTCGCCCCGCCATCGGTGCTGCGGAAGAAGATGACGTCCGGCCACCACGAGATCTGCGTGGCCACCATGATGGTGTTGGGGTTCTGGCGGTCGATCGTCAGTCCACTGTAGCCGTAGTAGTTGTCGTCGCTGCTGGACGGCACCGGGCTGATCTGGGTCCAGGTGCCGGTCGTGGTGCTGTACTTCCAGACGTCGCCCTTGCCGCCGTCGTACGGCCCACCGGTGTCGCTGGTCGCGATGTAGAGCACGTGGTTGACCGGGTCGAGCACGCCCTTGTGCGCGATGTACCCGGTGGGCTGGTCCGGGATGCGTTCCCAGGTGGCGCCACCGTTGGTGCTGCGGTAGACGGTGTTGTCCTTGTCCGCCACACCGACGTAGATGTGCTGGGTCGGGTTGCCGGGCGTGCCGGTCGACGGGTCGAAGACCACCCAGACGACGCCCTGGTTGTCACCGAGGTACGGGTCGCCGGGCTGCTGCACGTACGTGCCCGGGTTCGGGAAACTGGTGACCCTGGACCAGGTCACGCCCGAGTCGGTGCTGCGCCACAGGCCGTGACCGGACGGCGCCCCGAAGTAGAGGATGCTGTTGCGGTTCGGGTCGATGGCCAGGCGCTCGCCCATGCCGCGACCGGGCATGTTGCCGCCGAGCTTGAACGGCAGAGGCGACGCCTGCCAGGTGTCGCCCTTGTCGGAGGAGCGGAGTATGGCTCCGTTGTTGGGATCCCAGTCGTTGGTGTACATACCGACCGCGGCGTACACCTTGTTCGTGTCGACCGGGTCGGTGGCGATGCTGACCACTCCGTTCCAGCCCCAGTTCGACCAGCCGACCCAGTCGAGCAGGGGAATCCAGCGTTGTCCGGCCTCGTCCCACCGGTACGCCCCACCGATGTCGGTGCGGGCGTAGATGAGGTTCGGTTCGGTCTGGTTGAATATGATGCCCGGGACGAAACCGCCACCATCGATACGCACGTTCTTGAACGTGTACGGGTCGCGGTCGGCCGCCGCAGCGGGCGGGGTGGCGCCTATGGCAAGGGCGACAACGGCCGCGCCGGCGGTGAGCGCAGCCGCCAGCGCCCCGGCTAGCTGTTTACGCATGATGATCCTTCTCTGGGTCCGTCGTGCACGCGCGGTCAACCCGGGGACGGCGTGTGCGGGTAATGGCGTGAGTCGATCGGGCTCCCGCGATAGATGGGAGCACATGGGAAGGACCATGTCAACAGGCGTAGGCGCCAGTCGAGCTTTGGCCGATCTGTGCTGATGCGTCGATGTCGAGTCGACGGCCCGGCCGCGGCACAGGCGCCGCCGGTGGCCCGGTAACGCACTGGTTGGCTCACGCCGGCGCCCGACCCGACGTCCATGCCTTCCCCGAACCGGACTCGTGCGCGGCCCGATCGACACACGGTCACTGGACCTTGCCCCAGGGGCAGACCCCATGATGACCACGTGGCTCGAGAAGACGAGACGCAGCAGCTGATGACGATCGGGGCGTTCGCCCGGATGGCGCAGCTGTCACCCAAGGCGCTGCGGCTCTACGACGAGCTCGGCCTCCTGCCACCGGCGGCGGTCGACAGCCACAGCGGCTACCGTTACTACCGGCCTACGCAGCTGGAGCGGGCCCGACTGATCTCGCTGCTGCGGCGGCTCGGCCTGCCGCTGGCCGCCATCGGCGCCGTGCTGGATCTGCCGTCCCGCGAGGCGGCCGCGGTGATCGAGGCGCACCGGACGCAACTGGCGGCCCAGACGGCCGAGCGGGAGCGCCTCGCGGCGCTCCTCATCGACCACCTCACCGGCGACCACCGTGCGCCGGCGGAAGCGGTTTCCGACGCTCGCGGGACCGAGGCGGCGGCCGGCCTGCGGTACGCGAGCCGGACCGCGGTTGGCCTGGTCCGCCGGACCAACGAGGACGCCGCCTACGCCGGGCCCCACGTCCTCGCGGTCGCCGATGGCGTGAGCGGGCCGGCGGGACGGGCGGCGAGCGCGGCGGCGGTCGGGGCGCTGCTGGCGTGGCGGCCGACCGGCGCCGTGTTGGAGTCGCTCGCCGCGACCGTACGCTCGGTCCAGCAGGCGGTGCGCCGCGTCGCGGCCGAGGGCGAGGCGGTGACCACGCTGACCGCCGTGCTGCGGGCCGGCGCCGGCCGGAATGTCATTCTCCACATTGGAGATACCCGGGCGTACGTGCTGCGACGGGGACGGCTGGTGCAGCTCACCCGTGATCACACCCGGGTTCAGTCCTTCGTGGACGAGGGGACGCTCGCGCCGGAGGAGGCGGCCGCACATCCGGAGCGGGCGCTCCTGACGCGGGCGCTGACCGCGTCCGGTCATGACCTGCCGGACGTGTCCATCCACGACGCTGCGCCCGCAGACCGGTACCTGCTCGCCTCGGACGGGCTCACCGCGGTCGTGCCCACGGGCGAGCTGCGCGACGTGCTCGCCACGGCGCAGGAGCCGCACGATGCGGTGAACGCGCTCGTGGCCGCGGCCCACCAGGCGGGTGCGCCGGACAACATCGCCTGTGTCGTCGCCGACGTGGTCACGCCGTGAGGCTCGGGACGTTTCTGGTCGACCGCCGTCCGCTGGCGTTCCCGGCGTTCCGTCGACTGTGGACAGCATCGGTCGTGGTGGCCGTCGCCGGTTCGGGCAACGTCGTGGCCGTGCCGGCGCAGCTGTTCGCCCTGACCGGGTCATCGGCCACGGTCGGCCTCGCGGCCGGGGTGTCCCTGGCGACGCTGGCCGCCTCGGCCACGTACAGCGGGGCCCTCGCCGACACCCTGGACCGCCGGGTCCTGCTGCTCGTCGGGCACATCCTGCTCGTCCTGGCGTACCTGGGATTGTGGTGGCAGGCCGTCCTGTCGCTGAACCGCGTGCCCGTCGTGCTGGCGCTGCTGCTCGTGCAGGGTGCCGGCCTCGGGGCCACCCTGACCACCGCGGGTGCCGTCGTGCCGCGGCTCGTGCCCGGCGACGTGCTCGTCGCGGCGAACGGGCTGAGCTCCCTGGCCCGCTACGCCGGCGCGGTCGTCGGTCCGCTGCTCGCCGGAGCGCTGATCCCCCTGGTCGGCCTCGGTCCGCTGTACCTGCTCGATGCCGTAGCCATGACCGCCATGCTGTGGGCCGTGGCGCGCCTGCCGGCCCTGCCGGCGCCGGCCCGCGCGGCGGGCCGCGGCGTGGGCGACCTGCTGGCGGCGGCGGTAACGGCATTGCGCGGAATCGCCGATGGGGCTCGCTATCTGGCCGGGCAGCGCGTCCTGCTGGCGGTCCTCGGTGTGGATCTGGCCGCCATGGCCTTCGGGTTACCGTTCGCGCTGTACCCCGAACTCGCCGCGTTGACGTACGGTCCGGGTGCGCTGGGCCTGCTCTTCGCGGCCTTCCCCGCCGGCGTGCTGGCGACCGGCCTGATGTCCGGCTCGGTCACCCGGGTCCGGCGGCACGGGGCCATGATGGCCGGGGCCGCCGTTGCGTGGGGTCTGTGCGTCATCGCCCTCGCCGTGGCCTCCGATCTGCGGCTGGCGCTGGTTGCCCTCGCCCTCGGGGGCGCCGCCAACTTCGTCCTCAGCACGTTCCGCAACGCCATCGCCCAGGCGTACACCGACGATGCGCTGCGCGGGCGCATCCAGGGCATCCTCACCGTGGTTCTGCTCGGTGGGCCCCAGCTGGCCAACGTCGCGCACGGAGTGGGCGGTGCCCTCGTCGGTCCACGCTGGGCGATCGGGCTCGGCGGCGCGCTGGCCGCCGCGGCGGTCGTTGGGTTGCTCCGTCTGGCGCCGGAGCTGTGGTGGTACGTACCGCCCGAGCCGTCGACGGCGGCCCCACCGGCAGAGTCCGATGTGGATGGTCGCGCCTCGTCGAACTGAGTGCGGTGGGCGGGATCGGCGGGGCGTTGACAAAGGTCGAGCTTTGGCGATGTAGTCGAGCGGTTCGGGCACCCGGAAACCGTGTCGTAGCAGCAATCGGAGCGCGCCGCGACGTGGCTGATCCACCCATCCGGCGCCGCCCACTATGCCCGGAATTGGGGGAGAACGGCCATGATGGTTGCTGGGCCGAGGTGACAATTTGTGTGAGAAGACCCACGTGGGTCGATAGACAGCGCGCATGTCAAGGGTTACACGCCGTAGTCGCAAATCCGACACCACGGGGCGACGCGGAAGATTGACGGGTTGATCGGCACTCTCAGTAAGAGCTTGTGCTCGCCGCGTCACCGGAGTCCTGCGCTACACATGGTGTGTCACCAGAGCGACGTGGCCGCGGACTCGCCGGCGATCCGTTGGCCGGTCGACGATTGCCCCGGGCGAGGCTGGTCGCAGCCGCCGGTGGCATGACGTGAGAGGAGTGCGCAGGAGCGAAGGCGGTGTACTGCCCATGGGCAGGCGACCTGTGTCCACAGCAGACACTCGGTCGCGGTGGACGCGAGGTCAGCGCCCACCCTGCGCTTCGCGCGCATGCCGAAAGGAACTCACCTGTGCTTCGGAATGTGCTCAATCTGACTGACCGTGACGCGCGCGGATTCCACCTGATCGGGCGCCGCATCAGGCGACGTAAGGCGGAAGCGGCTGAGGTCGCCGAGATCGACCGGTGGCTCGCCCAGATGCGGAACGGCCCGGAGTTGGTGCTCTACCCGATCCACCCCCCGTCGGTCACGCCGGTTCGGCCCGCCTCGTCACGGCCGAAGCGGCGCGGCAGGAAGCGTCGTCGGTAGCTGCGGCGCCTCGCACCCACTGTGCCGTCCCGGCCAGCGGTCGCGCTGGCCGGGCCCGTGTCACCGCACGGGATCGCGGCCGTCCGCCCCGCTACCGCCTGTGGGATGTGGTCGGTCGGGTCGTCGACTCGCACGCAAGCCGCGAACGCGAGATCCACACCGCGCCCGGCGACTCGTCGCATCACGATACCCACCGCCGCCGATGTCGTCGGTACCGCGCCGGGCCGAGCCGAGTGCGGTAGCGGGACAGCTCGCGCGATCGCGTCGATCGACGGCCTGGCCGCCGCCTCAGGCGGAGGCCAGGCCCTGCTCGATCGCGGCGATGATCTCCGGGCGCAGGCGCTCGGGGCGGATGATGCGGTCCACGGACCCGACCTTGACCGCCCGCTCGATGCTGTGCACGGCGTCGAACTCGGCGGCGACCTCGCTCAGCTTCTCGGCCCGCACCGCGGCCCGGACGTCCAGCAGGCGCTGCGCCAGGTCAGCCCGCTCGCCGCCGCTGGCCGCCGCCACGCGCTCCTCCAGCTCGACCACCCGCGGGTCTTTGGCCGTCCGGGCGTTGACCTCGCTGGCGAAGACCACAGCGGCCGCGGGCGCCCCGCCGATGACGGAGGCGAACGAGCCCTCCACGGCGAGCACGGTCATGGCCGGGTTGAGCGCCTTGGAGAACACCACGAACGCCCCGCCGTGGTAGCGCGAGATGACGACGAACACGATCGGGCCGCGGAAGTTGACGATGGCCCGGCCGATCTCGGCCCCGTACTCCAGCTGGAGCAGGCGCATCGACTCCGGTGAACCGTCGAAACCGGACAGGTTCGCCAGTACGACCACCGGCCGGTTGCCGCTGGCCGCGTTGATGGCCCGGGCCACCTTCTTCGAGGAGCGCGGGAAGAGCGTTCCGGCCGTGTAGGTGTCCGGGCCGTCGGTGGGCGGGAAGCCCCGGCGGGGCACCGAGCGCGACTCGATGCCGATGAGGCAGACCGGGTAGCCGCCGAGGTGAACCTCCTGCACCACCGCGGTCTCGGCGTCGGCCATGCCGGCCCAGCGCTCCAGGACCGGGTGGTCCAGGTCGGAGACCGCCCGCATCACGGTCCGGATGTCGAACGGCTTCTTGCGGTCGGGGTTGCGCTCGGCCGAGAAGATCTCACCGACCGTGGTGAAGTCGCTGTCCGGAATGCTGTGCGGATATTCGCATACGTTGCGGTCGATCGGGTCGGTGGTGACGGCCCGGCGCGGGCGCGTCTCGCCGGGGGCGGTGTAGGTGTGGTCGTAGTGGGCGAGCAGCAGCTCGCAGGCGGCCCGCAGGTCGGGCGCCCAGTACTGGGCCTGCCCGTTCGGGCCCATCACCCGGTCGTAGCCGCCGATGCCGAAGTTGTCCTCGGCGGACACCCCGCCGGAGAAGTCCAGCGACTGCTTGCCCGTGAGCACCATCGCCGAGTCCGGGGTCATCACGAGGATGCCCTTGGTGTGCATGAGCATCGTGGCCTCGGCGTTCCAGTACGGCTGGGCGCCCACGGTGATCCCCGCGACCACGATGTTGATCTCGCCGCCGGCCTGGGTGAACTCCACGATCCGCTTGAGCGCGGCGGCCACCCAGTCCATGTTCTCGGTGCCCGAGGTCATCGAGATGCGGGCGCCCGAGGACAGGGCGAACCACTCCACGGGGACGCGCATCCGCTCGGCCAGGTCGAGCGCCGCGATCACCCGCCGGCACTCCGGTTCGGCGAGCGCCCCCAGCGACCGGGTCGGGTCACCGAACAGCACCACCCGCGTGACGCCCTCGGGGTAGCGGGCGGTGGGCGTGGTCACCACCCCGGCCACGATGCCGGCCGAGTTCTGGCCCTTGGGCCGCTCGACCGGCACCAGCGTGCCGTCGTCGGCGAGGTCGTACTCGACGAAGCGGCCTCGCGGGCCGGCGAGCATGTCGGTCAGCTCGTACGGATAGGTGGCGCCGCGCCGGCGGGCGGCGAGCACCTTCTGCCGGTAGTCGTCCAGCGGCTGGATCGGCTCGGCCTTCGGTTCGGTGACCGTCATGCGCATGCCGCCGTCGTAGGAGACCCGCACCGCGACGTCGGTCAACCGGCCGGTCTCCGGGTCGCGTTGCCGCCCGAGGAAGAGCACCTCCTCCAGGCCCGCGTCGGCGGTCATCGGCAGCAGCCGCCGCGCGACCGTGTTCAGGTCGTCCATGCCCAGGTCACTGGGCGGCCAGACATAGATGGTGATCCGGTTGGTGTCGAGCCGCTGCTTGCGGCCCCGCTGGGCCTGCGCGGTGCGGATGGCGTCGAGGCAGGCGGCCAGGGCGCCCTCGAGCGCGGGCAGGGCGAGGACGCGCCCGTCAGCGTCGCGCAGCGGCGTGAGGTCACGCACCTGGGCCATCGCGACGAACCGCTCGTCGGCCGGGTTGTTGTGCGCGACGCAGTGGAATACGTACACCTCTTCATCGGCCGAGGGCAGCCGGGTCAGCTCGAAGTGGCGCAGCCGGGGCAGCTGCAGGCGCTCGGCGATGAGCGGGTGCAGGCCGCGGATGAGCCGGTCCTCGCCGAGGCCGGGCCGGAAGGTGACGTGGTGGTGCATGGCGCTGCCGGTGCGGCCGGCCACCGAGATCGTGACCCGCGACAGGACCGTGAGCAGCCCGGTCCGGTCGAGGACCTCGCCCAGCGTCGCGGCCATCGCGTCGGGGTCGTCCGGTTGGGCGGGCCAGGAGAGGTACACGTCCGCCACGGTTTCCGGCGTCGCCAGCTCGGCGACCTGAGCCAGCACCGCGGGCAGCCCGTCCCAGTCCGCGGCCGCCGCGACGAGGCCGAACCGCTCGCCGTCCCGGTCGTACTGGGCGGTGAACAGCGTGTGCCCGCCCAGCTCGACGCAGCGCGCCTCAACCAGGCCGCGGTTTCCGTAGTAGCGGCGGCTGAGCACCTCGAGCATAGGCCCGTGGTCCACACCGGACCGACCGATGCGCTGCGCCAGCAGGCGGACCAGCGGCTCCGGCGTGGCCACCATGGCGGCGATGCGCTCGGCCCGGTCGGGGGCCGACGGGTTCTGGTCGAGGTAGCGCAGGTGCCGGCGCACGCTCGCGTAGACCTCGGCCCGCCGGCGGCGCAGCATCGGCTGGGCGGCCCAGCGGAAGACCACGCTGCGGGCCAGGTCACCCACGGCCGGGAAGCGCCGCTGGGTGGCGAAGATGAGGTGCTCCAGCGCCTCGCCGACGATCGGGCGCAGCGCGTCGGCGGGTGGCGGTTCGGTCAGCCACTGCTGCAGCAGCGCCACGACGACCGCGGAGTCGGCCGAGGCGCGCTGCTGGGCCAGGAAGATCCGGAACACCGCCTCTTCCAGCGCCGGGGTGCGGTCGAAGCCGTCGACGCCGTAGTGGGCGAGCACGCGGGCGAGCCGGGCCCGGAACCAGTCCGGCAGCCCCGCCCGGTCGACGTCGAGGCTCTGGAGATAGATATGGAAATACTCGCGCGGACTGTGGACCCGGTGGTCGGCCCGGGTCTCCTCGCCCGCGGGCCGGTTTCGGCTGAGCTCGGCCAGGTCGGCGAAGACCTGCAGCAGCTCGACCTCGCCCTCGAGCGGGCGCCGGTCCAGCTCCGCCCGGGCGGCCAGGTAGTCGGTCAGGAGCCGGCCCTCGTCCCGGGGGTCGACGTCGTAGCCGAGGAGCAGGCTGCGCAGGTCGGCGAGCCCACGCTCCACCCGTTCCTGCGCGGACCGGCCGACCGGCTCCGGCGGGAGCCACAGGTCGCCCGTGGTTCCGGTCGCGCCCGCCCGACCGGCCGACGCCCCGCCCGTCCCGGCGCCGGTCGGCTCGCCCGTCGGCTCCAGTCGCAGCAGCGGCGCCCCGGCGCCCACCTGGCTGCCGACGGAGACCAGGCATTCGCGGACCACGGCCGTGACCGGGGCGCGCAGCACGGTCTCCATCTTCATGCTCTCCAGGACGATGACCGGTGCGCCCGCCTCGACCTGGTCGCCCACCTGGACCGGGGTCGCGACGACCAGCGCCGGCGCGGGGGAGCGGACCACGCCGCCCTCGTCCCGGCCGATGCGGTGCGTCACACCGTCCACTTCGACCAGATGGATCGGCCCGTGGGTGTCGGTGACGAGGCGGAACCGGTGCCCGTTCATGAGCAGCAGGCCGGTGTGCTCGTCGAAGCGCTCGAGCTCCGCGTCGACGGTGGTGCCGGTCGCGGCCGGCCCGTTCGCCGGGCCGCTCGGGTTCTCGATGCCGATGCGGAACCGGCGGGGTCCGATCTGGGCGACGCGGACCCGGTAGGTCGTGCCGCGGAGCTTGAGGTCGATCGGCCGGCCGCTGACGTGCTGCACCTGGGGGCGGCCGCCGTGCGCGGTGGTCAGCAGCCGCTGCCGCTCGACGAACGCCTCGTTCTCGTACGCCTCGATGGCGGCGGCGGCGAGCGCGACCCCGGCGTTCCGGGTGGCGACCAGGCCGCCCTGCTCGCGGACCCGGTCGATCCAGCCGGTGTCCGCGGTGCCGTCGATGACCGCGGGCTCGTCGAGCAGGTCGAGCAGGAAGCTCTTGTTCGTGGCGCCGCCCTCGATGATCACCGTGGTCTCGGCGACCGCGCGCCGGAGGCGGCCGAGCGCCTCCTCCCGGGTCCGGCCGTACGCGATGATCTTGGCGATCATCGAGTCGAAGTCGGCCGGAATCACGTCGCCCTCGCTGAAGCCGGTGTCCACCCGGATGCCGGGCCCGCTCGGCAGGATCATGCGCTCGATGCGGCCGGGCGCCGGGGCGAATTCCCGGTCCGGGTCCTCGGCGTTCAGCCGCGCCTCGACGGCGTGGCCCACCTCGGCCGGCCGCGTGCCGTCGAGCCGGCCCCCGGCGGCCACGTGCAGCTGGGCCTTGACCAGGTCGACGTCGGTGGTGACCTCGGTGATCGGGTGCTCGACCTGGAGCCGGGTGTTGACCTCGAGGAAGGCGAACATGCGCTCGCCCGGGTGGTACAGGAACTCGACCGTCCCGGCCCCGGCGTAGTCGACCGCGAGCGCCAGCCGCTCGGCCGCCGCCTTGAGCTCCGCCACCTGCTGCGGGTCGAGCACCGGCGAGGCCGACTCCTCGATGATCTTCTGGTTGCGCCGCTGCACCGTGCAGTCGCGCACCCCCAGGGCCCAGGCGGTTCCCTGGCCGTCGGCGATGATCTGCACCTCGACGTGGCGGGCCCCGGTCACCAGCCGTTCCAGGAACACGACCCCGCTGCCGAACGCCCGCTCCGCCTCGAGCCGGGTGCGCTCGTACGCCTCGGCCAGTTCCTCGGCGCTGCGGACGATGCGGATGCCGCGCCCGCCGCCGCCCGCGGTCGCCTTGAGCATGAGCGGGTAGCCGATCCGCTCCGCCGCGCGCATGGCCGCGTCGAGGTCGTCGACCGGCCCGCGGCTCCACGGCGCCACCGGGACGCCGACCTGTTCGGCGATCAGCTTCGCGCCGATCTTGTCGCCCAGCTTGCGCATGGCCTCGGCGCTCGGGCCGATGAAGGTGACCCCGTGCTTCTCGCACAGCTCGGCGAAGGCCGGGTCCTCGGCGACGAACCCCCAGCCCACCCAGGCGGCGTCCGCCCCCGTCTCGACCAGGGCCCGGGCGAGGACCGCGTGGTCGAGGTACGGGCGGGCCGAGGCGGGGCCGAGGCAGTAGCTGTGGTCCGCCTCCCGGACGAAGGTGGCGCCGCGCTCACCATCCGTGTACAAGGCGATGGTCTCGATCGGCGGGGCGCCGGCCCGGGCCGAGCCACGCTCGGCGTTGAGTTCGCGAACGGCGCGGATCAGCCGCATGGCTGCTTCACCGCGGTTGACGATGGCGATGCGGCGGAACACCGACCAAGCCTCCCAGCCTCGTGAGCATCAGCACGGCACTCCCGGGTGCGGGAGTCCCGATCACCAACATTGGCGGCTGCCGCACCGCCGGGAAACCGCCACCCTCGCCACCAGCCGACAACAAACATTGGAGGAAACCTCCAATGAATCTTCGGCCGATGGGCGCATCAGCACCATGGGTGACGGGCTCGATACCAACCGTGCTGGGGGCGGCAGAAAGCCACCGGCCGAGGCGGGACCGGCCCGGCGCGAGCGGGGCCACCGATAGCCTGATCACCCGCCGTCTGGACCGGAGGTGCGTATGCGCAAGGTCGCCGTGGTTACCGGCGCGTCCGCCGGGATCGGGGCGGCCGCGGCACGACGACTGCACGAGACGGGGTTCGTGGTCTACGCGGTGGCGCGCCGAGTGGACCGGATGGCGGTGTTGCAGTCAATGGGAATCCGGACGGTCCACGCCGACGTCACCGACGACGGGGCGCTGGTCGCGCTCGTCGACCGGGTGCTCGCCGAGGCCGGGCGCGTCGACGTGTTGGTGAACAACGCCGGCTACGGCTCGTTCGGCGCGGTCGAGGACGTCTCGCTGGACGAGGCGCGGCGGCAGTTCGAGGTCAACGTCCTGGGCGCGGCCCGGCTCTGCCAGCTCGTGCTGCCGGCCATGCGCGCCCAGGGTTCGGGTCGGATCATCAACGTGTCGTCGGTCGGGGCCAAGATGTACCAGCCCTTGGGAGGGTGGTACCACGCCACGAAGTACGCGCTGGAAGGGCTCAGCGACTGCCTGCGGTTGGAGCTGAAGCCGTTCGGTATCGATGTCATCATCGTCGAACCGGGCGGCGTGGCCACCGAGTTCCCCCTGGTCGCCGGCGAGCGCCTGCTCGCGACCTCCGGCCACGGGGCGTACGCGGCGTACGCGCGTCGGTTCGCCGCGACGCTGCACGCTGACCCCAAGGGGATCTCGTCGCCGGACGTGGTCGGTCGGGTGATCGCGCGGGCCGCGACGGCTCGCCGGCCCCGCACCCGGTACGCCGTCGGTCGCGGCGCCCGCGCTGTGGTGCTCGCCCGCTGGCTGCTGCCGGACCGGGTCTACGACCGCCTGCTGATGACGGTGTTCGGTCTTCTGAACCGGATCGGCGACCGGCGCGTGGCGCGTTCGGCCGGCTCCGACCAGGCCGCGTAGCCCCTCGACGCGGGCCGGTACTGCCGGTCACAGTGGACGGTCGTGCGGCTGAAGGCTCAACCCCTGGGGCTGAGGGCTCGCGCCGAGCCAGGGCTGGCCACGCCGGCGCTCAGCTGACCAGACCGGTCTCGTACGCGATCACGACGAGCTGGGCCCGGTCGCGGGCGCCCAGCTTGGTCATGGCCCGGCTGACGTGGGTGCGGGCCGTGGCCGGGCTCAGCACCAGCTCGGCGGCGATCTCCTCATTGGACAATCCACGGCCCACGAGCGCGAGGATCTCCCGCTCCCGGGCGGTCAGCACGTTCAGTCGCTCCTGCCCGGTGCGCTGGGCGTTGCGGGCCGCGGTGACGTGGCTGATGAGGCGCCGGGTGATCCGCGGCGCCAGCAGGGCGTCGCCGGCGGCCACGACCCGGATTCCGTGCAGCAGCTCGGCCGGGCCGCTGTCCTTGAGCAGAAAGCCGCTCGCGCCGGCCTCGAGCGCGTCGAAGACGTGGGCGTCGGTGTCGTACGTGGTGAGGATGAGCACGCGGACGTGGTCCAGGCCGGGCGTCTGCGCGATCTGGCGCGTCGCCTCGATGCCGTCGACGACCGGCATGCGAATGTCCATGAGCACGACGTCCGGTCGCTGGCCGCGCGCCAGCGCCACCGCCTCGGCCCCGTCGGCGGCCTCACCGACGACCTCGATGTCCTCCTCGACGTCGAGCAGCATCCGGAAGCCGGCCCGCACCAGCTCCTGGTCGTCGGCGATCACCACCCGGATCATGAGGCGGGCACCAGCTCCGGCCGCAGCGGCAGCGCCGCCTGCACGATGAACCCGCCCCCGGGCGCGGGCCCGGCGGTCAGCCGGCCGCCCAACAGCTCACACCGCTCGCGCATCCCCGCGATGCCGCGCCCACCGCCGCTCGCGGACCGCGGGGCGGGGGCGAGGGCGGTGAGGCCCGCCTCGGCCGGGGCCGCGCCCCCGTCGTCGGCGACGCTGATGAGCAGCTCCTCGTCTCCGTAATGTACGGATATCCGTGCCCGGCTGGGGCCGACGTGCCGGACCACGTTGGTGAGCGACTCCTGCACGATGCGGTGGGCGGCGATGTCCAATGCGGACGGTAGCTCACGCTCGACGCCGGTCTTCTCGACGGTCACCTCGACCCCGGCGTGGCCCGCGGTCGCTACGAGGTCGTCGAGGTGACGCAGTCCGGGCGCGGGGGCCCGGTCGTCGCGGTCGGTGGAGTCGGTGAGCATCGCGAGCGTGGTGCGCAGCTCGCGCAGGGCTCGCGCGCTGGTCTGCTCGATCGTGCGGAGCGTCTCGCGGGCCTGCTCCGGCCGCTTGTCGAGCACGTGCGCGGTCACGCCGGCCTGGACGTTGATGATGGCGATCGCGTGGGCCACCGTGTCGTGCACCTCACGGGCGATGCGCAGCCGCTCCGCGTCGACCCGCCGCTGCGCCTCCTGCTCCCGGGTCCGCTCGGCCCGCTCCGCCCGCTCCTGCGCCTGGGCCGCCAGCACGCGGCGCATCCGCATCGATTCGCCCAGCACCGCGGCCATCACGGCGGTGCCGATGCGGAAGAACAGCCAGCCCGCGTCGGCGGGATCGGTCAGGTCGGCGGTCAACAGCCAACCGACGGTGAGCACGCCCAACCCGAGCAGGGCGATGCGCAGGGCCCGGGGGCCGTCGCCCTGGGCGGTCAGGGTGTAGAGGGCGACGAACAGGGCCAACCACCCGGGGCCGTCGGGGAAACCGGCGCCGTAGTAGATCAGGCTCACCACGCCGGTGACCGCGAACACGGCGAGGGGAAAACGCCGCCGCACGGCGAGGATGAGGCCGCTCCCGAACAGCAGGGGACCCATGATGCCGTGGTCGAGGGGGCTCAGCACGATTCCCTGCTCGGCGGCGACCCGCAGCGTTCCCTGCACCTGCATGAGGCCGATGAAGACGGCCAGGATCACATCCTGGACCGCGGTGGGCGGCCTCAGGCGGGCCAGCCAACGGTCCAGCGCGCGAGTCACGCCGCCGATGGTAACGACCGCCGCCGGCTCGGACATCCGTCGGCGAGCGCAGGCGACTACGCTCACCGACGTACGCCGGCGGCGACCAGGTGTCGCTTCCGGAGCGACGACACGACGCCCCCGGCGAGGCGACGATGGCGGCCATGACTTCCGTGATGCGCCGTGTCTATGTCGGTATCGTCGGCCTGCTCCTCGCCTCCGGGGTGCTGCAGTTCTACTTCGCGGCGGTGGGCGCCTTCGCCCGGCCGCGGACCGACGACTCGTTCTCGCTCCACCTGGCCAATGGCCGCATGGTCTTCCCGCTGCTCGCCGTGCTGGCGATCGGGGCGGCCGCGCTGGCCAAGGCTCCGGGCCGCCTGATCGGACTGACCAGCGTGCCGCTGGGCCTGGCCATTCTGCAGTCGCTGATCGTCGCCGTCGGCAATGCCCTCGGTGGGGCCACCGAGCAACGGACCACCCCGCTGGCGCTGGCGATCCTGGGGCTGCACGCGATCAACGGCATGATCATCATGGGGGCGACGAGTGCGGTCATGGCCCGGGCCCGCGCGCTGCTGTCCGCCCCGACCGCGCCGGCCCCCGCCCGATGAGCACATTGAGCCTCATCGCGGTCGACCTACTGGTCGCGCTGGTCGGCGTCGGCACGTGGTTGGGCGCCGCCATCGCGGCGGCGTCCGGGCGGACCCGCGCGACCCGGTTCCTCGCGGTGAGCGCGGTCGCGGTGACGCTGGTGCGGGTCGCCGTCGTCGGGGTGCTGGCCGGACGCGGCTGGTGGTTCGTCCAGGAGAAGGTGGTCTTCGCCCTGCCCCTCGTCGTGCTGGTGGGCGCGGTGGCGGTCGTCGTGCTCGGGACGCGGGGCGTCGCCGCCGCGGTCGTGCCGTTGTACGGCGCCGGGTTCGCGGCCGCGGTCGGGGTGCTCTCGCCGCTGCTGACCGGATATCCGATGGGGGTCGGCCAGGCCCTGGCCAGCCTCGCCGTCGCCGCCGGGGCCACCCTGCTGGCCTGGCGGTTCACGGCCGGCCCCGCGGCGCCGACACGGCGGCTGCTCGTGCCCGTGATCGTGCTCGGGCTGGTGGGCGTGGGCCTGGAGCTGCTCCCGGCCTCCTCCGGCGCCGCCGACGGTCCAATCCGGACGGTGGTGTCGGAGCTGCGCGGCCCGGCCACCCCGGCGCCCGGCGGTTCGGTCCGCCGGTTCGAGCTCGCCGCCCGGAAGGCCAGCATCACCCTGGCGTCCGGCACCTTGGTGGAGGCGTGGACGTACAACGGCTCGGCACCGGGGCCCGAGATCACCGCGGTCGAAGGGGACCTGATCGAGGTGACGCTCACCAATGTGGACATCGAGTCGGGCGTGACGCTGCACTGGCACGGCTACGACGTGCCCAACGCCGAGGACGGGGCACCCGGCGTGACCCAGGCGGCCGTGCTCCCGGGCGGTCGCCACGTCTACCGGTTCCTGGCCGACCAGGTCGGCACGTACTGGTACCACACGCACCAGGTCTCCTCCGAGGGCGTCCGGCGGGGGCTGTTCGGGGCGTTGGTCGTCCGACCCCGGCCGACCGACGCCGGCGCGGACGCCGACGCCGACCCGGGCGCCGACGCCGATACCGTCGACCTGACCCTGCCGGTGCACACCTTCGACGGCATCGTCACGCTCGGCACGCACGACGGCGTGCAGGAGCTGACCGTCGCGCCCGGCCGTCCGGTCCGGCTACGGGTCATCAACACCGACAGCACGCCGCACCGGGTGTCGCTGGTCGGCACCGAGTTCCGGGTCGTGGCGGTGGACGGCTACGACCTGCATGAGCCGGGCCTGGTGCGCGGCGAGGCCCTGCGGGTGCCGGCGGGTGGTCGCGTCGACCTGTCCTTCCCGGTGCCCGACGGCGCGGTCGCGCTGCTCGTCGACGACGACCCCGCCCGGGCCACGCTGTGGATCAACGGCGACCGGGCCTCCACAGTCGACACAGCCGCCAGCGTCGACACCACGGGCTGGCCCGAGCTGAACCTGCTGGCCTACGGCACGCCCGCGCCCACGCCCTTCGGACCGGACAGCGCGTTCGACCGGGACTTCACGCTCGTGCTCGACCGCGGGCTGGCGCTGGTCGACGGCGTGCCGATGTTCGCGCAGACGGTCAACGGCGCCGGCTACCCGAACATCCCGGACCAGCGGGTGCGGGAGGGCGACCTGGTCCGCGTCACCGTGGTCAACCGCAGCATCGAGACGCATCCCTGGCACCTGCACGGCCACCGCGTGCTGGTGCTGGGCACCACCGGCAGCCCGCTGTGGCTGGACACCTTCGACGTGCGGCCGGGTGAGGTGTGGCGGGTGGCGTTCCGGGCCGACAACCCCGGCATCTGGATGAATCACTGCCACAACCTCGACCACGCCAGCCAGGGCATGGTGCTGCACCTGAGCTATGAGGGCGTCGGCAGCCCTGAGGGCGTCGGCACCCCGCACCACGGGCACTGACCGAGGCCCACGATCGGCGGTCCACCGCGGACCGCCGATGGCCATCAACCGACTCCTAGCGATGAATGGAACTGCCGTGACTTCTGCCAGATCTGCTCGTGCCAGATCCGCTCGGTCGCACCGGACCACGGTGCTGTGGGTGCTCACCGCCGCCATCGTCACCGGTTTCGTCGCGACCACGGTCGTCTCCGGAATCGGCCTGCTGCCGATCGTCGCGGAGGTCGGCTTCCTGGTCGTACACGGGACGTGGCGCTACGGGTGGCGGGCCGTGGCCGTGTTCCTCGCGGCCGGGTTCGTGATCAGTAACCTGTTGGAGAACCTGAGCATCCTGACGGGCTTCCCGTTCGGCCATTACCACTACACCGGCGACGGCACTTTCTTCTCCGTGCCCTGGTACATCACCCCCGGCTACCTCGCCACCGGTTACCTGTCCTGGGTCCTGGCCACGGTTCTGCTCGCCGACGTCGGCCGCCGGGCACCCTGGTTGGCCACCGTCGGCACGCCGCTCGTCGGCGCGTTCGCCATGACCGCCTGGGACCTGGCCATGGACCCGACCAGCTCGACCATCAACCAGTGGTGGATCTGGGAGAACGGTGGCGGCTTCTTCGGCGTTCCGCTGTCCAACTTCCTCGGGTGGACGTTCACCGTGTACCTGTTCATGCAGGTCTTCGCCCTCTACCTGCGCCACCGCGGGCCGGCGCGGCCCTCGGCGTCCCGGACCAGCGATGGCCTGCCGGCCGTCGTTCTCTACGCGGCGACGACGTTGACCTTCTTTGCCGCCTTCTTCACGCGCGACCGCGTCACGGTCACCGATCCCAGCGGCACCACCTGGCAGACCGGTGACATCTACGAGACCTCACTCCTGCTTGCCGTCTACGGGATGCTCTTCCTCGTGCTCCTGGCCACGCTGCGCATCGCCCAGCGACGCCTTGAGGACCGGGGACGGGCGCCGGTGACTGCCGCGGATGAGCCGGTAACGGCCGCCGATAAGCCGGTTACGGCAGCGGGGTAGCGGCGTGCGGACGGGCGCGGCACCGAGCCGGCGCCGTGGCGTGGAGGAAACCGAGGGCGTGCTTGACCTCCCGGATGTCTTACCGTACGGTAATGCATTACCGGACAGTAAGATGTTGAGAAGAGACTGATCATGCCTGAAGTTGTCCGCTCCATCGAGATCCAGGCGCCACCCAGCGCGGTCTGGCAATGGTTCGCGACGGAGGATGCGCTGCGAAAGTGGCTCAGCCCCAACCTTGAGATCGACCTGAAGGTCGGCGGGGCCTACCGCATGCTGGGAGCCGACGGAGAGACCTGGATCAGTGGCACGGTGCTCGAGCTGGTTCCCGAGGGCGGCATCACCCTGTCGTGGTTGGAGGAAGGCGCCGGCTGGACCAGCCCGGCTCGGCTGGTCATCGCCCTGCAGGCGACGGCCACCGGCACGCGCGTGACGCTCACCCATGACGGCTTCGCCGGCATCGGCTCGGCGCGCTGGCCTGAGATCGTCAATGCGTACGAGCGGGGCGCCGACCGTCATCAGGTCCTGGAGCGGCTGGCCGGGCTCGTCGAACGCGGGGGTGCCTAGGCGGATGGCCGGGCCCGGTCCCAGCGACGAGTTCTTTCGGTTGCTGGCCGACCCGACGCGCCGCCGCATTCTCGACCTGCTGGCCGACCGTGGCACCATGACGGTCGGCCAGCTGGCCGCGGAGTTCCCCGACCTGGTTCCGTCGGGCATCTCCAAACACCTGATGGCCCTGCGGGCGGCCGGCCTGGTCACCGCGACCCGTCAGGGCCGGCAGCAGCTCTACGCCATCAACGGCGAGGCGTTCGCCAACGCGCTCGCCCCGTGGCTGGCCCGGTACGAGGCCTACTGGGCGGCGGCGCTGGCGCGGCTGCGGAAGCTGTCGGAGTCGACCGACTAGCTGTCGTGTCCACGGAGGTTGGTGACGCGGCTGATGGGTGGTTTGCCGCCGAGTGCGGTGTGGGGCCGGTGGTGATTGTAGATGTGTTGCCATCGGTGGAAGGCACGCCGGCGGGCGGTTTCG